>Ga0114919_10002456_pt1 | contig 15010 bp, 8 predicted proteins | sample BlataG_FD_88682 | JGI IMG/M metagenome (GOLD analysis project Ga0114919, IMG submission 88682) | Deep subsurface microbial communities from Black Sea to uncover new lineages of life (NeLLi) - Black_00105 metaG | ecosystem: Environmental > Aquatic > Marine > Oceanic > Sediment | place: Atlantic... | reverse complement strand
GATTCCTGCAGACTGATCGTGCTGCTTGAGGCCAACCGAATGCAGGGTCCGACCGAAAGCCTGAGGTGGGTTTTAGCCTCCACCGGCTGTCGATACACATCTCAGCCCGACAACCAGAGCTATTGAACCGTTAGCAAACGAGCTAATCGATCAAAGACTAACAAGACGGCGGAGGTCCTCCCTTGTATAGATAGCTCACCAGATAGACGATGTCACCCACGTTCACTATCTCGTCGCAGTTGCAGTCTCCGACCCAGACCGGGTCGGGGGTGGAACCGCCCTTGTACAGATAGCTCACCAGATAGACTATGTCTCCAACGTTTATGATTTCATCCCGGTTCACATCGCCCCGAATATATTCTTCGGTGATGGTCTCCTGCCAGAAACCCTGGTTCATCCCAAAAGACGGCGATGAGCCGCGGCCAACCGCCACCTGCCCCAGCGTGCCGCACAGATAGACGACGCCTCGATCGCCGAAGCTGAAAAGCGCTTGGTTGTCTCCGCAGCCGCAGCCGGAACAGATGAGCTGCCACTTGATCTGCCTTCCCTTGTCGTCGTCAGAGGAGGCGGACAACGGCTCGATCTGCCACTCGGCAGGTGTAATCTCCGCAGGTGCTATCTGTGCCGGAGAGACAGCCGAAGCCTTCGGCTTAGCCGGGACCTTCTCTGCGGGTTCTTTAACCTTTTTCGCGACCGGCTTGGTTTGGGCATCGCCGATCTGCGAGGACTTCTTCTCGCTTTGTTTGCCAGCCTTGTTGATTTCTCCGGCAAAGGCCGCTGAGAAAAACAAGACAGCCAGCACAAGAATAACCGCGAGAGTTATTCTCATTTGATTTGGTCTCATGATTCTTTCCCTCCTATCCTTTTCTTCGCTACCTTGAGGCTTCCGTTTTTTCCAACTCTACGATTCTCTGTCTGAAATCATCTATGATCTGCTTTAACTCTTGATTCTCCTGGATGAGCTCCTTCACGCCTGCCAGTGCCACTCCAGCCACGTCTCCGGGACAAAGATACCTGTTGTCTCGAAGACCATGCTCTTTCATAACACCCACGTCAAAAGCATCCACAAAATCCTCAGAGACCGGGCCGATGTGACGCTCATCGGTACCCTTGTATTGCCAGGCCTGCACCGGCAAACCGGCGATCTTGGCTAACAGTTCATTACGAGACAGCGACTGGAAATCCTCTTTGAAGGATCTGCTGCTACCGTTCTGCCAACTGCCGCCCGCTGTCAAGTGTGCTCCGTTACCGTTTGTTCCGTCAGTTCCAACGTGGATGGGATGAGCTATCCCTCCCACATTGTGGTCATCCCGGTTTATCCCGAGCCGACCCGAGTACACGCTGTCGAAGAACACGACTCGGTATGCTGTATTGACGTAGACGTCTCTTCCAAAAGCCAGCGAGTGATGAGCATTTGAGGTTAACGTGCCGTTATCGCCTCCGGGGATGGCAGAATAGCTGCCTGAGTTATCGTTGTTCGTTCCCCCGCTAACTGTGCTATGCCATCCGCTGGCGGCGTTGGACTCTCCGCCGCTGATCGTGGAATAGTACCCGGCGGCTCTGTTGCCGTATCCGCCCGCCACGGTTGCCCCCTGCCCCGAGTCTGGGTCAGACAGCAAACCAACTCCGGCTGTATTCATGTAACCGCCGCCCACCGTCGTGTACGGGGCCAGTGCGGAATCACGGGCACCGCCGCCCACCATACTCCACATCGCGAATGCGTGATTGTTAAGTCCGCCAGCAACGGTAGAGTAACCACCATACATAGCTGTCCAGCCTGCCGCCGCGGTATTATTTCGCCCACCGCCGATGGCCGAGTAATCTCCTAAGGCTCGATTGTCCCGGCCACCACTGACCGTTGACCAACCGCCCCACTCTTCGCTTGGTGGACCTGTGCCGATGAACGAAGCCTCGTTGCCGCTGCCGCCGCCAACAGCCGAGTTATTCCCGGTGGCCGAGTTGCGCGAACCACCGCCTATGGTTGCCGAATCACCGCTGCAACTGTTCCTGCTGCCCCCGCTGACCGTGGAACGATCGCCACTGGCAACGTTATACATTCCCCCACCGACCGTACTGGCGTAACTGTCGGCAGCGTTGGCGTGGCCCCCGCCAATAGCACTGTAGTCACCGGGGGCTTTGTTGCTGTAGCCGCCCGCCACGGTGGCGCCCTGCCCCGAGTCCGGGTTGATCGCCCCGCCCACGCCCGCGGAATTCTGGTATCCGCCGCCGACCGTTGTATACGGGGCCCTTACGGAATCCTGTCTACCACCGCCTACTGTGCCAGCGGTCGCAAAAGAACTCACAAAGTTGTCAAGACCGCCGCTGATGACACACATGGACCCGGCGGCATAGTTGTCCTGGCCACCTCCTATCGCTGCGCCACCTCCAGTGGTTGCGTTCAAGTGTCCTCCGGCCACTGCGCCGTAATATCCTCCGGCCCTGTTCTGGTAGCCGCCGCCGACGCTGCTGTAGTCGGCGCTGGCGTGGTTTTCGCTTCCTCCGCCCACACTGCTGTTAGGTCCGCTGGCGGTGTTGGAGTATCCTCCGGCCACTGTGGCATAGTTGGCCGAGGCAGTATCGAGCTGTCCGCCCCCAACCGTAGAGGCAAAGCCATCAGCACGGTTACTGCTGCCGCCGCCGACGGTGGCACTTGGGGAGACGGCAGAATTGTTTGCTCCCGCCACAAATGCGTTGGTGCCGGTGTTGGTGTGGCCGGGTCCAATGGTTGCTTTACCCGACACAAAAAGGTCACTTTGAATGTCCACATCTCCCGAGATCACTCCGCCGGTTGAGCCGTTCACCGTAGCCACCCGAAAGGCATAGGGCACCGTGACCAACTTGGTTAGAGGAGCAATCTCAGGATCAGAGCCAATCTGGATTCCCAACCATCTCCAATCGTCAGCAAACGCCGTATCCGGGATGGGCGGATCCGATCCCAAGAGAACGCTAAACAGACCTCCGCTCACTTCCACGCCCGTCTGAGTCTCGGTCCAGAGAACCATTCCTCCCGAGGAATCGGCGTAAATGGTGAACGTCATGGACACGATGGTGTCCAATGGCGCACCAAGGTCATCGGTCAACTGTCCCTGGTAGTTCATCTGGCGCGGGACATCGGCTGTGGCCATTGGTGCCACTGCCAGAAGCATAACAAAGAGAATAACTGTTAGTGAAACATTGCGTCTCATGCTTCACCCCTTTCTGGGTTTGGAGTTTCCTGACCAGTATGTCGGTCCGAAGGGCTTCGCCACTTTGGACTTACAATGAGCTCTGTTTAATCCGTCCATACGGACGCCCCCAGACGTCCTACGGACCTGTAGGGGGCCCGTATGGGCGTCTGGGCGTTCCATCCGTTGACAGTTTTCAGTCCGACTGTCCAACGCTTTTTTCTTTCGGTTCCCCTTCCACGCGCTCATGCCTTTTATGATAAATCCCGTATTCCTCGCTTAGCCCATAAGCTTCAGGGCTCAAATACCTGCCCCGGTCCACCGGCTCTTTCTCAACCTCGACCTGAATCCTCTTGGCTTCGGCGACCGGGTCCTTGCGGATGCCGGTTACCAACCAGGAGATCTTCATGCCGGGTTCTCCACCGGCAATCTTGAACTGGTTGCCGGATATCTCCTCGGCAATGTAGACGGGAGCAAAGCCGCCAATACAGGTAAGCTGATATCGGAAGTCTTTGTTGGCTGCCTCGAAGTAGTCGGGGAGTTCGACAACGGCTTCTCCCCTAACACCCAGAGTCGCCACGCCATCGTAAACGTTCTTCATGTCGGGAGATTCCACGAAGGAGTGGTTAAGGTATTTGTTTTCAGGGTCGAGCGGATGATCGATCTTGAAACCTCCCCCTTCTTTCATCAAGAAGCCGGTAACCAAGACGTCGCCGCCAAAGTATGCCGCAAAGTCCCCGGTTTGTGCTACGGACAGATTGGCCATTTGATCTGGCCACATCCCGATGCCAGCATAGTCGACGTAAAGTGCACCGCCCACAAAGTAGCCCCCAGAAACATCGCCTGCGATAATGGCGCCGGAAGCCTCCAAATCACCCGAAATGAGCCCGCCGGATGCGCCATCAACCGTCGATACGCGGTGAGCATAGGGCACCGTCACCAGCCTGGTTCTGGGAGTGATCTCCGGATCGGAAGCGATCTGAATGCCTAACCACCTGAAGTCGCCCCTGAATACAGTGTCGACGATGGCGTTAACCGAGCCCAGCAGAACGGTGAATAACCCGTTGCTCACCACAATGCCTGGCTGGGTCTCGGTCCACCAGACGGCTGCACCCGTAGACGAATCATCGTAAATGGTGAATGTCATGTTAATTGCCGTATCCAGGGGCGCCCCCAAGGCGTCGGTCAGTTGTCCCTGGTAGTAAATCAGATCGGGAACATCGCCTGCAGCAACTGGCGCAAGCGCCAGAAATACAACAGCCCCGAGAATCGTTGGTATGATAATGCCTTTCACGGCTTACTCCTTCCTCGGTTTAGAGTATCTTGCTCTGTGTCTGTCCGAAAAGCTTGGCCCTTTCGGACCTACAATGAGTTCCCTTCAATCCGTCGCATCCGCCGCCGACCTACGATCCATCTTAGCTGCGGCTCCTTCACGTTGCTCCCTCAGGCGCTTGTGCTGTTCATAGTTAACGCCGTATTCGTCACCGAGTCCATAAGCTTCTGGATGCAAGTATTTGCCCTGCTCATCCACTGGCTTGTTGGTCTCGACCTGAATTCTGTTTGCCTCGGCAAAAGCGTCTTTTCGAATACCGGTGACCTGCCAGGAGACCTCCATCCCTGGTTCACCGCCTGCGATTCTGAAGCGATTGTCGGAAATCTTCTCAGCCACGTAGAGGTTGGGTCCGGGCGCACCGATGGCGGTGAGTTGATATCGGAAATCCCCATTGAGCGCTTGGAAGTACTCGGGAAGCTGAACTGTCGCCTCTCCCCTGCCGTCGAGGGTCACAACTCCGTCATACACATTCTTCATCTCCGGTGATTCGACAGATGAATGACGCAGGTACTTATTCTCAGGATCGAGAGGATGGTCGATCTTCGATCCGCCCTTGCCATAGACGAACTCGCCCGTTAACGTCACATCGCCCTGGAAGTATCCAGCCCAGTTGGTGGTTGCGTTGGCAGCAAATCCGTACACACCATAGTTTGTCGTCGCCGAGGTGTCGAGGGCCCGTCCATACACCCCGTAGTTGCTTCCAGCCCCCCAGGCCTCGCCGAAGGCCCCGTATTTGCTACCCGAGCCAACCGCAACACCGTTGAGACCATAGTTGGTTCCAGAGCCACCTGAGGCCACCGCATAGGACCCGACATAGACGTTACCGCCGGTGGGGAACACCTGTGCCCTCACGCCTATGAACCCACCTTGGAAGTCCCCGCCAAAACCATAATAGTCCTGCGGAGCAGACCTTCCATAGACTGCAGTGGCGTCGTAGGCGCCTGTACCCAGGTGCTCAGATTGGACTACTCTGGCCGAGGCGCTGGGAAAGGTAGAAGTGAAGCTTCCTGAGAAAAGGCGATTAGTCGTCTCCACGTGGAAGTCACCGTTTGGATCGATCATTCCGATGCCCACCTGCTTGGTGTTGCCGTCGGCTTGGAAGAAAGGGTCATTCCCATCGGTTACGTGAAGCCCGCCAGGAGCGCCTTCGATGAATAGATCTCCGATGACCAGATCACTGTGAAGCTGAATCCAGCCGAACACGTGGCCGCCGGTAGCGCCGTCGAGCGTGGACACCCGGTAGGCATAAGGGACTGTAACCAGCCTGGTCCTGGGGGTAATTTCAGGATCCGAGGCGATCTGAACGCCCAACCATCTGAAGTTATCCCTGAACACGGTGTCGACGATGGCGTTCACCGATCCCAGCAGAACGGTGAATAATCCGCTGCTCACCACAATGCCTGGCTGGGTTTCGCTCCACCAGACGGCTGCACCCGTCGACGAATCATCGTAAATGGTGAAGGTCATGTTGATGACCGTATCCAGGGGCGCCCCCAGAGCGTCGGTCAGTTGACCCTGGTAGTAAATCCTATTAGGTACGGCGGCGCTGACAAAAGACGTCAGGGCCAGAAACACGATAGATAGAGCAGCTATCACTGAAACGATCCGTTTCATGATACTCCTCCTCCGTTTAGGTTAAGGCTTCATCAGAAAAACAGCACTCTTCCGAGATTTCGGATACCCTCTTAGCCCTTCTCCGGTCGAAGCGTTAGGACAAGTGCACCTGCAAGCTGGTATACTCCTGTTAGGTTTCTACCAAAAAGGACAAATTAAATCGCCTTTAAACTTAAGATACCACCAACAGGGCTTTTGTCAAGCGGAATGTGGGTTTACCCTATCCCCCCTTCTCTTTTCGGCAGTTACCACGCGCTTGTTAGCAAAGCCGTACGGACCCTGTTCATCACTCCCGTCGCCCTGCTCTGGCCGTCACCTACGACCGGTTATCGCAGAGAGTTCCACGTCGGGTAAAACCCTGAGACTCATTCGTTCAGAAGGATCAGAAAATGACCTTCCCACATCCGAACCGCTTGCAGTTTGCCTCGGTTCCATTCTCGGTGTCGGAAGCGCAAAAAAGAAGACCTCAGCTAAGCATCAACTGAGGTCTTCATATTCCCTGTGAAATGGCCCTCGGGCCCGAAACCTAACAGGATGGTACGGGTCCGCCTTTCAATAAGTAGTTCAACAGATAGATAATGTCCTCCACGTCGATTCTTGCGTCACAATCGCAGTTTCCAGCTTCCAAGGGAACTGGGGCGGGACCCCCTTTATATAGGTAATTCACCAAATACACCACGTCTCCCAGGTCTATATTCCCGTCCGCGTTGGCGTCGCCGCGGAGAAAACCGGTTAGAAAACTTTGCCAGAAACCGGAGTTCATGTCGTAGGATGGCGAACTGCCTTGGCCGACCGCGGTCTGTCCAACCGTTCCGTACAGGCCACTTAGCAGGCAAGTGACTTTACCGGCTAAGCTGTTACCACCTGAGCTAACAAGTTGCCATTTTATCTGTCGGCCTTTATCGTCGATGGCAGACATAAACGTTGGCGTTCCGTGATCCGCCGGTGATATCTGCGTCGGCGAGATTGCCGAAGTACGTGCCTTTGTCGACACTTCTTCAGCCGGTCCCTGGGGCTCTTGCGCAGCAGCCTTCGCTTCAGTGTTCATGATTCGCGCCGGCGTCTTCTTAGAGTCGCTGGTAGCCTTATCCATTTCGTTGGCAAAGCCTGAGGAGAAAAGCAATAGAGCTACTGCGAGAGCAACCGGCAGCATTATTCCCATTTTGGTCAATCGATTTTGTCTCATGGTTATCTTCCTCTTACTGCTCTCTCTTCTATCTCGAAGTGTTCGTTTTTTCCAGTTTGGCGATTCTCAGACTCAACTCTTCAATAATCTGTCTTAATTCTTGATTCTCCTGAAGAAGTTCTTTCACGCCTGCCAACGCTACTCCTGCAACATCCGACGCGGCCAGGTACTTATCGTCACGGGTGCCATCCGCGCCGATTACGCCCACGTTGAAAGCCCGCCCGAAATCCTCGGACGCCGGTCCGATGTGCCGTTCATCCGCATATTTGTATTTCCAGGCTTCAATCGGCAGACCGGAGATTTTTGCCAGCAGTTCCTGGCGATCTAAGGGTTGGAGGCTCTCTTTGAAAGAGCGGCTTGATGCGTTGGTCCAGATCCCGCCGGTGGTCAGGTGAGCTCCGGAGGAGGTGTTGATCAGTTTTCCCGCCTCGTAAGGTGCCAGGCCACCGGTGTTGGTGATAAATACGTTACCGTCCGCGCGCAGAACCATCTGCTCATTTCCGCCGGAACGCACCGAGTCCGATTTTGACAGCCCGGAATTTGCCGCGATTACCATGGAGCCAACGTGGTTGGCTTTTGCGCTGGCCCCCGCCGCAAAGGCGTTGGTGCCGATGGCTGAGTTAAATATCCCGCCCGCGACGGCTGAGTTGGTGCCGCTGGCCGTATTACCCTGCCCCCCGCTGATCGCGGCCTGGTTTCCGCTTGCATTGTTACCTATCCCGCAGCCCGCCACCGCCTGATTGCCGCTGGCGCTGTTGTTTAAGCCGCCGCCCACTGCAGCCTGACTGCCGCTGGCGCTGTTGTCCCGGCCTCCGCCTACGGCGGCCTGACTGCCACTGGCAACGTTGTCCTTTCCTGCGACAAAGGCGTTTTCTCCGGTGTTGACATGGCCGGTGCCGATGGTTGCTCTGCCGCTTGCTCGAATACTACCCAGGACATCTAGTTTTTCTAAGGGCGTTGCCGTTCCTATGCCAACTGAATCTGTGCTGGTCTCCAGTCTGACCACTGAGCCGTCATCAGTCCAGCCACCTCCAGCGCCACCACCTGTTGCCGCGGTCGTCTGAATGGTCCCATCCGGGAACCTGAAGCCGCCCGCGCTGGAGTAAATCACCCCTACTACCTGTAATCTCTCCGAGGGGGTGTTCGTCCCAATCCCCATGCGGCCGCTTGTGCCGTCAGCTACAATAACGTCGGAGGTCCCGTCGGTGATCTCAACCCGGCCGCCTTCACCTCCGTGCTCCCCCACAGCTAAAATGCTATGAAGCTGAAGGTCACCGAAGATGTTGCCACCCGAGGCGCCGTCAACCGTGCTGACGGTAAAAGCATAGGGCACCGTAACCAGCTTCGTCCTGGGAATGATATCCGGATCAGGATCGACTGCGATCCCCAGCCATCTGGCACTCTCAAGAAATACGTTGTCTGTCACAGGAGCCACTGATCCCAAAAGAACGTTGAACAGACCCTCACCTACGACGATAGACGGTTGGGTCTCAGTCCAGATGACGTTTGACCCGAGCGAGTCGTCGTAGATGGTGAACGTCATGGACAAGGTGGTGTCCAACGGTGATCCCTCCGGGGCACTCAGGTACCCCTGATAGTGCATCTGGCTGGGAACTAAAGCTGCGGCAATTGAAGTCAGAGCTAATGTTGCTGCGGCAATAGCAACTGTCACGAAAATAATGCGTTTCATGACACTCCTCCTCTTTAGGTTAACGGACCTTGAAAAAAGCTTCGTGGCGGAAGACCGCACCCCAAAAATGTCTGGGCACCCTCCGATCTTGACTCTTTAACTGAACAAAAGAAACTGGTTTTATTCTAATATACATTCGAGACCCCTTCTTGTCAAGGAGAATCTAAGGTTAACCTCCTTGGTTCTCTTTGGCTTAGCAGCTTCCCCTCACGTTTAGGATAGCTGCTCTGACCGTTCAGAGAGTTGACTCGCGGAGTCTCTTTTTCCTTGACAACATCTGTCGCAGGGAAGTATATTTGCTGCATCCAGGCAGTAGGGCTTTCCCCTATTCTTAAGGAGTAAGTCTATGGTGAAACGGATACTGATAACCATTGTTGTTTGTGCCGTCTTGGCTTCCCTTATCGACGGTCCCTCCGTGCTCGCAGAATCCTGGAAGCAACTGCTGGATGTGGCGGATTCGCTGTCCAACGCGGCCAGCTACGACTCGGCCATCGTTCTTGGGAATACGGCCCTTAAGCGAGCTGAAGCAGAGTTGGGCAGATCTGACACATTGGTTGCTCTGGTACTGGACGAGGTGGGAGCCTATCATTACTTCAAGGCAGATTATGACCAGGCGGAGTCCCTCTGGAAGCGAGCGTTGGCAATAAGAGAACAGGCCTTTGGCCCGAAGCACGTTGACCTGGCCAAGGCCCTGCACAATTTGGCCACCCTTTATGATGATCAGGGCAGATATGCAGAGTCTCAGCCTCTTCACGAGCGGGCGCTCTCCATCAGGGAGAAGGTCCTGGGAGCTCACCATCCGGACGTGGCGGTTAGCCTGATCAATATTGGAAACCTGTATTATGACAAGGGTAAGTACAGGCAGGCCATTCGTCTGCATAAACGGGCGCTGGCCATCTTCGAGAAGGCCTTCGGTCCGGAGCACCCCAACGTGGCGTCCAGCGTGCTCAATCTGGCGGATCTCTACTTCGAGCAGGGTAAGTATTCCGAGGCTGAGCCGCTCTACCAGCGCGCCCTGGCCATCTCGGAGAAGGAATTTGGTCCGGACCATCCTTACGTTGGCATAAGCTTAAACAACCTGGCCAATCTCTACTACGAGCAAGGCAAGTACGCCCAATCCGAGCCGCGCCACAAGAGGGCGTTGGCCATCTTTGAGACAGCCCTCGGATATGACCATCCCTATGTGGGCTATAGCTTGAACGGCCTGGGAGATCTCTACCACCGGCAGGAAAGGTACGCAGAAGCCGAAACTCTCTTCGAAAAAGCACTGGCTGTGACAGAGAAAACCCTGGGATCTAATCACCCTGAGGCCGCCTACAGCGTTAACAAGCTGGCCGACGTCTACCGCGATCAGGGCAGGTATGCCGAGGCCGAGCCTCTCCTTAAACGCTCCCTGGAGATTTTTGAGAAGGCCGTGGGGCCTGATCATCCGGACGTTGGCATGGGACTAAATAATCTGGCCAACCTCTACCGCGATCAGGGCAAGTATCCCAAGGCAGGACCCCTGTATACCCAGGCGCTGGAAACGTTTGAGAATACTCTGGGGACTGAGCACCCGAAAGTGGCTCGGTGCTTGGAATCGTTAAGTTACTACTACCGGCTGATAGGCGACTTAAAGAAGAGCCTGGAGATGGGCAAGCGGGCCTTCGAGATCAGAAAGAAGAACTTTCGAATAGGATCAGCCGTGATGTCGGAGAAGGATGCGCTGACCTATTCCCAGTTCATGCGGAAGTCGGCGAACAACCTACTCTCGGCATACTTCGATCTGAACTTAGATGACGAAGAACTTGACTACACCGCGGCTGACGTCATGTTCTCCACCAAGGGACAGGCTTCGGAGGCCATTTTCATCCGGGCCAGAGAGATGATCATGCTTGATCAGCTGGGAGCCCTGGCCGATTCCCTTCGCTACTCCCGTACGCTGCTCTCAAAGCTTTACGTCGAGGCCACGACCGAGGAAGACCCGCTGATCTATAGAGAAAAGCTGGACAGGGCCAGTCACGACAAGGAGCGGCTGGAAAGCACCCTGGCCCGCAACAGCACCGGCTTTCGGAACCTCCAGGATGCGCTGGATATCGATGCGGAAAAGGTGGCGGAAATCCTCAGCCTATTGCCAATGAATGCTATCCTGGTCGAATACATGAAGTATGATTATTTCTCGCTCGACCCTGAGGAGAACGTTGACCATTACCTGGCCATAACCTTGAACAGTTTCGGCCAGATACTGGTAAAGGATTTGGGCCAAGCATCAGGTACTGATTCCTTAATCGACCAATACCGCGCTCACCTGCTGACCGTTTCCACCGCCGCCGATCCGCCATCTGTGGTCGATCGCGTGGACTATCAGCGAATAAGCCAGGCCTTATATGATAGGATCTGGAAACCTATTGAGAATCAGATATCCAACGAGGATTTGGTCTTCGTAGCTCCGGACGGTGGTCTGAACATCATATCCTTTGCCGGGCTGATGAACGAGGACGGAGAGTACTTAATTGAGAAGCTTCCCATCCATTACCTCTCTTCGGGTCGCGATTTGCTGCGACTTAAGGATGAGCCTAAGTCAGCGGCCGGCTTGTTCGCGCTGGGAGATCCGGATTACGATGCAACCCCCATGGCCCGGCTGTCCGGGTCAGAAGCGGCGCCCGAATCGCCTTCTGAGTTGACCTATCAGACAACTCGCAACGTTCGTTCCGCCTGTGAGGAGCTGAGAGGCACAACTTTGAGCCAACTCCCCGGCACAAAAGTCGAGGTGGAAAAGATAGCCGAGAGCTGGAGCTCCACCAGCCAGGAGCCGACTACCATCTGTTTCGGCTTGGGTGCCAGCGAGGAAGCCTTCAAGAGAGATGCTCCGGGAAACCGGGTAATCCACCTGGCCACACATGGTTACTTTCTGGAGGGAAGATGCCAGCCGAGTGAAACCCAGCGGGGGTTCGATTCCGAGGTAGGTTACATCGGCGAAAATCCCTTACTACTGTCGGGACTCTTCTTTGCCGGAGCGAATCTTCAGGGCGAGGGAGCAGACGAGCTTGGCGTCGAGGATGGGATACTGACCGCAGAAGAGGTAACAGCCATGAATCTGGACGGCACCGAGTTGGCCGTATTGTCCGCCTGCGAGACCGCTTTAGGTGAGGTGAAAGATGGCGAGGGAGTCTACGGCCTAAGACGGGCTTTTCAGATAGCAGGCGCAAGGACGGTAATCAGTGCTTTGTGGCCGGTATCAGACAAGGAGACGGCAGAGATGATGTCACAGCTTTACGAATCGAGCAGGAAGAGTCTGCCTGAGATCATGAGAGAGATTCAGTTGCAGAAAATAAACGATCTGCGTGAAAACAAACAAGCCGATCACCCTTTTAGCTGGGGAGCTTTTATAGCTCTTGGAGATTGGAGGTAAGGAAGATGAGATCAGCAGAGATGTTGAATGTGCTGTTCAGAAAAGGTCCCTCGAACTTCTTCTGTCTGCTTCTTTTTTGCGGAGTGGCTCTGTTTTTCTCTCATGAAGCCTTTGCCTCAGATCCGATCTTGGGTAAGGTATTGGAGCTCGATGGGGTAGTCGAATCCGGCATACCGGGTGAGAAGGCCGGATTGCTGAGACCCGGCATGACTTTGAGGACTGGAGCACAGCTGGACCTGAAACCGGAAAGCTGGATTGTCCTGGTGATGGCCGACAGCACGGTAAGGAAGTTCAGTGGGCCTGCCACCATCACCATGAACGAGAACCTCGACCAGGAACGCGGAAGCGTCCTGACCCGCTTGGGTTCAGCGCTGGTTGACATGTTGTTTGCCCAGGAACAGGAGGGCTCCGAGGTGGTCATGGTTACCAGGGTGCCGGACAAAACTGATATTTCTGAAACCGGAAAAAGCCACATTCCCTTACTGGTCCTTCCGGCTCCGGGTTCAAGCCTTCTGAAAAAACCTTCCGCCTTCGAGTGGCGAAAGGTGGAGGGCATCCCGCTCTACCGTGTATCGGTGTACAGTTGGGATCGCCTCCTGTGGCAGGGTACGACCTCCGATGCCGCTCTGGAGTGCCCACCTGACCGGTGTAAGTTCGATCCGGGAGAGGAGTATCATTGGGTTGTCGAGGGATTGATCGGGAATTCTGCTCTCAGATCAAGACCCGCCAAATTCAGAATACTTCCCGAGAATGTCCGCTCCGAACTGTCCCAGACGCTTTCCGATCAGGGTCTCCCCGTTTTGTCTAAGGTCAGGCTTTGTCTCAGCTTAAACCTTTATCACACAGCTCTCGAGTTGGTTGACTCCTATGTGACCCAGAGACCTTCAGACGCCAACGCCTACAGGCTGCGGGCTGAGATCAAGGGAATGATGGGACTTCACCAGGATGCTTTCTTTGACTACTTCATGGCCTCCCAGATATCCTCTGGCAAGTAACATGACAACTGACTGCTCATGCTAAAGGCACTCCTGAGACTCCCTGTCCGCCTGGGATTGACCGCCGTTCTGGGAATCCTGTTTGCCCTCCTCTGCTTCCAGTACGATTGGCTCAGGCTGGTTGACCTGAAGATGTATGATCTGGGGCTGAACCTGAGGCCTCAGGTCGAGACACAGCGGGACGTAGTCGTCGTTACCATAGACAGGTACTCGAGGGAAAGCTGCTTTCGACCTCCTTATTTTCCCGTCTCTAACCATATAGATAAACACACTCAGCTTATAGATCGCCTGAGTGACGCCGGAGCGAAGGTCATAGCCTTTGATATTCTATTCGATCAACTGGACCCGGAGTTGGACTTAGAGCCCTTCGTGTCGGCTCTGGACAAGGCCGGGAACGTGATTCTGGCCGGCGTAATGGAGGCTCAGGCTCTGAAGGTGACCGGTTTAGGCGCATCACTTCAAGAGGAGCGGGTGATACTGCCGGTACCGGCGATACCTTCTTCGTCATACCAGGTGGGCTTGGTCAACGTGCCCGTGGGTCCCGACCACGTGGCCAGGCAGTCTTACTACGGCAGGGAGTTCCAGGGCAGATGGTACCCTTCCCTGCCGGCGGCTGCGGTGGCGAAATTCCGGGGAGAAGCGGCGCCAGGCCTGGAATCGAACAAACCATTCCACATAGATTACTCGTCACCTGAAGAGGGCCTGCTGACAGTCCGCTATGCCGACGTCCTCAAACCGGGGGATTGGCAAAACCTGGTCAAGGGTCAGATAGCTCTAATCGGCCTAAACGAAAGCGGTCTGGAGGATACCCACAAGTCGCCCGTCTCTGGTCTGTCGGGGGCGACTCAAGGCCGCAAGCTTCCCGGGGTGTTCTTCTTAGCCTATGCTACCCAGACCCTGCTGGGAAACAATGTGGTCACAACGCTTCCGGGTCATCTTTCCCTCCTCCTAAGCGTTCTTCTGATTTTGTGCAGCTCCATTTTGGCTCTCGGAAAGCGCCACCTGCTGAATCTGGGTCTAATCGTGACCCTAACCTTACTGATAGTGGCTGCGGGGACAGCTCTCGTAGCCCTGAGTATCACCATCCTGCCGACCGGGAAACTCGTTGCCATCAGTTTGGTGACCGGAGCGATTGGGATCTTCGTAAACTTCTCGTACACCAAATTGAGGTCTTCCCAGCAGGAGGGCCAGCTGCAGGAGATCTCGTCTGACCTCAAGGCGGCTCATGAAATCCAGAAAAAGCTCCAGCCCGAGAAGATACCGGTAATGGAGGGAGCAGAGATATCCGGTCTGCAAATCCCCTGCAAGGAGATCGGGGGAGATTACTATGACGTGATCGAGTTGGGCCAGAATAAGATCGCGGTGCTTGTGGCTGACGTGGCGGGCAAAGGCATATCAGGCGCACTGGTGATGTCCAACCTGCAGTCTGTTGTCCGCACCCTGGCGCCGAAAATGACGCGTCCCTCCGAGCTGCTTCCGGAATTGAGTAAAACGGTGGCCAAGATTGCCTCCACCGGAAAATTCGTGACTCTCTACTACGGCATTCTCGACCTAACCACCAGGAAGTTCCTGTATGGCAACGCCGGACACACCTATCCCATCCTGTGTCGTGCCGACGGAAACATCAGCGAGCTTTC
>Ga0114919_10002455_pt1 | contig 15013 bp, 14 predicted proteins | sample BlataG_FD_88682 | JGI IMG/M metagenome (GOLD analysis project Ga0114919, IMG submission 88682) | Deep subsurface microbial communities from Black Sea to uncover new lineages of life (NeLLi) - Black_00105 metaG | ecosystem: Environmental > Aquatic > Marine > Oceanic > Sediment | place: Atlantic... | reverse complement strand
TTGGCCACGAAGCCTGACAGCGGTGGCAACCCAATCAGGCTCACGAGCACGACGGCCATCGCCACGACAATGCCGGGGCTCGTGCGAACGAGTCCACTGTAAGCCGCGATCTCCTCGCTCCTGAGCTGATTTCGTAAGAGGGCGACGATTCCAAAGGCCCCCAGATTCATAAACAGGTAAGTCGCCAGATAGAACGCTACCGCCGTGATTGCATCACGGGCACCGGCCGGAGCGTCAGCCGCCATTGCCACCGCTGCCGTGACGGCCATCATGAGGTAGCCGGCGTGTGCAATGGTTGAATAGGCAAGCAACCGCTTCATGTTGGACTGTCCATACGCTGCCAGATTTCCAAAGGTGCAAGTAACCGCCGCCAGCAGCCCAATCACATAAACAATGAAATGCCTCGCATCAACCAACGCCGTCACGGTGGCGGCAACCGTCGATTCAATCCCTCCAGCCGGCATGCCAAATCCAAAGGCAACCCGCACCAGCAAAGCCACAGCAGCTGCTTTACTCGCGACCGAGAGGAAGGCTCCGACTTCAGCAGCCGCGCCTTCGAAAACGTCGGGGCACCAAAAGTGAAAGGGCACAGCCGAAAGCTTGAAAGCAAGGCCAACGGTCAGCATCAGCCCACCGAGGCAGAGCACCATCGCACTGCCACCGGTGCCCCCCGCCGAAAGAACCCGAGCCAACTCGCCGGGCAGAGCAGGAAGCTGGAGTGTCCCAAGAACCCCGGCAATCAGGCTGATTCCGTAGAGCATGACGCCAGCCGCGCCAGCACCATAAACGGCATATTTAAGGGCAGCCTCGGAACTGGCCGGTCGTCCTTTGAGCATACCGGCCAACGCGTAGGACGGCACACTCGCCATCTCTACCGCCATGAAGACCATCAACAGATGGTTGGCTGACGCCATCAAGCACATGCCAAGACTGCTGCCGAGAACGAGCACATAGAAGTCGGCACCATCTTCCCGGTCGGGAATACCGGAAAGCTTCGTCAGCAGCACATAGAGCACCAAAAAGCCGGAAAGGATGAGTCGCAGAAACGCCGTCAGAGAATCGTAGACAAGCAATCCGCCAAAAATCTCTTGACGCCCACCAGCCGATGACAGAATCGCATCCCCAGGCAACCCCCCAAGCCCGAGGAAATCAGCATAGGCGTACCAGGTAGCAAAGCAGACGCCGCCAAGCGCGAGCAGTCCGGAGTCGACCCGCCGCAACAGGGGCAGCATGCGGCACAGCAGCAACAACACGATTGTCGCCACAATCGTGAGTTCTGGCCTGAACAGCGGTAACGAAACACCAACAGTGTCAGTGAACAGTTCGGTCAGCAGGGTGCCGATATTCATCTCAGTCGCTCCAACAGGAGAATGTTCTTCCCGGCGGGTTTCGCCCTACCATGCCCCGGTCAGCGGGATTCAATGTCGGCAAGCTCACCCAGACCGATGGCCGGCCCGGGCGAATCGGGGGCAACGCGCCCTTCGGCAACCATCATTTTCCGGGCACCGTCGTGCACGTCCCGCGTCCAGTCGGCAAGCGTTTCAACCTGCTGATTGACCGATGGCGTCACATATTGAAAGAGGGTCTGTGGGGCGACACCAAAGACGATCGCCAAAAACACCAACGGGGTACCGATCGCCAACTCACGCGAAGTAATCGGTGTTAATGCCTCTTCATGCGGACCACGATACTCCGCCCCAAGGTAGACACGCTGAATCGCCCACAGGATATAGGCAGCCGTCAGAATTACCGTGAAAGCCGAGATCACCGCAAGCACCCGGCTGTAATTCCAACTCGAGAGAGTCACCAGGACCTCGCCAATAAATCCACAGAGACCAGGGAGGCCAAGACCGGCAAAAAAAACGGCTATGGCGAGGCCACTGTAGACCGGCATCTTGCCAAAGATGCCACCAAATTCCTGAAGGTTCCGATGATGTACCCGGTCATAGAGCACCCCAACCATAAAAAACATGCCGGCTGAACTGATGCCGTGAGCCAGCATCTGAAACATCGCCCCGTTGACTCCCTGGGCCCAGAATTCCCACCGGTACTCCTGGCCCGCTACGGCACTCCAGACCCCAAGGCCAAGCATCACATACCCCATATGGCTGACCGAACTGTAGGCCACCATCCGCTTGAAGTCCGTTTGTGCTAAGGCAGCGAAGGCTCCGTAGACCATCGATACCACGCCAACCCCGCAGACCAGCCAAGCCAGTGACAGCCCGGCACCGGGACAGATCGGGTAGCAAATTCGCAGAATGCCGTAACCACCGAGTTTCAGCAGAACACCGGCGAGAATCATCGAGATCGGCGTTGGTGCCTCAACATGAGCATCAGGCAACCAGGTGTGCACCGGCACGACGGGAACCTTGATCACAAAGCCGATCAGGAGCAGCAGAAACGCCCAGGTCTCCAGACTCATGTCAAACCAAACGGTGGTCGCGGCAAATGGTGAGTTCGGCAACTGGCCAATCGCTGCCAGGGCCATCAAATTGAAGGTATGGACCGCACCATCGGCAGCCCGAATCGATGCAATCCCATCAACTGCAGTGGGACTGACGACATGCGTGGCGATGAGTTGTTCATCAGACAGCAGGCCAACGTCGCTCGTGAAGTAGAGCATGAGAATCGCGATAAGCATCAGCACACTGCCCAGCAGCGTGTAGAGGAAAAACTTAATCGCCGCATACTCTCGCCTCGGCCCTCCCCAGATACCGATGAGAAAGTACATCGGCAAAAGCATGACCTCCCAGAAGACGTAGAAGAGGAAGAAGTCGAGCGAGACAAAGACTCCCAGCATGCCGGTCTCAAGCAGCAGAAAAAGCACATGGTATGCCTTCACGTGCTTGCTGATCGGCCAGCTGGCTGCCGCCGCCAGCATCGAGAGGAATGTCGTGAGCACGACAAGCGGCAAGCTGATTCCATCGACTCCAAGCAGATACTCAATACCAAACGCATCGATCCAAGGGAATTTGACCACCGCCTGCATGTCGGGGTTCCCAAGCACAAACTGCCCGGGGCCAACCGGCCCGAATAACTGGGGCACAGCCAGCCAGAGCGACAGCAGAAACACAACGGCCGTCGTACCCAGGGTGATCCAGCGGACGGCCTCCTCCCGCGCCTTTGGCACGATCGGCAGCGACAGAAAAGCTGCCACGAAGGCAGGCAGAAAAACGATCAGCGTCAGCGGCCAGAAGGCGGCGTTTTCAACGACTGCGGCGTTCATGTAATGATCCAGAGCAGGGTGAGGGCGTGGGGAGCGTAAATGTGTCGACCGGACTTAGCCGGCCAGAGAGGTACGGAAAAGAAGCGTCGCAAGCACGAAGATTGCCACCGTCCCGACAACGATGAACATCACATACTGTCGCAAACGTCCGGTCTGCAGCCGTCGCATTTCAATCCCGGTGCTCCAGGTGATACGCCCGGCGGCATTGACCAAGCCATCGACAACAGTCCGATCGAACCAGGCATCGATGCCAGCAACCTGACGGGCAGCCCAGGCAAGCCCGTTGATCAGGCCATCAATCAGGCCTTTGTCAATGCCACTGACCAATCGGGCAAGCCGCAGTGTCGGCATGACAAAAACGGCATGATAAAGTTCATCGACATACCAGCGGTTCACGAGGAACGTGTATGCCGGCCCCGCGAGCCGGGCGAGACCAGCTGGGCTCACCAAAGGCTTGAGGTACATAATCGCTGCCAGTAGCACTCCGGCAGCAGCTGTCAGGAAGGCGGTCAGCGTTGCGATGACGTGAATGTCCCCGGCGTGGCTGTCGTGCTCGGCGGGCAGGCTGATTGCACCAAGAATTGCATCCGTCGAAACAGCCACCGCTGTTCCAGCCGGTCGCGACTGCTCGAGCAAACCAGCCACCCCAAACCCACCTGGCAATCCCCAGCCAGCGATCACGGCAAATACGGCCAACACCACCAGCGGCACGGTCATCACCCGGGGCGACTCGTGGGCGTGCTCAGCAACGTGGTGATCCCGGGGACTGCCGGCAAAAGTCATGAACCAGAGCCGGAACATGTAAAATGCAGTGATGAACGCCCCCCCGGCAACTGCGAGATAGAGGATGCCATGAGCTGGGTTCAGCCTGGCGAAAAGGAGCGCCTGGGCCAAGATGGCGTCCTTCGAATAGTAGCCACTCATCCCAATCACAAAAGGAATGCCGGCGCCAATGATGGCAAGGCAGCCGATCAGCATTGTCCAAGCGGTGTACGGCATCACCTTCAAGAGGCCGCCCATTTTCCGCATGTCATTTGTATGGCAGGCGTGAATCACAGAACCAGAGCAAAGGAAGAGCAAGCTCTTAAAAAAAGCATGGGTGACAAGATGAAAAAGACCGGCCACCCAACCACCGACTCCGAGCGCGAGCATCATGTATCCAAGTTGGCTCACCGTCGAATAGGCGAGCACCCGCTTGATGTCATTCGCGGTCACTGCAATCGTTGCTGCGATAAATAGCGTGATGCCACCGACATAGGCGATCACCAGCAACACATCTGGGGTCAGCACCGGATAGAACCGACCAACCAGATAGACGCCCGCCGCCACCATTGTTGCGGAATGAACCAGCGCCGAGACCGGGGTCGGGCCCTCCATAGCGTCTGGTAGCCAGACAAATAGTGGCACCTGGGCGCTTTTGCCGACACAGCCGCAGAAGATGCCGATTCCGGCAATGAAAAGCAGCCAACGACCATAGCCCGCCTCCCGCCAGCCTGGCACAGCGACAGCCACCTCGCCGTGAACCGCCTGCTGATCGGACTGTCCAGAGGCCAGGCCCGCCACCTCGTTGGCGGCGGCAAACGCAACGAGTCCGTCAGGGACTTCCTGTCGGTGACCGTGAGCCGCTGGTCGCACCAACTCAAACAGTCCGGGCCGAATGTCACTGGTGGCCGGATCAACACTGGAACCGAAATGCAGCGTGCCAAGACCGCCCCAGAGGGCCATCAGGCCGATCAGCATGCCAAAGTCACCAACGCGGTTGACAATAAACGCCTTGTTGGCTGCCGTCGAAGCCGAATGCCGCTCAAAATAGAAGCCAATCAGAAACCACGAGCAGATGCCCACAAGTTCCCAGAAGACGAAAACCATCGCCAGATTGCCCGCAATGACTATGCCGAGCATTGAGAAGCAGAAAAGCGATAACGCCTGGAAAAATCGGTGAAACCGCCCATCACGAGTCAATGGTCCACCACTCGCTAAATGGACCTCCGCATCCGTGACCGGGTGCAGTTCGTCGTGCATGTAGCCAGCAGCGTAGACATGAATGCAGGTGGCGATGAGCGTGACCACCACGAACATCAACACTGTGATCGAGTCGATGTACCAGCCGATCGAAAGCCTGAGCGGACCACCAGAGTAAAGCGTATACCAGTCGCCCGAGTAGGCCACCGGCTCTGCCAGCGCAAGCCCCTTTTCATGACCGTGGCCATCACCATGGCCTTCCGCACCGTGGTGCTCGGCATCGGCATGTTCCTGATCGCCATGGCCGCTAACGTCCGCTCGCACCGCCGACTTTTCCGCATAGGAGGTCAGGTGCAGCCATGAGTCGCCACGCTCGGCGTGCTCTTCACCATGCTCGCCATGGCTGAGAGCCACTGGTGGGTGGTGCCCCAACCAGAATCCGAGCGCTACCACCGAAAGAACAAGCGACGAACCGATCGCTGCCGTGGCAACATTAGCCGCAAACTTCCCATGCGGACCCATCCTGTTGCCGAAAAACAGAATTGCCACAAAGGAGGCGAGAGGGACCAGCCAGGCAATTCCCAGCAACAGCGGCAGCAGCGTGGCGATTTCCATGATTGCGTTTCGTACTCTAGGCAGTCAGGCGGACCTCACTGCGTTGATTCGGGGCGGGCGATACGCTCAACCCCGAAGGTCATCCGCCCGGTCAACATCGACCGTACCGTGGTTGTTGTAAAAATTGAGCGTGATCGCCAGCGCTACAGCTGCTTCGGCAGCGGCCAGCAGGATGACAAATAACGCCATCACTTCACCGTCGAGGCCAAGGGGTGGCCGCCCCTCGCCGGCAAGATAGGAAGAGCCGAACGCCACAAAATTGATGTTGGCCCCGTTCAGCACCAATTCAATACCCATGAGCACACCGAGCGCATTCCGCTTGACGGCCATGCAGACCACGCCAGCGGTAAACATGATGGCGCCGACAATCAGGTAATGGGTGACGCTGACGGTGCCCGTCGCTACCAGAATCATCGGCCACTCCCTATAAGAACTGAGGCCGTCTCGCGATCTTCCAGACGCCCAGACGGCAGCGGTGGAGGCGGGTCTGCGGACGCCACAACGTCAATTGGCCTAGGAGTTCGCCGGCGTTTGGCTCTGGCCAGATAAGCCGCACCAACCAGCACGACCAATAGATGCACGGACACGATTTCAAAGGGCAGCAGATAGCCACTCCGCCGCTGACTTTCAGCCGCTGAAACAGGACTGTCGACCCGCACTCCCACGAGTGCCATCCCAAGAGGCGTCGCCGTTGGCGGCTGGGTCTCTGCCCGTCCCGGTCGTCGCCAGGTCTCGATCGAAACAGCCGATTGCACGAGAACTGCGAGCAACGCAGCGGCCAGAATGCCTGCGATAACCCGATCGCCGGGCGGTGTTTGCAGGGCAACCAACTTGGTCTGGGCCGTCAGCATGACCCCAAAGACCAGCAGCACCAGGGTACCACCGACATAAATCATCAGCTGCATCGAACCAACGAATTCCGCACCTGCAAGAAAGAAAAGGCCGGCTGTTGCCCCGAGTGAAAGCACAAGATGGAGGGCCATGCGGACGACGTTATCCGTGACCACGACCATCACGGCAGCACCACAGGCAACCAACGCGAACACGACGAACAGCGAGGCGTGCCAATCGATTGCGGCGACCGGGAGTATCGTTGGCCGCTGCAGAAAAAGGAGGTTGGCCATCCAGTTCATCACTCTGCCACTCCCACGAGTTGCTGGCTGACCGAAGTGCCCGCATCGGCAGGCACTGCTGCCGGCTCCTCCGGCTTCTCGACAGCCTGCTCGAGCCAGCCCTCCCGAACGGCAATAGCCCCCCGACGGCTACCGGGAACAAGGCCGCCGGGTAGAAAGAGTTGCCAGAGCATGACGCCCGCGAACATAACCGCTGCTATCGGCGTGCAGTACTTCAGGCACGTCGTCATGACTTGGTCGATTCGCAATCTCGGAAGGGTCCAACGAATCCACATCATCAACAGCACTCCAACCGTTGCTTTGCCCAACAAGTTCGCACACCCAAGCAAGCGAACAGCATAGGGGGCGGTGACTGCTGAGCCATCGCTCCAGCCAGCGAGTTCAGCAATTGGGATCGGCCCATTCCAGCCGCCGAGAAACAGCACCGCCGCGAGACCGCTCACCAAAAACATCGAACCGTATTCCGCCATAAAGAAAAAGCTCCAACGGAGCCCGGAATATTCGGTGTGGAACCCAGCGACAAGCTCGCTTTCTGCTTCGGCAAGGTCAAACGGCGCGCGATTCACGCTGGCGACGGCACAGGTGAAATAAACCCAGAAAATCACAAATGTGAAAGGGTCGTGGAACAGGTACCAGTTGGTCAGCCAGCCTGCCTGCTTTTCGCCAATTGTGACGAGATCCATACTGCCAGCCAGCATGACCGGGACCACAACGCACATGCCGAGCGGAACCTCATAGCTGACCACCTGGGCGGCTTCTCGCATCGCCCCAAACAACGACCATTTTGAAGCCGACGCATAGCCAGCGAGGATGACTCCAAATACCTCCAGGCCGAGCACGGCGATGACAAAGAAAACCCCGACGTTGAGCCGCTGACCAACCACATCGAAGGCAAAAGGCATCGCGATGAATGCACAAAAAGATGCACAGAAACTCACATACGGCGCCAGCCGGAACAAAAGGGAATCGGCCCCGTCCGGCATAAGGTCTTCTTTGGCGAGCAATTTGATGCCATCCGCGAGTGACTGAAGCCAGCCGAAACGGCCGCCAGTCCGCGTCGGCCCCAGCCGGTCTTGAATCCGGGCCGCAATTTTTCGCTCCGCCCAGATAAAGACGAGGGCGCCGCCAGCAATGACGTTGAGAATGAGAAATGCAGCCACGCCGGCGGTTGCAGACCACGCCAACCACGTTGGCAGGCCGACGGTGTTAATCAGAAATTCAGCCATGAGGGCAAATCACCACGAAGGGCAGACGAAGGGGGAATCCATTGGTTTTTACGAGGATTTTCCCGCTTGCCACCGACATTGTGAAATTTTGCACGAAGTCTGCAACAACAGGGGCCGTCACACAAGGGCCGACAGCGTTTTTCGCCGCCCACCCCCCCTTGAAGCATTCAGCGGTCGATCTCTCCCATGACGATGTCGAGGCTCCCGACGACCGCCGGAACATCTGCAATCAGGCAGCCGCGACAGAGTTCGGGGGCGACCGCCAAGTTCGAGAAAGAACTCGAACGTGCCCGAACCCGCCATGGAATGGCCGAACCATCCCCGACAAGATAGAACCCCATCTGCCCCTTAGGACATTCAGTCTCGAGATAAACATCACCCGCAGGCAACTTTTCGGCCAGCTTAAGCGGTTCTCCAAGGGGCCCTTTGCAGCGGGAGTAGCGGTCTATTGCCTGCCGAACAAGATCCATCGACTGAACAACTTCGAGCATCCGAACAAAAAACCGATGCCAGCAGTCACCTAGCACAGCATCAACCGGAACCGCCGGGTATTCGTGATCCCGCGGATAATGGCCGTCTTTCATGACTGCGACTTCGAAGGCATAGCCGTCGTACATGGCGGTGTAAATGCTTTCGCCATCCCGCCGCATGTCGATGTCGACGCCGCTTCCCCGCAGAACAGGGCCCGTGCACCCGTAATCGATCGCCATTTCTGGGCTCAGCACGCCGATACCAGCAGTTCGCTTGACGAAGATTGCATTGGTCGTCAACAGCGTGTGGTACTCACGAATGATCGGTTCGAACTGCTCAAGAAACGCCTCGCACCGCTGTAGCCAACCAGGCGGCAGATCGGCGGTCAGCCCGCCCACGGTGATGTAGCTGTAGGTCAGCCTGGCCCCGCAGGCCTCCTCAAAGAGGTCAAGGATTTTCTCTCGTTCGCGAAACGCGTAGAGGAACGGACTGAAGGTGCCAAGATCGAGCCCGTAGGCCCCCATTCCGACGAGGTGACTGGCAATCCGGCCGAGTTCTGCAATGAGAACCCGAAGATGGCGGGCCTTCTCGCTCACCTCATATTGCATCAACTTCTCGACCGCGAGCGACCAGCCGAGATTCATGTTCATGGCCGCCAGATAATCCATTCGGTCGGTGTAGGGAATCCATTGCCGGGCAGTGAGATTCTCACCGATCTTTTCAGCGCAACGATGCAGGTAGCCGATGTGGGGCTCAAGTTCCGAGACAATCTCGCCGTCAGTCCGCAGAACAAGTCGCAGCACGCCGTGGGTACTGGGGTGCTGGGGGCCCATATTGACGAGCATCTCGTCGGTACGAACATCGAACTCGACAATTCGCTGGTCGTCTTCAATCACCTGCGACATGTTCTGCTGCCTCTTGCTTCAACGGTCGATTGAGTATTTCAGTGGGCCGAAACCTGCTCAGCGACCACGCATTCCGTGGTACTCAAGCGGCATTTCGTAGTCTTTTCGCAGTGGATAGCCTTCCCAGTCCTCCGGACAGAGAATCCGCCGCAAATCAGGGTGGCCGACGAAATTGACACCAGAAAGATCGTAGACCTCCCGCTCATGCCAGTCCGCTCCCCGCCAGACGCCAGCCACGCTCGCTATTTCTGGGAGCTGCCCCGGCATGTTCCCCTGCCATCGCGGAAGTTTGGTCTTGAGCACGAGGCTCACCCTGGCCACGGTACTCCAGAGGTGGTAGACGAGTTCGGTATGCGGCTCCCAAGAAACTTTGGCGGCTTTCTTGGCGTCTGGCTGACACCAATCAATTGCCGTGATGCACTGGAGGCCATCAAATCGGATCTCGCACGAATCCTTCAGCCAACGACAGACTGGCAACAGCTGGTCGGGGGCAATCTCAAGCCAGGGGTCAATTGCCTCAAGGTTTCTTCCGACAACCGAGCCGGGCAAAGCGACCTCTAATTGGTCGATAAACGCGGGTCCGCGCATCACGAACTCCTTCCTGCATTGGTCAATTCAGAGGCACGTTGGCTTGCCAATGCTCGAACCCAGTCAAGGTCACCGCGGTACCAGACATACGCGAAGCCGACCAAGAGCACGGCGTAGAAAATCGCCATATCAATAACCGCGGTACGCGCGAGCATCCTGCCACTTTCAGCGACTGCCCATTCGCTTTCTAACTGCCGCACCTCACCACTACTCTCTGCCACGGCCGCCTCGGCCGCGACACGGACCTGCTTCGGGGGAACCAACGCTGGAACGGCAGGCAATGCAACACCCAATTCTCGGTAGACACCCGCGACAGCCGGCGTCAGGGTGACACCATCAGCCTCAACGCTGGCGACAGCCGGGTCAGCAAGTTGAGTCGCCTTGCCAAAAACAGTTGCCCACGGAAAGAACAGGGCCACCTCGACATCAAAGATGATGAACAACAAGGCGACAACGTAGAACCGCAGATCAAACTGCACAAAACTGGAACCAATCGTAGGTTCACCGCACTCGTAGACTTCGAGTTTTTCCGTGTTGGGCATCCTGGGTCGAACGAGCCAGCCGACGACCAGGTTCACCGCCAGAAAAATACCGCCGACAGCGATAAATAGGGCCAGAAAGCCCGTGACCAAAACTGGGTCAAACATCAGGTCGCACCCTCACCAGGCCGGGGAGAAGTCCTACTTCAGGCATTCGGGCCACCATGGACCGGTTCCACAATCTCTTTCGATGCGGCGACTGCAGTTGGGTTCAGTGTTGACCGTCCCCAGGCGACATCCACCGGAAGTCGGGCAAAGTCGACGATGGTTCCATCTCTGCTGTAACAACTCAGATCTAGCGTCGAGCCCATAAAAATGCAGTCGACAGGGCAGGGCTCAACGCAGAGGGCACAGAACATGCATTTCGAGTAATCGATTGCGAAGCCGGACACTTGAAAGCCCTTGCCGCTTTCAACCCGCTCTTTACCGATGTAGATGCAGTCAACCGGACATGCTTTTGCGCACTGATCACAGGCGATGCAAGTCGTCAGGTCGTAACGATGGAATCCGCGGTAGCGGGACGCCACCGGCGCCGGAAGTTCCGGATATTCGTAGTGTTCGGTGAAGGTTCGACGATCAGGGTCGAATGTGCTGCTGAAAACTTTGAAGGTTACCCCCATGCCGTGGAGAACGGTGCCGATGGCGGTGAACAGATTACGGAACCAACTAATCATGATCCACCTGATGGGGGGCTCAGAGGGCTCCCGATACACCTAAAAGCGGCCATCGATCAAGGACACCAATGCGAAACAGTACGGGTGGTGCTCGTGACAACGTGCCTGATCAAGACGTCTCTGACGCCTACCCCCGGGAGTATAGAGCACTACCGGAGGACAACAAGCGGCAGAGCCCCGGCAAAACCGCCGAGGACACACCCTCCGTTCCGGAGGCTTGCCTGACCAAACTGTCGTCGCTGCGCGGGCAACGACTGCCAGATTGCGCGGGTACCTGCCCCGACTGACGCCAGAAATAGGCCTTTTCAGCCCACTTGCTGCGCAATTTCCTGAGAAACAGGTGATGAGTGCCGCCCGCTACGGGCACCTCCGAGACGTTGCAAACGAACTGACCAACGACAAATCAGCGATTTTTCTTGACCAAACTCCCATTTCCCCTAAATTTAAAGCATCAACGTGACCGGAGGTCCTTCGTCGACGCCAAGGGCGAATCGGCCTTCCAAGGATGGTTTATGCTCGTCCTATCTCGCAAAAAAGACGAAAGCGTGGTCATCAATAACGATATCCGTATCGTTGTTGTGGAAATTCGTGGAGACAAGGTGCGGCTGGGTGTTGAGGCGCCGAAGGAAGTGCCGGTCCACCGTAGTGAGGTCTATGACGCGATCAATCACGTTGGGGGTGACCCTGAAATCACCCAGTCGTTCATTCGCGTAGAAGGTCCCGGCAGACCCCAAGCGATTTCCGACGATACCGCTCTACCGGCACGTCCAGATGTCGTCCATGAATGAGTCGTCGCGGTTCCTATTCGGGACTCGACGCGGGCTGAGATGATGGGTATTCTTTGAATCGCCTATTGATTTGGTCCGGCGACAACTCGCAAGACCACGTTGGCCCCATCGTCTAGAGGCCTAGGACATCGCCCTTTCACGGCGGTAACCGGGGTTCGAATCCCCGTGGGGTCATTTTGTGGGCTCACGCGCTAGCCGCACGAATGATGCTGAGGACTCATGCAGCCAAGTCGCTATGATGCCGTTCTGTTCGTGAGTTTTGGTGGTCCCGACGGTCCCGATGATGTGATGCCGTTCCTTGAGAACGTGCTCCGGGGTCGGAATGTGCCGCGGGAACGCCTGCTCGAAGTTGCGGAGCACTACCATCACTTCGGTGGCAAGAGTCCCATCAACGAACAAAATCGCAGTTTGATTGACGCCCTGCGAACAGAACTTAAGAAGTCTGGCCCTCAGTTGCCAGTCTATTGGGGCAACCGAAACTGGCATCCTCTCTTGACTGATACCCTTCGTGAGATGGCAGCGGATGGGGTCAAACGAGCCATCGCCTTCGTGACGAGTGGCTTCAGTTGCTATTCAGGCTGTCGGCAGTACCGGGAAAACATCGCCGAGGCCCGTGAAGCGATCGGTCCCACAGCGCCGGAAATCGACAAAATCCGGGTCTTCTTCAATCATCCTGGATTTGTCGGGCCCATGGCTCGCAACCTCTCTGCGGCGGTTGAGTCTCTCGGCCAAGGCAACAAAGTCCCAGTCCTGTTCACAGCGCACAGCATTCCACTGTCGATGGCTGATTCTTCGCGCTACTGCAGCCAGTTGCAGGAAGCATCGCGGCTTGTTGCCGAACAGGCCGGAACCCCGAACTGGAGGCTCGTCTATCAAAGCCGAAGTGGCCCCCCGTCACAGCCGTGGCTGGAACCTGATGTGTGTGATGCCCTTCGCGAGTTGTACGCCACCGGGGCCAGAGAGGTGGCTGTCGCTCCCGTTGGCTTTATTTCGGACCACATGGAGGTCAAATTCGATCTGGATACCGAAGCCGCCGCCGTCTGCAAAGAACTTGGGATGAGAATGGCACGAGTGGCAACGGTCGGGACCGATCCGGAATTTGTCCGAGCAGTCCGGGACTTGATTGCTGAGCGTGCGTGGGATCTCGCTGATCGCCCCGCCATCGGCCTTCTGCCGGCGAGCCATGATGTCTGCCCTCTTGATTGCTGCCCGGCACCGCGTCGACCCGCGGTGACGGCCAGGCCTAGCTGAGCCCCATCGGAGTCACCGATGAATGCCTTTGCCTCAGCCGGCCCTCAATCGGGCCGAGACATCGTGGTACTTACCCACGGTTTTATGGCGCATCGTCTGCTGCTGAACAGACTCTCGGGCCGGCTCCGCCGAGCCGGCTGGCAGACCCGCGTCTGGGGTTACGAGAGCCTTCGCACCTCAGTAGCTCGACACGCTGAACGCTTTGCAGACCTGCTTACCGAGCTTTCCAACGACAATCAGATTGACCGCATTCACCTCGTCACCCATAGCATGGGTTGCATCATCGGACGTCTGGCCATCAGTCTGACACCCCAGCCGAAGCTTGGGCGGTTCGTCATGTTGACACCCCCCAACCGCGGCTCTTTCATCGCCACCAGGACCGTCGGCGTGTTTGGCAGACTGTTTCCGCCGGTGGCCGAACTGACCACGAAACCTGACAGCCTGGTCAACTCCTTAGCGGACCCAGCCGGCGTGGAGGTTGGCGTAATTGCCGCTGCCCAGGATGCGTTAGTGGAGCTTGAGAGCACCCGACTCGGAATACCTCACGAGCACATCACGCTGCCGTGCCTGCACTCGGCCGTGCTCTTCAGGAAAGATACCGCCCAACTCGTCGATGCGTTCCTGAGAACCGGCAGGTTCCTCTCCGGCAAAAGCAACTGACACGATCGGCTTTTTTTCAGGCGGCGCCAGCAGCACGTTGGTTAGCTGCCCGCACACCAAGGTAGGACTGCCGTACCTCAAGGCAGACCCGCCGGAACGGTTCCGGCCGGCTCACCCCTGGAAGCCGCAGGGTCTCAATCGCCCCCTGACGAAACACTAGGTCCCCGCAATCAAACCACTCCTGTCCGGCATGCACAACCAGTTCTATGGAGTCGAACCGATCAAAATCGACATACTGCTCGACCTTGGGGCTGATACCCCGATCCATCGTTACCCGACGATTTGTTACCCGAAACCGCCGCATTGCCCAGGGCAGCCGCATTCCTAGGTACAGCATCAACCCAAGTGGAATAGTCGCCAGCAGGCACAACCGCCCCAGCCGCAGCGGCCCGATGCCGGCCTGCATGCCATAAAGCCGACCAAGCGTCCGCCCCAACCCAGTTCCACCCACTGAAGGCCAGGCCGTCATCACCGTTACTTCAGCCGTTCCGGGCGACGTAACGCCCGTGATCGACTGCTGGGAGGGACCGCTACTCATACCGAAGATCCTTGAGTGGATGGATTTTTCGACAATCTCCTTCCAAATGTATCCCGTGCAGGAAGAAACGGAAGCCAGCTTTCGGGAAAAGGACAAAAAAAGACCCGATGGGCTCGGCTGCCCATCGGGTCAAATCTCTGACGGTCGTTGCGTCTTACGACGAGCCAGCAAAAGCTGGGTATCTCTTTCGGCGACTTAGTCTACCCGAAGGCAGACTCCGATCGTCTCCACATTCTTTTGGTCCTCTGCGAACACCGTGACCAAATTGGCCTATCGATGCCAACAGTGACTGTTCCAAACAAGTTGGAAACAAGAATCCTTTAGAAAGGAGGTGATCCAGCCGCAGGTTCCCCTACGGCTACCTTGTTACGACTTAGTCCCAATTGCAGAGTTCATCTTCGGCGCCTGGCTCCTTGCGGTTACCTCAGCGACTTCGG
>Ga0114919_10002454_pt1 | contig 15016 bp, 12 predicted proteins | sample BlataG_FD_88682 | JGI IMG/M metagenome (GOLD analysis project Ga0114919, IMG submission 88682) | Deep subsurface microbial communities from Black Sea to uncover new lineages of life (NeLLi) - Black_00105 metaG | ecosystem: Environmental > Aquatic > Marine > Oceanic > Sediment | place: Atlantic... | reverse complement strand
TCTGGCAAGCGACAACTCTCCTCTGTGCAATTTTTGTCCTCCCCGAACCTTACTCCCCCAGTAGTAGGGAGGGCTATTGGTTTTAAATAAATAGTGATTGAGGAAACGCTGAGGTTAGATACGTTTTGGCAATTAGCATCACCCTGCCCCTGATCGTAAAGCTTGGCCTCTCCCATATAATTTTCTTTTTCATGTAAGATGGCAGCGTATTTAATCTTGTATTCGCCACTAATGGGGTCTTTGTCGCCGTAAATAAACTTTATTGAGTTAGTTTTATTATCAAATTCCGGTAAGGTGGCTGAACTTGATTGATAAATTTTATAATCATCACCAGTACAATTATTACTAGCACAAAGATAAACTCCGGGAGGGTGGTAATCCAGCTTAATTGACTTTCCAGTAACATTTTCCGTCTCTCCTGGATTACCTTCGTAAGGAGTACACGGTTCTCCAAAATCTGTATTTGCACATACTTTTACTGTTAATTCTTCTTTGCCAGAGCGAAATTCTATACATTGTAAAGATTGAGGAGCTCCGTCTTTATCTTTTGGCAGCCGTTCACTAAGATTAGGGGTGTTCTCATCTATAAGAACTCGATCGTCATAAGCATTATCAGGCTCATCAAGGCAACCTACTTTAACATAGGCGTAAATCCCAGCGACAGCTGGCATAAGCGGTGGTTTTTTAGGGAGAACTAATTGAGGATTGATTGTGTTTAGAATTAAATAAGAAGCGAGGAGAATAATTAAGCCCAAAATTCCAGCCGTGGCCTGAGCTCGGGCATCAGCCATTTTGGTTGGGTCTCCGGCCGAAGTTAAATAACGGATGCCGCCATAAATCAAGGTTCCAAAAGCTAAGAGGCCAGCAATAATTATTGCGAAAGTAAAAATATATCTTAAATAATCGGGGAGGGCGGTTTTGACGGTGGTGGGCGTTTCCACCCCGGGAACAGTTGGATATTCAATCTCTAATTCCCTCTGGGCAAACCCCATTAGAGAGTTATCCTCTAACGGGGCAAAACAAAAACTACCTATCAAAAAAGTGATAAAAAGAAAGATTAAAAATATTTTTTTAGACATATTACATTTGGCAACAATAATAATTAGTTGGATAGCAACCTTCTTCTCGGCCTATTTCAAACCACTCTTTGATCATATCCCATAATATTTTGCCACCGATTAAGATAATCTTCCCCAGAATTTGGAAAAAAATTACTGGTTTTTGCCACCAGGGTTTTTCTCCCATTTCTGCCCAGAGGTTTTGAATTTCTTCCCATTCATTTTCAATTTGCAAGGTGAGACAAGTTATTTGGTCATCGTCAAAAAGGCCCATCCGGGTAGCCTGTTCGCAGGTTAAGAGGTGTTTGCCAACTTTTTCCCCGGTTAAAACATCAGGATAATCTTCAGCAGGAATCCAGCATTTAGCTAACTCACACCTCGAAAAATCAAGCTGCTCTAAAATGTATGACTTTCTAAATTTAAAATCTTCCGGTAAATTTTCTCCTCCGGGAGTTTTTTCTTCGATATCATTTATCAGGGCTTTTTGAAGGTTCTCCATTTCGGCATAACCATTAATAACCGGCCAGAAATATTGACCGCAACATCCCCAACAGGAATAGGGGGAACACATTTCTCGACAATAGGGCTCCCCAGTCTCAAGATTTACCCCTTCTTTTTTGCAATATTGACAATTAATTACTTCCTCTGGCTTCTCCGGGTCGGGAATGTATTCTTCGGCCCAACAACATCTCTCCCCGCATTCATCACAACTTTTACATTGGCTGACATTTTCTTTACATTCATCTCCAGCATAAATTCCCCTTGGGACAAACCTGGCTTCAGCCGGACAGCGAGGATCTTGACCTACTTTAAGAACTCCGGCCGCAATATAATAGGATTTATAACAGTCAGTTTGGCACCAATCACGACAATTCCAGTCCTTATAATCAGTTAATAACTCATCGGTTTTGTCTGCCATTTGTCTTCCGGCTTCAATCATTCCGCCAAACTCAGCTAACATTCTTCCAGCCAAATAAGCAGTTCTATCCATTACTTCCCCGACTGGAATTTCTACCCCACAAGTCCACTCACCAGTTCCTTCTAAAGGAAGGCAAGACTTATTCGTAAAAGTTTTAGCTTCTATTTTACAAGGAATTTGGCAGTTGATACAGTAGGTCTCCCCATCTCTTTCTTCAGGGGTGCAGCCTGCAGGGCAACCAGCTAAAACCCCACCTTCATTGTATAAAAAATTGGGAATTAAGGAAAGAGAAAAAGAGAGTATTAAGATAATTGAAATTTGTTTCTTAAAATTTACCATAAAGGTTTGTGGCAATAGAAAATGGCTGGGTCAAAACCTTCAATCCAAGGAACTTCTAGGCTAATATCTTTCCATTCCGGGACTTCTTCGATTTTCATTTGGCCCAACTCAGGAATTCTAAGTTGGTCGTAACTGATTGGGTCTCCTTCGCACCCCCTCATTAAATCCCGAGCATCTAAAACCCAGAGTAAATCCCTCTGAAAATCATTAATAAGTTTTAGATTGGTTCTAGCTTCGTCTAAATCAGATAGAAGCCCTTCCCATTCCTCTTCCTCATCAGCTTCTTCTTTCCAGGCCCCAGTCCGTATTAAAATATCTTTAATAACCTCTTTAGCGTGTTCATTCTCCAAAAGTAAATTTAGATTATCTTCGTCTTCTATTAAAATTCGAAGCACGTCTCCCTGGTTTAATAAATTTTTAAGGCGCCAATCATCTCCAACTAAAGCATCTTTTAAAGCATCTTTATTTTTTAACATCCTTTCTAAATTCTCATCTTTTCTTAAAACTAAAATTAATTTCTCTTTTAGGCCTTCTTCGTTTCTTAATCTATCTTGGAGTTCGGCAACCAAAGAGTTAAAAGAGGGATAGGAGACTATGTCTACCCCGGCACTATTCGGATTTTTAGGAGTGCCGTAAATTGGGTTCCCCTCTTTATCTTTTCCATTGATATAGTCTTCTTTTCCTTCTTCTACTTTGATTGAAAAATTAGTAGCCCAGTTTTCTCTCTCTGAACCATCTTCTATTGAGTTAATTCTTTCCATTGAGGTTCGAGAACTTTCATCTCCAGAAAACCATCCTGAACCGCAATCCATTTCTTCTACCAAATTGCCGAATTCATCGTAAAGCTCTAATGTTTCACCGCTATCAGCTAAATTCCCACTATAAATTAAATCAGCTTCGATATCGGAAATTGCGTTTTCATTATTCTCTAAAAGATAAAAACCCTGGCTGGGGATTGTTCCCGAAAGATTGATTCCAAAATCGCCCTTCACTTCTAATTTCCAACCCGAAAGATTAACCCCCTCTTTAGTATTGTTATATAATTCAATCCATTCGTCAGCCGAATCAGTCTGAGTTCCCATCCAGGCAATTTCATTAATTGAAACTTCATTTTTTAGAAGACCGGAAGCAATCAGCATAGTTTTAGCTGAATTTCTATCTCCCAACAACAAGCCATTTTCAATTAAATACTTCATTACCGACTTAATTTTTAAAATTTCTTTTAATTTTTCTTCTTCAGCCGGCTCACCAATTAGTATCTTTTTAATTAAATTTTTAGTATCTTCATCGGCCAATAAGGCATCAAGATTTCCTGATTTTTTTAATTCTTCAGTCAAAGGGAAAAGGCCTAATTTTATTCTCAGCTCCTTTAAAGCCGTTTTAATGTCGCTGATCTCTGGATAAGGATCTTCCTCCCCCTCCTCGAGTAAATTTTTATCAATAAGAGCCCTGACTAAAATGTCCTCATAAGGTCGGCTCGAATCCTCAGGATTACAACAGACCGGTTTCCCCTCATCATCTTTTTTTATGCAAATACAATTACATCTATCACACCAGTTGGCCTCAAAGCCACATTTTTGGCAAGTGCAAGTTTGAAAATATTCACAACAACTATAAGGGCATTCTTGGTAATAATATTGCCTTTCCAATCCTTGTCCTTGACAGCATTCATAATCTCCGCAGTTTTCCCAATAGCCTTCATTTTTTGTTCCTTCACAATAAAGATTAGCTGGGGGAGGGCAATTTTTCCAATTTCCAGTTACTTCATTTAATTCACAAACTTCACTGCATCTCATCCAATCACAGACGTTTTTACAGCAATCTCGGCAACAATTTTGGCAATCATATAATTTTTGCAATTCTTCTATAGGCTCTTTAAGGTTTTCAGCTTTTTTTCTGATTGCTTCAGAAAGCCATTCGATGCACTTTAACCGGTCGCGGCTAGCTAAAGAACCAAGTTTTGTGTCACCATTCCCGTCGAATTTATAACAATCAGCCTTTTTTGGTTCATTTTTTGTTCCCCAGAGATTTTCAATTAGACCTCCCAAGGGAATTTCAACATAGGCAGTAGGCTCAGGTTTAAGAAGGCCAGCTACCGGCCGGGCAGTCGGTGCCCCCGGGAGAAGAGAGACTTCCAAGGCTACCAATTGAGGATTAATTGTATTTAAAATTAGATAAGCCGAAATTAAAATAATTAAACCTAAAATCCCAGCTGAAATCTGGGATTTAGCATCTTTTTGAGCTGAAGGAGAGCCGGCTGAAGTTAAATAACGAACCCCACCATAAACAAAAGAGCCGAGAGCGATTAAAGCTCCCAGAAATAAAGAAAATTGAAAAACATATCTAATATAATCAGGCAGAGCGGTTTTAGTGGTAGTGGGAGTGACGGCCCCAGGAATTTGAGGATACGTAATTTCTAAAGGTTTTTGGGCTAAAACAAAAGATGCTCCTAAAAAGAGAAAAAGGAGCAAAAACAAAATCAATAATTTAGTTTTCCGAAATTTCAGCATCAGTTTTTTAGTAGTTATCTGCTAGTTAGTTCAGAATAAACTGTCCAGGTCCAAAGGGGAAGAGCGTCACCGACAGCAGGTACTGCTTTTCCGGCCAATTTTGGCCACTGCCTTTTTAAAAAATTAGTTAACCCTCTTACCATTTTTTTTCTCATTTTTCCTTTTCCGGGTAGGGTTCCGGAACGAAAAAATGCCCAACTGCCAACAAAAATAAGACCAACAATATAGACAATTTTGGCGAACAGTAAACCAATTCCAAAGGCGATAATTAAAATAGCCCCAATTATACTAAGAATATCGAGCATACCCCCCACCGACATCATCAAAACTCCCTCCGGGCTTAGCAGGGCCGAAATTTTTCTTGTTGTTTCTTCCGGAGCTTCTTCTCTTGGAGCTTCCGCAGCTTTAACTGGTGGTCTTTCAATAGGAGGCCTTTTTCTTGCTGCTTCACCTGCTCTTCTTCCCACTCCCCGAGCTCCTTTAGTTAATCCTCGACCGGCGGCGGCCAGTCCTCTGGCTGCTCCGGCAGCAATTGCTGGTAAAGCCATAAATTTATCTTGTTAATTCTTCTTTAGCTTTTTTAATTTTTAATACTTCTTCCGGAGCGGTGGTAATGATTTGGTCTTCAGTATAAGAAGCCACTGCTTTTATCGCCACATGTTTCTGACCGGCAAAAAATATTCCTTCCCCTACTTCGGCCTCTAATAATAAATATTTTTCTTCCTCAGTTAAATCAAAAGTTTTTTTAACTACATCCATCGTAGCTGGTGACTGTTTCATTAAAAGCTGTAAAGAAGAATTAGTGATAATTGGCTGACCATAATTAGATTTCATAAAATCATTAACATCCTGAGTAACCGTAGTTACTCCTAGCCAATATTTTCTGGCTCGCTTAGCAATTCCGAACAGAAAGGAAGCTCCGTCTTCGGTCTGCATCAACCACCAGGCCTCATCTACCACTAGAATTCTTTTTTTCAGTTCAGACCTAACCTTGTTCCAGATATATCTCATAATGATAAACATGGCTATTGGTCTTAATTCATCTTCCATATCTCTGATGCCAAAAACGACAAAAGGCTTTTCCATGGAAATATTGGTTGGTTGATTGAAAAATTGAGCAAAGGTTCCTTTGGTGAATTTCCTTACCCTTCTGACTAAAGACTCTGCTCCTTCCATTCCTTCCAAAACCGCTTCGAAGTCTTGCATCAAAGGTATTCTTTCTTGCCAAAGACCAGGATCAGTTTCGGGGGTAATGTCTTTAGCGGCATAAGTCTCAGCGAGGGCCCGATCAATAATAGCATCTTCTTCAGGAGTTAACCCCCCAAACATGATTCTCAGAAGCCCAACCAGGTTAATAACATTTGACCTTAAAACATCTTCGGGTTTTTCGTCTTCTCTGGGGGTGGGCAGATCAAAAGGATTAATATGATTGGGAGAAGCTAAAGAAATATTAAAGAAAGAACCACCAACGGCATCTGACAAAAACTTATATTCATTTTCCGGGTCAATAACAATGACATCCACCCCTAACATTAAAGAGCGGAGAATTTCTAACTTAATGGCGTAAGATTTTCCGCTGCCGGCTTTACCGAAGCAAATTGAGTTGGCGTTCTCCAAAGTGAACCTATCAAATAAAATTAAAGAATTATTATGACGATTGATTCCGTATAAAATTCCTTCATTGGAGCTTAGGTCAAAAGAAACAAAAGGGAAAATGCTGGATAAAGGACCAGTATTCATTGGAGTATGAACCTGGAGCTGGTCTAGGCCAGAAGGAGTGGAAGCAGCAAACCCTTCTCTTTGTTGGTAAAGGGCAGGTTTAATATAAATTAATCTCGATTCCAAAATTGATCTTAAAGTGGTTTCCGTTTCTTTTAGTTCTTTTTGGCTGTCTCCGTAAATAGTTAAATAGAGACCGAGCTTGAACATTCTTTCTTGGGCGGTTTGTAACCTATCTCTTAAAGACTCAATGTCCTGGTAAGCAGTTTCTAAAGCCGGATCTCTAATTAATCCTTTTTCTTCTCTTTCCATCAGTTCGGCCTGAACTTCAGTCACGCTTTTTCTTAATTGTTTCAAAATCATTCCCGTTTCAACGGGATGGATGTGGAAGCCAATATCCATTGGGGTATCTAGATTAATTACTGGAGAAAACCAGGCCGTACTCAAATATCTCGGATAGGAGAAGATAAAAAAGGATTTGACAAATTTTTTCCCTAACTTTAAATAATCTGAAGATAGAGCAATTGAGGAAGGGGCAATGATATCTCTTGCTTCTACTGCTCCGGTTTCAAAAATTTTTTCTGGGATTTTCTTTTTTAAAAATGGTATTTTAATGAAAGCCATATTGGTATCACTAAGTTAATCGCTCGCCCTCTCTGGAGCTTCGCTCCAGCACTCGGCCTTCGGCCTCGCTTCGGGCTCGCTCTTTAGACACCGAACCGCAGTGAGGTGGAAAAGAGATTTATCTCTTTGACTACCCTCGGTTTTTAATCTTTTCCTACACGGGAGAACCGGAGGGTTCTCCCGACCCCTCTCCGATGTGGGATTTATTATTTTGTTAACGAATCAATTCGGGAGGGATTTCAGGATAATAGCCAACCTCAGCCTCTTCGGGATGATATAAACTCCAGAAAAGTTCAATCAGCTCAGAAGTATTTAAAGGAACACATTGCAGCCCGCATCTTCTCAGGCCCAAAGCCACAAATTCCATTCTTTGCCAGAGTTGGGATTTACACTGTTGAAAGCGCTCTTCACTGAAAGTTGTTGGCTGTTTCTTAATTAACCCTTTCACTGCTTTCATTCCTGGGATTTCAATCAAAGTAAAGGGGACAGTCACAAAAAAACTTTTTGACATAATTGCTCCCCCGCCAATTAAATCTCTAATAAACTTTTGGTATCCAGCAGTTTGAGTTTTGAGCAACTCATTTTCTTGTTTTCTTTCTAACTCCTTTAATTTGTCTAAATAGCCAGTAATATTTAACCTCCTGGACTGGACCGCAATCTCTAAAGAAAAATCTAAAGAATTTAAGAAATTCTGAAATTGATAGATAATGGCGTTTTGTTCCTCGTCAGACTTTAAGGCAAAGTTCAAAGAAGAGACCATTATTACTCCTCTCATTGCCTTATTTCTTAAAAGAATAATTCCTTCTCTAATTTGATCAATTTCTAAAAATTGTTGGGTGGAAGCTAGCATTTTATTTAGTTTGGGTTTCGATTTTGGTTCTTAATTTTTTTAGTTGACTCTTTTCAGCGATTTTTAAGGGGAGTTCTTCTTCTACCTCCTCTTTTTTCATCCTTTCTTTTTTAAAAACCTTTATTGGAGCTTCTACTTTTCTCCAGATAAACATTTTTGGGGAAATGCTGAATTTTAAAAAATTTCCTAAAATAGCTGGCAAAGACCTCCCCCCAATTTTCAAAAAAGCCAAAGCTATTGCTCCTCCTCCCAAAACAAGGCAGGCGATAAAGAAAATAGAAAAGGGAACAGTGAAATAAAGCACAAAAGAGATAGCCCCGGCAATGGCAACAAACACGAACTGCCTAAAAGTGAGAGGCCCGACTATTTTCGCCTCGTGTTCAATAAATTTTGGAACAGTAAAACGCATAGTTATTTAATGGGTTCTCTATAAACATCTTCTCTTGGTGGAGCTTCTGGTTTTTCTTCTGGTGGCGGAGCGGCCTTTAGGCCAGCGGGAGGAGGAGTGATAGAGGTTTTATAAATCTCTTCTAAGCTGGTTTTTACTGGATAAAAGATAAAGCGATTAATCTCCCGAGAAACCTTTTTAGCTTTGTCTTCTTTTAGTTCTATTTCTTTTTTAATAGTTTCTTCAAATTCATCTGGTGACAAAACTCCGAGTAAAACCCAGCCAGCATACTTTGCCACTTCGGAAATTTCCTCAACCTCATTCCTCTCACAAACATCCCAAATACTATCAGCCGTCCCCACAGAGAAAATCGCTTCTTTTAATTCTCCAGGAAGCTTTTCATAAAGTTTCCATAATTGTTCCCGAGTGTATTCTTTTGGCATACTATTGACAAATTAATGATTAAATGTATAATATAAGCAGCAAGCCACAGGATAGGGAAAGGAGGTGTAAAATGTGGCCCTTTACAACAATCTCACCAGAAGTGGCGGTGGAACAAGAGCTACGGGCTCGACTCCTTGAAAAAGGGGTTACTCGAGAGAAACTGCGGAGTATTCTTGAAACGGACCAACGGGTTGCTCTGCAAGCAGTTCGGACTGAACGAGCAGCAGACAGCCGAGAAAGAACCGTGAAGAATACTCTTCGGATAAAGACTGCTGAGGAACGCCTGGATAAGGCTGACGGCAAGCTTCGAGATTCCCCTGACCCGTAGTAGTAGCTGAGAAAATGGTTCTCTGCTTCATCGCCCGACGAGGGGCAAAGTAAATTCTTTTTACTCAACTTTGCCCCTTATTTCTTTATTTTAAAGTTCTATTTCTTTTTCTTTATTTCTTTTTCTAATCTTTTATACATCCCTTTTACTCTTTTTTCTTCTTTTTCCCCGACTTCTACTGCTCTTTTATGTTCTTCCCAGGGTTTGATTCTCTCTCTTAGATTTCCCAATCTACTTCTAATGTCACTTATGCTCTCCTGGGTTAATCGAGATTCTTCTTCTCTGGCCGGGAGCAATTCTACTTCCATCCTCCTGATTAATTCTTCATCTGTAGGGGTTTTTATCGTTTTTTCTTTAAGTGAGGTTAAATCTCTTTTTAATTCTTCTATGCTTTTATTGAGAACTTCGAGGCCTTTTATTTTTTCTCCTAATGTTTCTATGTATTTTTGACCTTCCTTGACTGTGCTTTTTATATCTTTTGGCATCCCCTTTTCTGCTTTCGGCCATTCTTCAACGGGGCGTTCTTCCTCAGGTGGTGCAGCTGCCGCTGGTGGTATTTCCCCTTTTAATACAGATATCCTCCTTCCTATTTTTCTTCTTTCTTCGAGCGGTTTCCCTTTTAATATCTTCCTCAGGTCACTTGTGACAACATTCGGGGTATCTTCTACTCCAAATCCAACTCCTAATCCTCGAGCTGGACTGCTCGTTAAGTATTTATGCATTTTGGGATTATTATCTTTATACCAGTTTGGGTTAGCCTTTCGTCTTATAAGTACCTCTTCTCGGAATCTATCAAGGAATTCTCTTCCGTGGATGTCTGCCAACCCGCCCACCTGCTCTCCAGTCCCGAATTTATGCAAAATCTCTGCAAAGTCCTCGTCTTTTAAGGCAATGGGTTTAGACACGTGGCCCATCTGGTTTCTTTTTAGTTTTGTCATTATTTTTGTCCAAATAGGATTATCACTGCCGATCTTGGTTTCAGCAAATCTCTTTTTATCTTCTTCGGAAACCGTTAGACCGTAAGCCTCTAGATCGGCCGGGCTTAATCTAGCATCTTTTGTTAGCTTTTCTATGTCTTTGTCTTTTAGGTATCCTGTTTGGAGAATCTCTTTTTGCCTGCCAGACTTGGCAGCTTCAGTTGCTACGCGTTGCACTATACTCTTCATCTCTTCATCTTCTTTTATTATCCCTTTTTCTTTTAGGTAATCCCCGACGTCGCCAAGATTGCCGTCTTTAATCGCTGCCCTTGTAGCACCAACTGCTTTGTCCCAACCGATTCCGGTTGACCGTGCTCTCGTCCAGCCTTCAACAAATTCAGTCGCTTGAGTTTTAGCTGATTTACCGCTGAGATCTTTTTCTTTTTGATCAATCCAGCCAGCCATCCGTTCTTTGAGGGCAGCTGGCGCTCTTTCCAATTGAGCTCCAGCAATTCGTACCGGAGCCAGTCCCTTTCCAATCATACCCCTTATCCCTTTTTCCCCGGCCCAGGGAGCGCCTACTCTCTCCATTCTTCTGGCCAGAGCTTCAGCTGGTCGTCCTAAGTATCTAAGGCTGGCAGTTGCTGCCCCAACCTTAGCCAAGCCGGCTACTCCTCTTCCTGCCCCCTTGGCTATCCCAACTCCCTTTTCTTTGAACCAGCTGGTAATGGCACCAGCTCCCATGGCGCTAGTTGAAGTAGCCACAAAAAAGCCAATAATTAGAAAAGCTAACATTACTCCCCAAGGTAAGAGATTATTAATAAAGTCGACTAGAGGAGTAGTAATTATCCCCCAAACTCCGCCGGGAGGGATTCCTGGTATCCAGCCAGGAGCCATGACCATTAGTTGTTCTGCTAAATAAATAAAGAATGTTGCAACTATTCCAATTATTGACCATTCAATGAATTGTTTCCACCATTCGTCCCAGCCCAGAATGCTTTTGAAAAGATATCTCTGGCTGGCTGGAAAAATCCGAGAAAAGAAAGCAATCGGTGAGACAATTACCAATACCCAGATCATCACGTATCTCATCACAAAAAGAAGGGCAAACATAAAGAAAATAAATGCTGCTATCCAATCAAAAATAATCATGACAAGAGTTTTACCCATCAGAGCCAGGCTTTCAAGAGGATTGTAAAAATGTTGTAGAGCCCCCAAAAGCATTGTCCCCTGGGCTGAAAACATATTCCCCAACATCTTGAAGCCGGTTAATTCCTCTAAGAAAAAGTTCATCAAAATGTTTGAAGCATCCAGAATTACTCCACAGATTACCGGAGTAAAATTAATTAGAATAGCAATGACTATTAAAAGAGGTAAGGTTTTCTGGGCTTGGTATTCCTTAATTCTCAAGGCAGTGGCTAGGCCGATAATTACCAAAGCAATAATAAAGAACATATTGATAAAATCTCTGACAATCGGCCAGCCAACATCGACAATCCCACCATAAGTATAAGGGAGGCTCATGAAATAAGGACTTAAAACCCAGCTCAAAATTACACCAGCCAGGCCCAGAATTAAATTGGAGATAACTAAAACGAGCTGGAGAACAAGATTAATAATAGTAACCGCTACCGCTGTCCCGATGATGAGCCCCAACTGAGCCTGAACAAATTGGAGAGGAAGAGCTAATCCTAAAAATATAAAAAATAAAACAGCAGCCAAAACTGCTGGTTTATTAAACCTATTAAAATTAAGGAAGAATTTTTTAATTTTCCCTCCCATCAATTTCATTATACTTTATTTTACCATAAAATAAAAATTTTTAGTAAGAGAAATCCAATCTTCAATAGTTAAAGTTTCCGCTCGTTGATTAGGTTGGATACTATTTTTTAAGAGCCAATTTTTAACTCTCTCTCGATTAAGTTTTAAACCCTGGGATAAATTATTAGTTAATTGTTTTCTGGGTTGAGAAAACCCTGCCTTGACGATTTTAAAAAATAAATCAACGAGCTCCGGATTCGTTGTTAGTTTTTTGGGAACTATTTTTATGATTGCTGAGTCAACTTTTGGCTGGGGCCAAAAAGATTTTTTTGAGACATAACTAATAATTTCTGGTTTAGCATAAAATTGGACCGAAACTGCTAAAATGCTCATATCGGGCGTTCTGGCACAAATTCTCTGACCAACCTCCTTCTGAACCACTAAAACCATTTCTTTTGGTAGGTTCTTTAATTCGAGAAATTTTCTAATCGCTGGCGCTGTAAGATAAAAAGGCAAATTCCCTACTACCTTATAGATTTTAGGTTTTAGGTTATAGGTCCTGGGGTCTAGTTTTAGAATGTCTCCTTTAATAATTTCCACATTTTCATAATCTTCCAGTGTCTCTTTTAAAATTTCAACCATCTTTTGGTCTTTTTCGATAGCTATCACTTTTTTGACTTTTTTAGCTAGCTCTTGGGTTAGGTTCCCAATGCCTGGGCCGATTTCCAAAATGATGTTTTTTGGCCTAAGATTAGCTGCCCTAATTAATTTTGTAATTACTCCTTTATCAATTAAAAAATTCTGGCCCAATCTTTTTGAAGGACGAACTTGGTATTTCTTGAGTAAGTTCTGAATAGCCTTTTTTGAAGTTAAGTTCATTTTTACTGCTTTGTTTTAATATACCATACTGTATTGACATATAAATTGGCTAGGATATTCTAAGATAAGGTATGTCAAAAAACCCAATTTTAATAGGGACTCTTGTTTTGTTTGGATTAGTCTCCTTCTCTTTTTTTATTTTTTCTTCCAACCCTAATCTGGCTAATATTGCCAAGACTGAGGGCGCTCAAGATTTATTTTTAGGTCCGGCTCAAAAATTTTCTTTAGAATCGCCGGACTTTCTTTTAATTGAAAATTGTAGCCTCAAGGCTTCTTTGCCTCCGGTTATGGTTACCCCTCAAGTATTAGCTCAAATTGTCGGCCAAGATGAAATTAGAAATGAGATAACCACCCATATAGTTGAACCGGGAGAAAGCCTTTGGTCTATTGCTAAAAAATACGACCTTAAAATTGAAACAGTTATCTGGGTAAACGATATAAAAGACGCGATTATTCAGCCGGGCCAAGAGCTTGCTATTCTGCCGGTTGATGGCTTGATTCATTTAGTAGAAAAAGGAGATACCCTAGATAGCATAGCGCTAAAATATAAGACTGACTCAGAGAAGATTGTCGCCATTAATGAAATTTTTACTCCGGATGAAATTTTTGAAAATCAAGCCTTGATTGTGCCTGATGGAAAATTGCCTTCAGCTCCACAGGTCGAGCAGAAGTCTTTTACTAGTTTATCAACAAACAATTTTTACGGATTGAGCCATAAATATCCCTACGGGTACTGTACCTGGTGGGTGGCTCAACAAAGAGCGATTCCTTCCTGGGGCAATGCCAAAGACTGGCTGAATAACGCTGTAGCCTCTGGTTTCCCGGTTTGCAGCAGAGGGAGTAGTTATTGTACCCCCCAAGTCGGAGCCGTCATCTCCCTCAAAGGAGGCTCACTCGGCCACGTAGCCTATGTTGAAAGGATAACGGACGGCAAAGTTATTTTTTCTGAAATGAATTATATTGGCTGGGGGAAAATGAATTACCGGAGTTTAGAATTTGGTGACTACAGAATTTTAGGTTATATTTATAAATCCTATTAGTCTTCCCTGACTCTATACATTAATAGGTTTTAAAAACCTCTTCTAAACAAAAAAGCCCATTCGCTGGGCAGTTTTTATTTTAACTCCGAAGGCACTTACGATTATCTAAATCTTCAACCTTAATAATTTGGGCATCTAAACCCACAATAGCCGCAGAGAAAACTTTAGATAACATAAGGTTCTACTTTTGGCATTTTAGGCAAAACCTGGCTTCAGGATAAATTTTTAATCTTCGCTCCGCGATCTTTCTCCCGCACTTTCCACACATTCCGTATTTACCTTTTTTAATTTTTTCTAAAGCTAAATCAATATTTTTTAATTTCAATTCCAGATTATATTCAATAGGTAAAAGGGTGCTGTATTCTTCGACTTCATCAGCAGCTTTTTCTAAACCTGCTCCTCCGGCTTCGCCATTCCAATGAGGGAAACGAGTATCCCAATCTCCCTTAAGTTTCTCATCTTTTTTGGCAAATCTTTTGAGTTGCTCTTCAATTATGGCCCTTTCTTTTTCTAATTTTTGCTTAAATTCTTCGAGAAGTTTTTTATTCACCCCGTTAGAAATTTTCGTTATTTTTTTCATTATAGTAATTTATTCAATAAGCCCGGTTAGTTTTGTAATTTCTAACGGGGTTCCTAACAACTCTTTTTTTATTTGAATAATTTTTGCTATTGATTGATTAATTTTTTCTTCTGAAATTTCTCCATTCTTTACCGCTTCAGAAAACATCTCAAGAGCTTCGGTAACCGGGGAACGCCAACCAGAGAAAATTAAAATATCTATCCCAGCCTGGAAGGGTTTAGTTACTATTTCTTTTAAGGTGAAATTTTTTAACAAAGAATTTTGAGATAAATCATCAGAAATAATTAAAATTTCAGAACCTATATTATTTTTAAGAAATTGAATAGCGTAAGGAGAAAAAGCAAAAGGTAAAGAAGGGTCAATCTCTTGGTAGATCGCGTTTGAAACCATAATCAGTTCAGGGTTGGCCTCCATCGCTTTTTTAAACTGAGAGATTTCGGGAGTCTTCTCGATAGTGGCTAATTTTTCTTCAGGATTAAAAGAAATCCCGCTATAACCTGGGAAATGCTTAATGGCAGTTAAAATTTTAGCTTCTTTTTGACCTAAAACTAAAGACTTAGCTAAATTTCCGGTTTCCTCAACACTTTTTTGGAAAGAGCGGTTAAAAAGGAAATCCTCTTGGCTGGTAAGGTCCAAAATTGGGGCTAACTTAAGATTTAC
>Ga0114919_10002453_pt1 | contig 15022 bp, 16 predicted proteins | sample BlataG_FD_88682 | JGI IMG/M metagenome (GOLD analysis project Ga0114919, IMG submission 88682) | Deep subsurface microbial communities from Black Sea to uncover new lineages of life (NeLLi) - Black_00105 metaG | ecosystem: Environmental > Aquatic > Marine > Oceanic > Sediment | place: Atlantic... | reverse complement strand
CGAGACGGGGATCCGCTTCGACGTCGCGGGCGCGCTTCACGAGCTGGAGGACCAGTACCAGCTATGGGCGCGCACGCTCGCTGACGTCTTCGGTGTGCCGATCAACCCCTTCTCGCTCCGGCACCAGCGCATGACGCGGAGCGTGTTCGTCTCGGAGCCTCTGTGAGCGTCCCCGTCTACTCCCTGATCCGCACCCTCACCGCTCCCCTCGGCAACGACGCGAGCCCGTACACCGGGCAGCTCGTGGCCCTCCCTGCGCTCGCGGTCGATGCGACGCCGCCCGGTGCGAACTCCGACGCGGAGGGGCATGTGATCGTGGCGATCGCGCGCAACTCGGCGGGCGCGGTGATCACGACGACCGGATCCGTGAACGTCGATTACTTCGAGCTGGCCGCGCTCGGCGACGAGCGGCGCGTGCTCGCCTCCTCGCTCGCGGCCCCGCTCGCGCTCACGCTCGGCGAGCCGCTGTTCGTCCCCCTCGCCACCGTGCCGCCCGGCACCTACATCCTCGCCTTCGACACGTGGTCGGCCCCTGTGGGGACGGCGACGGTCGAGGTGTACGTCAAGACGGTATGAGCGGGTGCGGCTGCGCTTCCCCGACGACGCTCGCGCTCGGGCCTAGCGGCTCCGGGTGCGATGGTCCGGGCGTGCGTACGCCGAACCCGATCGGGCCGGACGCGGCGCTCGACTGCCGCGTGGACGTGGCGCAGATCGATCGGGTCTGCCGAGGCGTGTACCAAGCGGGGGCAGCCTGCGAGGCGCTCGCGGAGTTCCTGGCGCGGCGGTACGGGCCGGTGCGGACGATCACCCGCGAGGAGCGGCCCGACCAGTTCGGGCCGTGCGGGCCGATCGGGCCGGGCAACCAACCGATCTACGACTGCGAGTACCAAGCCTCCCCCGGTGCGACGCTCCAAGGGCTGATCGACATCGGGCGCCGCGTCGCGCACGAGGTCGGGTTCCGGTCGTACCGGGTCTGGCTCGTGTGGGTCGAGAGAGACGCGACGCAGCGGTACGTCGAGCGCAAGCGGATCGAGCTAATGCCGATCAAGGTGTCGTCCCTCGCCTCGGTGGACGTGGTGCTCGACCCGACGGGCCTACGCCCCGACGGGCAGGTCACGCTCACGAACATCTCCCCGGTGCAGGTGGACGAGGGCGACCTCCGCGGGTACCTCGACGGCGCGCCGCTCCCCTCGGGGTGGGATTTCTTCTACGAGGTACGGCGGTACCCCCGGTGCGCGGGCGAGCAGCCGCTCCCGCGGAGGTTCACGATCGCGAGCCTCCCGCATTGGGACGCTCCGGGGTTCCAGTACGTCGTGCGGATCGTGGACCAGGAGGTGCCGCGCTCCGTGAGTGGCGCCGATCAAACCTTCCGCCCGCTCACCGGCCCGATCTCGAAGACGGAGGTGCTGCGGCGATGAGGGTCGGGCGCACGCTCGACGCTCGCGCCCTCCGGCGCGCTCTCGGCCCCGGCGGGCTGGAGGGCGCGCTGCTACGCGCGATCGTGCAGGCGGGGCACCGCGCGGCTGCGCAGGCGCCGGAGGTGGCGCGCTCCGAGGTGCACCGGACGGTCCCGAAGCCCATCGCGACGGGCGACTACCGGCGCTCGTGGTCGTGGATCAAGCTCGCGGGCAAGGCGAAGGGAGGGCGCCCGGTGCCGATCGCGGCGGTCGGGTCGGGCGTGAAGCACGCGATCTTCGTCGAGGCGGGGCGCCGTGCGGGTGCTCGACCTCCCCCGGTGTACGCGATCGAGCGATGGATGGAGGTCAAGGGGATCTCCGGCGGCAGGTCGCGGGCGTTCGCGATCGCGCGTTCGATCGCTCGCCGCGGGATCCGCCCGAAGCCCATCATGGGTACGACCGCTCGCCGCACCCGTGACAACTGGCGGCGCCACACCGCGGCCGGTCTCTCGCGCCTCGCCTCGCGCCTCGGGAGGGTCTGAGTGCCTGTCTACCATCCCCGCACGTACACGAACCCCGATGACACGCGCGTCCCCGCTCCCGCGGACGCGCGCAAAGACTCGGTGCTCGTGTTCACGCCTCCGACGTGGCCGACGGTCGGAGGGCTCGCGTCGCTCGACGCGCTGACGGCGGTGCAGATCGGGATGTGGCAGATCCTCGCATCCCTCCGCCCGGTGTCGCTCGACACGGAGGAGTTCCTCCGCACCGGGCGGGTCGAGGCGCGGGAGATGGCGGTGTCGCGGGTCATGCTCGACTGGCCGGACATGAGCGAGGATCAAGTACCGATCCCGTCCTTCACCATCGCGCAGGCTGCGCCCGCGACGTACGACGCGGAGGATCTCGTCTCCTACCTCGACGACACTGAGGACGCCGCGGCGTACGCGAGCCGCGGGTACGTGCTCCGCAAGCTCGCGCACATGCAGGCGTCGCTCCGGGTGATCTGCCGCCTCGGGACGAAAGACGACCGGGCGGGGGTGCGGCGGGCGCTGGAGGAGGCGCTGCTCGCGGAGCCTCTCTCGGAGCGTCGCGGGCGGCGGGTGCAGATCACTCCGTACTACGACCGCGTGGCGCGCTACATGCTCACCTCGATCGCCTACCCCGACGACGCCGACGAGGCGCGCTCGAATCACTGGGATCTGGAGGCGATCATCGCCGCGGACATCCCTGTCGTCTCCGCGACCGCCCTCCCGGCGGAGTACCGCGGCCCCCTCCCGGCCCTGGAGGTCGGCGAGGATGTCACCCCGGACCCGTGATAGGGTCGCACCTAGCCCTCTCCCGCTCGCCCCCCGAGGACCGCACCCATGGCAGGATTCCGTCGCGTATTCAACTCGTTCCCCGGTTTCAACGTTCTGGGTAACATCGAGTCGATCAACGTCATCGACATCCCCCCGCCCGCGATCCCGCTCGGCGCGGGCACGATCGTCTGCGCGTGCATCGGCGAGTTCGAGGACGGGCCGGTCAACACCCCGATCCAGGTCTTCGGCGGCTCGGACCTCTCCGACACCTTCGGCGCCCTCGGGTTCACCAAGGGCGGCGCTCCGAGCCTCTACCCGGTCGCGCAGCGGAGCGCGGGCGCCTCGCAGCCGTGGGAGGGTAACGGGTTCATCGCGCTCCGAAACAAGCGGTTCGCGGGCCTGATCATCGTCCGCGTGGACTCCTCGGCGGGCGAGGTGACGTTCGCCAAGAACGCCTCCCTCACCGGCGCGGTCGGCCCGTACTCCATGACCTCCGGCGACACGGTGGACGTGGAGATCAACGGTGGCGCCGCGGTCACGGCGACCTTCACCGCCGCGCGTGCGGTCAAGGCGGGCGCCGCGGGCACCTTCCCGACCGGGTTCCTCGGCGGCGAGACGCTGGAGATCAAGGTCGATGGCGGCCCGACGCAGGTGGTGGTCTTCACCGCCGCGGCGCAGACCAACTCGCAAGTCGTCGCGGAAATCAACGCGCAGACCGCCTCCGACATCGCGGTGGTGAACGGTGCGGAGGTGGACCTCCGCTCCATCGTCGCGGGCACCGCGGGCACGATCGAGGTCGTGGGCGGCACCGGGGCGGCGACGATCGGGCAGCTCGCGGGTGCGGCCCTCGGGTCGGGCAACGTAGCGAACATCGCGCAGGTGCAGGCGAGCGAGGCGGCGACGATCCTCGACGCGCTCGTGGGCGTGGGAGCGGGCGTGGTGGACGGGCGGCTGCGGATCTTCAACTCCTCGACGCCTGGCACCGGGACGATCGAGGTGTCGGCCGTGACGGGGACCGCGACCGCCCTCGGGCTCACCGTCGGCCTTCTCGTGAGCGCCGCGGCGCAGGTGGACGCGACGGTCCCGGCGGGCACGCTGCTCCGCGACACCGCGACTCAAACGCTGTGGCTCACGACCGAGACGGCGACGGTGCGCGGCGGCGGCCCCTTCTCCTTCAAGGTGCGGCCCGCGATCGACACCGACTCGGCGCCCACGGCGGCGCTCGGGACGATCACGCAGGTCGTGGACGTGCTCCCGGACGTGTGGACCGTGACGAACGCGGCGGCGATCTCGCGCCTCTCGAACGTCCAGATGGACCAGCGGTACGCGGACGCCTTCGCGGCGACGATCGGGATCAACGGTGCTCCGGTGATCATCGACGAGGCGTTCTCGGCGCGCGCGACCGCCACGATCCACCGGACCGGCCGCGAGAACGCGGTCGAGGCGACCCGCTCGGGGCACCGCCCCCGCAAGTTCGTCGCGGCGCCTCCGATCGGTACCTCGCGCACCGACGCGCTCGCCTCCTCGGGGATCGGTGTGGGCGCGAACCGCGACGAGCGGGTGTTCTACGCCTTCCCTGGCGGCTCGACCCTGATCCCCGAGATCGCGCGGGTCGGCAACGACGCGGCGGCTCGCGGCCCCGGCTTCACCGCGGACGGTGTGATCGACGTGAAGGCGGACAGCTACTACGCCTCCGTCCGCTCGCTCCTGCCGCCCGAGGAGAACGCCGGGCAGCGGCTCTCCGACACCCCGGTCGGCGCGCTGAACCTCCTCTCCCTGGAGGCGGCCTACGACCCGGAGCGCGGCGGGATCGGGCTCACGATCGACGACTACATCAACTTCAAGGCGAACGGGGTGATCGCGCTCCGCGCGGACCGCACCGCCGGGCTCGTGTTCCAGTCGGACGTGACCTCGGTGAACCCTGCGATCGACCCCTCGCTCGCGGACGCGAAACGGCGCTACATGGGCGACTTCCTGATCGCGAGCTTCGCGGACATCTCCGCGAGCTACGTCAAGAAGCTGAACACGCCCTCGCGGCGCCGGGCGTTCCTCTCGACCCTGGAGTCGTTCCTGGAGATCCTCCGCTCGCCGAATCAGCCCGAGGCGTCGCGCATCGAGGCGTTCTCGGTGGTGGACGACACCACGGCGGAGCTGCGCTCCCTCGGGTTCCAGGTCGTCAACATCAAGGTGCGGCTGTTCGCCTCGATCGACTCGATCGTGCTCCGCACCGAGGTCGGTACCACGGTGACGATCGACCAGATCGCCTGATCTCCTCCCCCCGCACCCCGCCCGCACCCGTAGCCCCCCGAGGATCTCCCCATGCCGCAGCAACGCATCAAAGGCCAGGAGGTGTCGATCTCCATCATCCAGGACGGATCGCTCCTCACCCGGATCGAGACGATCCAGTCCGCCACGATCGAGTTCGTGCTCGACCAGCTGGAGGAGGGGTACCTCGGCGAAGTCTCGAACCGCTACGACGCGATCTTCAATGGCGTCAAGGTCGAGGTCGAGGGGCACCTGACCAACCAACAGGCGATCGAGCTGGCGGAGGCGATCGTCGCCCGAGCGCAGCGGCGCGCGGGTGGTGCGGTGCGGCTCGACGTCGCGGGGAGCTTCGCCTTCCCGAACGGCGACTTCCCGACGATCGCGATCGCGGACGTGTTCTTCGAGTCGGTCCCCTTCGAGATCGGGGGCCGAGACGAGTACGTGTCGTTCTCGCTGACGGGCATGGCGAGCGACTACCGGATCCTGTGAGGAGCGGGCGATGGGGCACCGCTACCTGATCCTCTCCCGGCTCCCGCACCCGATCACGGTCGGGACGCTCCTCCTCCCCTGCGGGCAGCACATCGTCGCGGGCGACGTGTGGGACCACGCGCTCTCGACGACCGCCCTCCCCTCGCTCCTGGCACAGCGGCAGATCGAGGTGCTCGACGTGCTCGGGCACGAGGAGCCCTCGGCGACGGACGAGCCGCAGGACGCTCCGAGCGGCCACGAGGCGCGCGAGGAGGAGGGCGAGGCTCCCGACGCCCGCCCCCGCCCTCGCGCCCGTAGGACGCGACCCTAGAGGTCCAGCACGCGACCCCGCGAGCGAAACGCGAGCAGGGCGTTCCCCGCGAGGCGGATCGCCTCCTCCGCCGTCTCGCAGGTGCGGACGAACGCCGAGGTCGAGCAGTCGGGGATCTCGCAGACCATGGTGAGGGTGAAGCCTTCCGCGGAGAACGAGGGGCGGATCGTCGCGTACACGGTGGCGCGTCGGCGCCCGGACACCGCATCGTCCACGTCGGTGTCGATGGAGTCCGCGAGGGTCTTCGTCCCTTCGACGAGGGCGAAGGTGAGGGTCTTCGTGGCTTTCAGGAGGAGTTTGGTCATGGTCTGTGTCTCGGTGAGGGGGTGGTGGAGGGCTCCGTCGCCCTCGGTGGGTTAGGTATAAACCTACCCCCGCCGTCGGCCAAGGCTTTTAGTGTTACGTTTGTGTTACAGGTGGGGGCTCGGTGGCGACCTGCTCCTCCTCGGCGGCGCGGGCGGCCTTCCGGGCGCGGTGCAGCTCGATCGCCTCGCGGACCTTGACCCGTGTGCGCTCCTCGGGGGGCACGGCGGCCTCGGTCGCGGCGGTGAAGTCCGGCCCGAGCGCGGCGATGGCGGCGACGTGCGAGGGCCGGATCTGGAACCGGTCGTGGTGCCTCCACGTCCCGTGCAGGCGCCTCCAGCGGGCGAGGCGGTACTCGGGGTGTCCCCAGCCTCCCTCGCCCCACGTCCGGTACGCGACGAGCAGGAGCGCCCATCCGTGGGCGGAGTGGAGGACGGTGTGCCCGAGGTGCTGACGGACGAGGCGCCCGTGGAGCGTGTGGTCGAGCGAGACGTCGGCGAGGTCGGCGACCTGGCGGGATGGATCGTCGAGAAAGTCGATCACCGCTAGAGGCTACCGCGCGCGCGTCGGGCGGTGTACCGTCTCGGCATGTCGTTCGCTGACCTCCCGTCCGGCGCTGGCGCCGGTAAGACCTCCGACTCGCGCCCGTACATGGAGTACACGATCCCCGCCTCCGCGCTCGGGATCAACTGGACGGACATGCCCGACGAGGCGCGCACCTTCCGCCTCGTGGAGATCAAGCCCCACGAGCAGGACAACGCCGCGAAGGTTGCGGGCACGAACCCCTCGGCGCTCTCGCGGGAGCTGATCTTTCAGACCGTGATCCAGGTCGGCAACGTCCGCACCAAGAAGGACCGCGACTTCCTAGAGCGATGGTGGGCGGCGCTCGGCCCGAAGGGGCGACGCATGGTCGAGGCGGCCTTCCTCTCGATGATGACCGTCGAGGAGGGCGACGTGGAGACGTTTCTTTCTTCCGGGCGACCCGGCCAAGCGTGAGCACAGCGGCGAGAGCCGCTCCATGCTCCCTACGACCCGGCGCGGCGACGGACCCGCGACGCTCTCCGAGCGGCTCGCCTACCGGGCGCAGCTCGGGGAGTTCATGCTCACCTACGACTGGCGGGGCTGGATCCGTACGACGTGGGAGGTGGTCGTGTACGTTGCGAGGTACGGCAACGGGCAGCAGGTAGACATGGTGGCCGACTGGCCGATCTCGAAGCTCCGGCGCGTCGCGGAGGGGATCTCGAAGTGCCTGGAGCTGGAGGCGAAGAAGGCGCGCTCCGGGTGAGGTAGGATCACCCGGCCGTGTCTGCCGCCCTAGAGTTCCACGTCCGCGCGATCCTGGAGGTCGCGGGCACGGGCACCAAGAAGATTCAGACGTTCCAGGCCGCGGCGGAGACGGCGAGCACTCGCGTCGTGGCGGCCTCGCACCGGATTACCGCGGCGAACGCGAAGGCGGTCGCGTCGTTCGGGCGCATGGCCGCTGCGGTCGGTGCTGCGGCTGCGGCTGCGCTCGGGGTAGCGGCGGTGAAGGGGGGCATCGAGTTCAACGCGCAGATGGAGGGGATGCGCGGGCAGATCGGTACGACGCTCCGCCTGTTCGACCACCTCTCGCCCGGTGTGGAGGAGGGCGCCTCCGCGGCGGAGAAGTTCAAGGCGAACCTCGCCGAAGCGGACACGATCACCAAGGATCTAGTCCGGGTCGCGAACGAGTCGCCCGGCGGATTCCTAGAGGTCGCGGAGCTGTTCAAGGGGATGCTCGCCTCGTCGAAGGCGGCGGGGGCGAGCATAAAGGACATCATGACGCTCACGCAGCAGACGACGCTCGCGGCGGGCGCGACGGGCGAGGCGTTCGACGAGGCGGGCCGCGACATGTCGCGGATGATCGGCGGCGCGGCGGGCATGGACGTCAAGATGTGGCGCACGCTCGCGCCTGTGCTCGTCGAGGCGGCGCGGGAGTCCGAGACGCTCTCGGGCAAGTTCAAGGAGCTGCGGGTCGGCGACGCCTTCACCAAGGACTTCAACAAGGCGCTGACCTCCGCGGAGCGGTTCGAGCTGCTCATGAAGGCGACGGGCAAGATGGGGCCGGAGGTGGCCGACTACTTCGCGAGGTCGTGGGAGGGCGCCTCCTCGACCGCGCTCTCGGCGGTCAAGATGCTACAGGGCGAGATCGCTAAGGGGCCGTTCGAGGCGCTCAAGTCTGCGTTCGTGCGGGCGACCTCGGAGGGGTTCCTCGGGAACGAGCGCCTGGAGAAGCTAAAGCAGGCGGGGCAGTACATCTCCGAGCAGCTCACGCCGGTCACGGAGCGGTTCCTCGACGCCGTGATCCGAGGCGGGAACTACCTCGCCGACAACTGGGAGAAGGTGTTCACGCAGGTGCGCGACGCCTTCAACACCGGGCTCGCGGTGGCGAAGCTCTACGCCGCGGGGCGCGCGGTGAAGTCGGTCGGGGCTGCCGCGGTGAGTGGGGGTACGAGTGCGGCGAAGGGTGTGGCCGGGCTCCGCGTCGCCTTCCCGATCATCCTCCGGTTCGTGACCATGCTCGTCGCGATGGCCCCCGCGTTCCTCGGGTTCCTACCTGTGATCGCGCTGCTCGCGGTCGCGGCGGGGTTCCTCGCCTTCGCGTTCATCGGTGTGGCGGCGGTGATCGCAGGGTTCGTCGCGTACTTCCTCTCCGAGTGGGATGCGATCGCTAAGGCGTTCATGGGCGGTACGATCGCGCTCGGGCCGCTCATGGGCGCGATCGACAACCTGTTCGCGAAGCTCGCCGCGCTCGGCAAGTCGCTATTCGGCGGAGCCTCCGCGGTGTCGGTCGTGGACGTCGCGGTGCAGATGCTCACCCGCGGGGTGGAGATCCTGACGGGCGTGATCTCGATCGGGCTCCGCGCGTGGGCGCTCGTTTCTAACGCCTTCAACGTCGTGACGGCGGGGATCAAGGTGATCGGGACCGGCCTCCTCGCGATGATCGCGGTCGTGCTGGAGGCGGTGAAGCGCGCGATCTCCTACCTCCCCGGTACCGAGGCGGTGCTCGGCGGGATCCAGTCGGGCCTGAACTCGATCTACGGGATGGCGAACCGACTGGAGGCGAGCGCGCGTAAAGACGTGAACGAGGACATGAAGCGCCCGTGGGAGGCGGCGCAGGCGTTCGACGAGGCGTTCGCGCAGGCGGGCAAGGGGATCACCGCGAAGATTGCGGAGGCGGTTACTGCCGGTCCGGGCGGAGGAGGCGCGGGCGCGGGCGGAGCACTCGCAGCACAAGGCGGTGCGGTGGGGGGCCTCAAGCGGCCCGCCGAGACGCAGATCAACGTCCACAACATGAACGTGTACAACGACCTGCGCAACGAGGATCCCGACCGGATCGCGGGCGCGTTCGTCGAGCAGATCCAGCGGCGCGTCGAGCGACCCACGCAGGCGGTCACGCTGGAGGACTACGGGATCTGACATGGCGCAGCCCTTCCCCTTCATCATTCGCGAGACGACCCCTCCGGGGCGCATCATCGTGCTCCGCGGGCGCTCGCTCCCCTACCGCGGGGTGACGTGGGGCGGCACGCAGCGCGTGAACATCAACTACTTTCCGGGCAATCCCGTCGCGACCGCGCAGGTGGTCGGGCCGACGTACGTGCCGACGGTGATCCGCGGGATCTGGAAAGACGCATTCCTGTTCACCGGGCCGGGTAACCCGAACGAGAACGCCGCGGAGCTGCGCAACTTCCCGGCGCTCGGTCCGGCGGCGCTCCCTCCTCCGCAGACGCCGGGGGCGCTCGTGACCTCGGGCGGGCAGACGTTCCCGAGCGCGGCGAGCATCCCCGGCAACATCGCGCTCGCGCAGCGCGCCCGTACGCTCCGAGACGCCTTCGAGGTGGTGCGCCGCTCGGGGGCGCTGCTCAATGTGACGTGGGGGTCGATCGCCCGGTTCGGGTTCCTCGTGCGGGCCGACTTCACGCACGATCGCGAGGAGGACATCGCGTGGGAGCTGGAGTTCGCCTGGATCGGCGACACGGACGCGCCCCCGATCATCTCGACGGTGCCGCGCCTCGACGCGCTCGGGTTCCTCCGCGCCCTGATCGCGCTCCTCCAGGCGCTCCTCGACGCATTCAACCGCGCGCTCGCCTTCCTGTACGGGGCGGTGCAGCGGGTGACGCAGCTAATCCGGCGGATCGGCTCGCTCGTGACGGGGTTCCTGGAGGCGCTGAACAAGCTCGCGGGGCTGATCTTCGTCCCTGCGGAGCTGTTCGGTACGCTCCAGCAGCAGCTCGCGGCGATCCGCCTCGCGACTCGCGACCTGATCGACACGCTCCGCTCGGTCCCCGCGGCGTACTCCGCGGCGGCCTCGGGGGCGACGCCGATGGAGATCAACTTCGCGATCGAGTTCGCCGCGGCGATCAACCGCAACGCGCAGATCCTCGGGGTCGAGGCGGCGCTCGCCTCGCGGCAGCTCGACGCGCTACAGTCCGACGACGTGCTCGCGATCTACACCTCGCCCGGCGGCGTGACCCTCCGCGACGTGGCGACGCGCTTCTACGGGGCGCCGGACGACTGGCCGCGGATCCGCGACTTCAACGGGCTGTCGGGCTCGGTGGTGGAGCGCGGCACGGTGATCCGGGTGCCGAAGCCTGCGAAGTGACCTCCCATGGCGGACGTCTTCTACCCCTCGTGCAAGGTGCGATTCCTCCTCCGGTACGAGTCGTTCATCCCCGAGGTGGCGACTCCGAGCCCGCCGCAGGGGCCAGGGCCGGAGAGCTTCGGTAACGAGCTGTTCAACCCGCTGCGGCAGGACATCATCCCGTACTCGTGCGCTGTCACGCTGAACTCCTACCGGGAGGCGGACCAGGCGACGATCACGATCCCGTTCGCGAAGCTCCCGCTCGACCCGCGGATCATCCGCGCGTGCGGTGTCCAGATCTTCGCGGGCACGATCGAGGCGGGCACCTACGCGGAGTCGATCGGGCCGATCGGCGGGCAGTCCAAGCTGGAGCTGGTACCCGACGTCGAGCCTCCCGGCTCCCCGCTCGCGGGGCGCAGCAACGAGATCTTCCGGGGGTTCGTCGATGCCTGGAAGGTGGACTGGCAGGGGGACGACACGATCACGCTGGAGTGCCGCGACCTGACGTCGATCCTGCTCGACGCGACGCTCCCGACGCAGGTGTTCGCGGGGATTCCGTCGAGCCTCCCGATCGACGACGTGATCCGCCTCGTGCTCCTCGGGCAGCCGCCCGCGCTCACGCTCCCCGCGCCCCCGCAGACGCCCTCGACGATCTCGACCCGGCAGACGGCGCGGGGTGCCGCTCGGCAGGCGCAGGCGCGCGTCGCCTCGCTCTCCGCCTCGCTCGCGAAGGCGACCGCGGCGGCGGGCCTGAACCCCGGCGACCCGGAGATCGCGGCGCAGGTGGCGACCCTCTCCGCGGAGCTGCTCGAAGCCAACACGGCGCTCGGGCTCGCCTCGGTGGAGGAGGCGGTCGTGGACGCGCTCCCGATCATCGCGCAGAACTTCGGGCTCCCCGGCGCGCGCGGGTTCGTGGTGGTGAACGACACGCGGCAGCCCTTCCTCCCCTCGCTCGGGCAGCTCCACGGGATCCAGTGGTTCGATTCGAAGGGGACCGCTCGCAAGAGCCGCACGGGCGGGGCGAAGGATCGGATCTCCTATTGGGACTTCATCACCGACCTGTGCGTCGCGGCAGGGTTCATCGTCTACATCCGCACCCCGACGCAGGCGGTGGGCGGGCTGCTCCCCGCGAGCGAGATCGTGATCTCCGAGCCTCGCGTCTACTACCAGGGGCAGGGCGACCCGCCGCGGCAGTTCTTCTACGGCCAGAACATCGCGAGCCTCCAGGTGCAGCGGCGGCTCTCCGGCAAGAACGCCCCGACGGCGCTGGAGGTGAGCGGGCGCGTCGCGGAGACGGGCGAGACGATCACGGCGCGCTGGCCCCCGCTCCCCGCGCCGCTCCCGCCCGAGGCGAATCGCACCTCGCCCGCCGGGCCTGGCACGGGCGACCGCGAGGAGCTGGAGACGTTCCTCTACGGGGACGTGCCGGGGGCGACGGCGCAGGAGACGCTCCAGCGGGTCGCGGAGTCCCTGTTCGAGCAGCGGTCGCGCGGGGAGTTCGAGGTGCGGATCCGTACCTCGACGCTGAACGGGCTCTCGGCGAACTTCGGGACGGGTAAGACCGACATCTTCCAGATGCGGAGCGGGGACACGATCAAGATCGGGGTGGCGCTCGGCGACCCGGACATCGCGGTGGTGCAGACGCCGGGGCTCCTCCGCTCGCTCGCGCTGGACCAGCGGGTCCAGGTGTACGTCTCCGCAGGGCTGAACATCGTCGCGGCGACGCAGGCGGCCCTCGCGGCGGACTCGCCCGCGCTCCAGGACTTCTTCCGTGTACGCTCGGTGGGTATCGACTGGCAGTACGATCGCGGGTTCGAGTTCGAGATCGACGCGATCAACTACCTGGACGTCCGCAACGCCGTCGAGCGCGTGGCGCCCGACACGATCTTCCTCGACGAGTAGCCCCGATGATCCGAGCCAACCGCATCTCACAAGGGGGCGCGAAGCGGTCCGAAATGGACTTCTCGCGGATGCGGCGCCCGTTCCAGGGGCGCCCCCGGAACTACCTCTCCTACGGGGTGGTGGGGCACTACGACCTAAACCCCGCGTTCGCGCGGGTGGAGGGCGGCCGGGTGCTCGTGGAGGTGACGCTCGTACCGGGCGACGAGGAGATCGTCGCGCAGCTCGCGGACCCTGGCGGCGGCGACGGGTTCGCGTTCTACATGCCTCTCCGGCTCGGAATGCGGGTGGTCGTGGGGATGCCGCAGGGCGACGGCGACTCCCCGGTGATCCTCTCGACGGTGGACGATCAGTCGTGGCCGTTCCCCGCCTCCGTGGCGGGGGTCGCGACGACGCTCCCCGCGACCCCGCTCGCCGAGGCGGCGCCGCAGTTCGCGTTCCTGCGCACGCCGGACGGGGCGCTGCTCGCGATCGAGACGGGGGTGGACGCGGACATCCTGATATCCTCGGGCGCCTCGATCCGGCTCGCGGTGCCACCGGGGGAGCAGGTGCTCGTGAAGGGGACGGAGCTGCACATCGGCGCGGACTTCGCGGTCGCGCCGACCGGCCCGACGACCGGCCCGGCGGGGGTGGTGGTGCCGGGGGTGTCGGGGGCGCCGTTCGTGCCGGTGCCGGGTACGAACCTGATCTCGCCCGGCCCGGGGCTCCCTCCGGTGCCGACGGTGAGCCCGATCACCCTCGCTCCGTACCCGGCTGACGGGCTCGTGCGGTTCAAGGACGCGATGCAGGCGAACCAAGCGACGGACCCGGCGGCGATCGGGTTCCTGCTCTACGTTTTCGTCTACCTCCAGGCGCTCTCCCCGGTGCTCGACACGCTCACGGTGGGGACGTGGACGGCGACGCTCTCCGCGGCCCTGGCGGCGGCGGGCGCGACGATCCCGGTCACGCCTCCGACGGCGATCACCTCCCTCCCCGCGAGCGCGGCGCGCTCGACGTGCGCGGACTGACGTGGCCTGGGTACCGAAGACGCGGCAGGCACGGCGGATCGCCTCTCGGTGCCTCCGCGCCTCGCAGGCGGGGGCGATCGAGCTGGCGGTGCAGGATCGGATCGCGTGCGTGGACGCCGTGACGACGCCGTTCGTCTCGGTCGCGGTCCGCTCGCGCCTCGCGGGGGTGTGGCGCCGCTACGGGGCGCTCCTCCCCGAGCCTCCCGAGCGAGCCCCTGAGGACGACGAGCTGGACGCGGCGTGCCCTCTCGCGTGAGGTAGGATGGGGCCGTGTCCGGCGCGAGAATCGTGATCAATCAATCGGGACTCCCGGCCGGGCAGCCGGGGATCTCGCGCCGCGACATCGTAACCGGGGTGTCGGTGACGCTCTCGAACGCCGACGACACGGGCGTCCGCTCGTGGCGCTGGCGGCTCGTGGAGGTGCCGATCGGCTCCTCGGTGGTGCTCCTGAACCCCGTGCAGTCGAGCGCGAGCTTCACCCCGGACGTGGCGGGCTCGTACCTGATCGAGCTGGCGGTGGACGAGGGGCGGACGGGGCAGGTGGACCGGCGGATCGCGGCGGTGCTCACCGACTTCGGAGGGGTGGCGTTGACGCCTCTGAGAATCCCGGCCGCGCGGGAGCAGGCGGAGGCGAACTGGAACTACCCGAACCCTGCGGCGCCGAACGATGACGGGTGGGCGCCCGATCTCCTGGAGCTGATCGGGGGCGCGTACGCGGCGATCGGGAGCGGTGGCGGGGGTATCACTACGTTCTCGAACGTGGGGCTCGGTGCGGGTGTCGGGCGTGACGTGACGGGCGGGGTGATCAACCTCCGCAGCCTCCGATCCTCGGACTCGTCCGTGAGCATCGTGCAGGAGGCGGACTCGATCGACCTTACCTCGGGCGCTGGTACTACCGGAGGGCGCGACCCGGTAACGGACATCGGCATCAACCCTGTACCCTCGGGCGACTACGATCTGATCACGCTCGGCATGGGGCAGCGCGCGCAAGTGCAGTCCCCCACTGTGCCCGCGACCAAGGTGCGCGTGGCGTTCCCCACGATCCAGCCGGGCGACGGCGGGCGCCGCATCGGGCTCGTGCTGTTCGAGGACAACTCGCTCTTCGACATCGAGACGGACTCCGCGGACTTCATCGTTACCCCCACCCCCGATTTCCTTCCTCCGGGCGTGCGCCTCGCCATCCCCGCGGGTGCGCTGACCGCCGCCTACAACGTGCCGACGTGGGAGGCGGTGGAGGGGTTAGAGGCGATCCCTCCGGGGGAGGTGATCACGATCTCGCCGTCTGATCTCCTCTCGGTGGGCCTGCCGACGACGATCACGATCTCGGGCACGGGTGGCACGCTCCCTGCGTTTCCTGCCGACCTCGACGTGGTGCTGATCGAGGAGAGCAGCTCCGCGAACGTCACGATCCTCTCGGCCTCGCAGGTGTCGCCTGGCGGCGCGTGGACCATCGACGT
>Ga0114919_10002452_pt1 | contig 15029 bp, 14 predicted proteins | sample BlataG_FD_88682 | JGI IMG/M metagenome (GOLD analysis project Ga0114919, IMG submission 88682) | Deep subsurface microbial communities from Black Sea to uncover new lineages of life (NeLLi) - Black_00105 metaG | ecosystem: Environmental > Aquatic > Marine > Oceanic > Sediment | place: Atlantic... | reverse complement strand
AGCCCTCGAGGGGTCGATGTAGGCCGCCCGGCTTTTTTAATAGCGGAAACTATGCTCAGCAAATAGAACGCATATCGTTTTTTTCGTTTTAATTTCCAATCTTATTTTGGGCGTAATTGTCGGGCTATCCCTATTTTCCCCTTGAAAAAACTGGTTTTTAATCCTGGTAAGCTATTTTTTTGGAAAATGGCTTGATTAGCTGGTTTTAATCGTGTAAGTTATCGCGGTTGAAATTGCTCTGTCGCACGGGGTAGCTTTGGAACTGATTATTTACTATTGAATATTGACTATTGAAAAGCAGCAAAGAGCCAGTTTGTAAATTGAAAATAGTAAATGGTCAATGTTCCTGGGGTCAGCAGTTTTCACGGCGTGGCTGACTCAAGCCTCCGACAGGTGGTTCTCCTCGCCGTTTTGCTTGGCAAAGCCGAAGCAGCGGGAGGGCCCGTAGCCAAACCGGGCCGATACAAGACGGTCTCCGTGACAAGCAGCCGACGATTGATTATTGATGCCTGGTAAGAGGTCAAAAATAAGTAGAAGAAGCCAATAATCAATTAGCTTACTCGTACCTGTGGTAACGCGAGTATAGGTACCCGGTGGTGTAATAGGTAACACATGGGCTTTTGGTGCCCACGTTCCAGGTTCGAGTCCTGGCCGGGTAGGATTGAATCGTGAAGCGTATCTCGTGAAACGAGATACACATAACGGGATACAAGATATTATGGCAGAAAAAACAGCAATAATCCTGGCAGCGGGGATTAGCACAAGGATGAATACACTGCTTCCAAAAGTGCTGCATGAGGTGTGCGGTCGACCTATGCTGGCTTACGTGCTCGATGCGTGCCGGCAGGTGGGCGTGGTGAAAATATATGTTGTAGTCGGGTTCGGCACTGAACAAATAACAGAGCAATTCGGCCGGCCCGAGGATATTGTCTGGGTCAGGCAGAAAGAGCAGAAGGGAACCGCCCACGCGGTTCTGTGCTGCAAGAACCACTTGAAAGATTTTGAGGGCGAGGTCTTAGTCCTTTGCGGTGACGGGCCTTTGATTCGAGCCGAGACCTTGAGAACACTCATAGAAAGGCATGAAGCAAGCCATTCGACAGCAACGCTGGGGACAGCTATCCTGGATGACCCAACCGGATACGGGCGGATTATCCGAGATGCCTACGGTAATATCCATGGTATTGTAGAAGATAGTGACTGCACGAGCCGGCAGTTGGCCATTAAAGAAGTCAACCCAAGCTGCTATATATTTAACAGCAAGGTTCTTTTCGAGGCAGCGGAGAGAGTCAAGCCTGACAATGTCAAAAAGGAGTTTTATCTGACAGATGCGGTCTCCAGCATCATTGCGACGGGTCATAAAGTTTTAGCTGTTACAGCGGTGCCGCCAAACGAAGCCAGGGGCATCAACAGCAGGGTACAGCTTACCGAAGCAAACAAGATTATGCAGCGCAGGATTCAACTGGAATTGATGAACAACGGAGTTACAATAGTCGACCCTGATAACACCTGGATTGATATAAGAGCACAAATCGGGCAGGATACAGTGATTGAGCCGTTCACATATATTCACGGCGAGGTCAAAATCGGACAAGGCTGCCGGGTCGGGCCGTTCGCTTATCTCAGGCACGGCACGGTCCTGGAAAACGATGTTGTGTTAGGCGTTTTCACGGAAGTTAAAAATTCGACTTTGGCTGATGGCGTTCGAGCACGGCACCACAGCTATATCGGTGATGCTGCTGTGGGACGCAATGTTAATATAGGCGCAGACTCGGTAACAGCCAATTTCGACGGCGAAAAGGTGCACCGGACCAATATAGGCAATGACTGCTACATCGGCTCAGGCGCCGTGCTGATAGCCCCGCTTGCGTTGAAGGACGGCTCGCATATAAGTGCGGGAACAGTAGTGTCGCAGGAAAACGCAGATAAATTAGGACAGAAGGAGCAAAAGGATTGACCGCAGAAGTCCAAATCCGCCATTATGAGTGCGAATATCCATATTTGAGTCACTCAGCGAGTTCTGCGCTAGAAAGTAGGACTCCATTTTGCAAAAGAAGGCAAAATGAGAACCCAATATAAAGGAAAAAAGCAAGATGTTTCTGAAAGATTATCTGAAGATATTCCCCGGCAGTGGTAATGCAGAGTTGGCCAGGGCTGTCTGTAAGTATTTAGGGATTCCGCCCGGCGGCGCGAAGATTGAGCGGTTTGCCGATGGTGAGAAGGTCATCCGGGTCGAGGACGATGTTCGCGGCAGGGATTGCTTCGTTATGCAATCAACGTGCAGGCCTGTTGATGATAATTTAGTAGAGCTTCTAATCTACTTAGACTGTTTGCGAAGGGCCTCTGCCTCCCGCATCACTGCGGTTGTTCCTTACTTTGGATATGCCCGGCAGGACAGAAAAGATGAAGGGCGAGTGCCCATCACCGCCAAACTGGTGGCAAATCTTATTACCACCGCCGGCGCCGACAGGGTCCTGGCTATCGACCTGCACGCAGCACAGGTACAGGGTTTTTTCGATATACCGGTTGACCACCTGTCGGGCGAACTGGTATTGAGCAAGTATTTCAGGGACAAAAAAATCAGTAATCTAACAGTAGTGTCGCCGGATGTGGGTAATATGAAGATAGCGTCCAGATATGCAGACCGCTTAGGCGGCGAGCTGGCGATTGTGAATAAAAAAAGGGTCAGTGGCAGTGAAGCTATTGCACAGGAGCTCATCGGTGATGTTAAAGGTAGAAATATTGTGATGTGCGATGATATTATTGCCACCGCAGGGACGATTTGCAGTGCAGCCAGGCTGGCGAAAGAGCGGGGAGCTGAAAATATATATATCGGTGCCACACACGGCGTTTTCGCGGGACAGGCTTTAGAACGACTGAAAAAGGCCCCGATTGATGAAATAGTAGTTACCGACACGATACCGCTGACTCCGGCAGCCCAAAAGTGTGGCGATATCAAAGTCCTGACTGTATCGTCTATGTTAGGCGAAGCCATCAAGAGAATTCACAGAAATGAATCGGTTAGCAACCTATTTACTGACTATTGACAATTGTAAGAGGAGATTATGGAAAAAACTTTGCGACTGACCGCGACAATTCGAGAACACACCGGCTCAAAGGCGGCCGCGAGGGAACGCAAGAAGGGCCGGATACCCGCTATTGTTTACGGCCATAAAAAAGAGCCGGTGGCTATTTCGTTAGATGCACATAATCTGGCCGAAGGGCTGCATCACGGGCATCGACTAATGGATGTGCAGGTCGGCAAAAAAACACAAAAAATGCTCGTTAAAGACCTGCAATATGACTATCTCGGAAAAAATATCATTCATGTGGACCTGATGAGAGTGAGCGCAGGCGAGACCATTAAAGTAACGGTCCCTATCGAGCTTAAAGGAACAGCAAAAGGCACTCACGAAGGCGGTGTTATCAGTGAACATACTGACCATCTGGAAATCGAGTGTCAAGCCGCCGAAATTCCCGAAAATATCGTTGTCTCGGTGGCAGATATGGATGTAGGTGACACCCTGCATGCCAGCGATATCGAGCTTCCTGCGGGCACGCGGCTGTCAAGCCCGCCGGATATGCTGCTCGTTACCTGTAGTCTGGTCGCTGCTGCCAAGGCAGCCGAAGAAGAGGTTGAAGAAGCACCGACTGCTCCTGAAGTTATTACCGAGGCTAAGGAAACTGAGGAGGAATCGTCAGAAGAAAAAACCAAAGAGTGATTGTCGAGGCTCGAACGTGGATATCAGCTATGAGTGGACTTCTAAGGCGCCTGTGGCGGGGAGCAAACAGAAATTTTGTGCCTATGGCCGGAGGCGTGAAAATGGTCGTCGGCCTGGGAAATCCGGGCGACCAATATGTCGATACGCGTCACAACATTGGCTTTAGAGTAATTGATTCGCTGGCAGAGGCATTGAAGGTAGATGTAAGAAGAAGAAAATTTGGTGCTCGTTTTGGGCTTGTCGAATTCGCAGATAAAAAGTTAATATTGTTAAAGCCGTGGCAATATATGAACCGCAGCGGTCAGGCTGTCGCAACAGCGGTTGGTTTTTACAAACTTGGTTTGAGCAACTTGCTTGTTGTAACCGACGACCTGGCGTTACCACCTGGCAGGCTCCGGATTAGGTCAAAGGGCTCGGCCGGCGGACATAATGGTTTGGCTGATGTTATCCAAAAGCTCGGCACTGAGGATTTCGCGCGTTTGCGAATCGGCATCGGCCAAAGTGGCAGAAAACCTGCGGTAGATTTTGTTCTCGATAAGCCAACAGAGTCAGAGAGAATTCTGCTGGATGAAGCAATCGAGAGGTCGCGAGAGGCAGTATTTTGCTGGGTTGAACACGGTATTGAATCGGCGATGAACAAGTTCAACAGTGGATAACTGATAAAAAGGAAAACTAAACACTAATTTAATTTTAACAGGAGGTATTTGGCTTGGAAACTGCCGTTAAAAGAGGAACCTCATTTCGCAAAAAGGTGACGAAATGGGAACCCAGATTGTATGAAGCTATGTTTCTTGTTGATTCAACTGACAGCTCGCAGAATTGGGACGAGATTATTGGAACTATCAAAACCATATTGGAAAGGGCCAAGGCTGAGATTGTCTCTATAAAAAAATGGGACGTTAGAAAACTTGCCTACAAAATTAACGGCAAAACCAGGGGGACATATATCCTTTGTTATTTCAGGGCTGCAGCCGAGAGACTCCAGGACATTGAAAAAGATATACAGCTCTCAGAGCAAATTATGCGTGTTTTGATTCTGAGTGCCGAGACAAGGGACGCCGAAAATGTTGAAGAGGTCCCCCGCCGTTTTGCTTCGCAAAAACGAAGTAGCGGGGGCAAAATGGAAACCCAAGAAGATATTGCCGGTACTGAGGCGGAAAAGGAAAAACAGAAAGAGCACCCCCCTGCTTTCTTGCGAAAGCAAGAAGGGGGGGAAACCCAAAATGCTGTTGAAGAATCGTCGGAGAAGGCAAGTGCTCAACAAGAAACAGGGCAAGCCGGGGAGCCGGAACAGTCAGGCGCCCCTGCCGCAGCGGATGCGATTGCACCGGAGCAGCCAGCCGAACCCACGGCTGTGGATGTGATTGAACCGGAGCAAATGGAGCAGCCGGAAACAGAAAAAGATTCCTGAGTCCGCCCCGAGGCGGAATGAGCAGCAGCCCTCCTGCTTTCTTGTGAAAGCAAGAAGGAGGGGGACGGAAAGGGGATTTTGAAATGAGTAGTTTTAATAAAGTTTTACTGATGGGCAATCTGACTCGTGACCCGCAGTTGTCGTATACGCCCAACCAGACCGCAGTAGTTGATTTCGGACTGGCGGTGAACCGCAAATGGACAAGCAGGGATGGCGAAAAAAAAGAGGAGACGTGTTTTGTGGATTGCCGGGCGTTCGGTCGAACTGCCGAGAATATAAACAAGTACATGAGCAAGGGCAGGCCGTTGTTCGTCGAAGGCAGGCTGACTTTCGACAGTTGGACATCTCAGGACGGAACAAAACGCAGCAAACACAGGGTTACAGTTGAAAACTTTCAGTTCCTCCCCGGCGGGCAGAGGCAAGATGACGGACAAAACGAGCAAAGTGCAGCCCCCGCTGCTTCCAGGCGAAAGCAAGAAGCGGAGGCCGGTTCTCAAGCAGAAAAACAGTACCCCGACAGTGTCGATGCAGATGATATTCCGTTTTGAGATTCCACACATGTAAATGTGTGGATGACGACTCAGAAAAAGGATAACCCAACACAAGAGACCCCATACTTACGTATGGGGAATAAGGACAAAAGATGGCAAGAACACAAAAAAGAAAACCAGCTAATAGAGTGACCCCGCAACGCGGGAGACCAGAATCAGGCGCTGCGGGCTTTCGGCAAACTCGAAGAAGGCGTGCGGGGCCACCAGGTGCTCGTGAACAGACGCAGTGTCGTTTCTGCAGAAACGGCGTAAAATACATTGACTACAAGGACGTGGACACCCTGCAAAAGCTTTTAACTAATCGCGGCAAGATATACTCGCGAAAGCGCAGCGGCAACTGCGCCGGCTGTCAGAGAAAAGCAAAAAAGGCAATTAAACGCGCCAGGTATATGGCACTTTTGCCGTTTACTACGTAATTTTTGGTAATTGGTGAGTGGCAGCCTCAAGCGCAGCTTGGGGATGGCGATTGCCCCTCTGCCATCCTCGAAAGGGCACGAAATATGAATCCCGTTAAACATTCGAAAGGTAAAAAGATGGGTAAACATAAGAAGAAACTTTCACAATATCCATATATGTCTAACGGGATGAAGATTTTGCTTTGCGAAGATGTTGATAAACTCGGCTGGCTCGGAGATGTTGTGGAAGTCAACACGGGGTATGCGAGAAATTACCTGCTGCCGCAGGGTTTGGCTAAGCCCGCAACTGAGGATAATCTGCGGGCCATAGCTAAAGAAAAGGCCAAGCGCGCAGAGGAAAGGAAAGTCGACAGGCAGCGGCTGGAAGTGGTGGCCAAAGCGGTGGAAGGAGCAGAAGCGGTCGTCGCCGCCAAAGCGAATGAGCAGGGGATCTTGTTCGGCTCGGTTGGAGCCGGCCAGATAGCTCAAAACCTGCGCCAGCTCGGATTTGAAATTGCCGACGAGTTTGTGGCGCTTGGCGAACATATAAAGCAGGTGGGAACGTCACAGGTAACACTTAAATTTGCCGACGACCTGACCGCTACGGTCAGCGTCGTGGTCGTACCCGAAGGCGGAGACGTTGAGGCCATAAAGGCCGCTGAAAAGGAGGCAGCCGAAAAGGCCGCCGAAGCCAAGGATATCGCACCTGAGCAGAAAGAAGCTGAGCAGAAAAAACCTGAGCAGAAAGGTGATAGTGAACCAGTCAACGAAGACAAGTAAGGAAAGAAGCAGTTCTGCGCCCCCCGCTGCTTCCTTGCGAAAGCAAGGAGCGGGGGCCGGGGCGGCTCGTCTGGGGCCGAATTTGGCCAATCGCAGTATGCCCGAATCGTTAGCGGCCGAGGCGGGCGTATTAGGCTCGATGATAATCGACCCGCAGTGTATCAGCGAGGTCGTAGAGCAGTTGAAAACAGACGCTTTTTACCGCGTCGAGCATCGCTACATATTCGACGCTATCATCGCGCTATATGAGAAGACCCCCAACATAAAGTTGGGGGCTTATGGAGATGGTGGGGCGATTGATGCGGTCCTGCTTCGCGATGAGCTTGAAAAACGTAAGCAGCTCAGCGCGGCCGGCGGCGTGGAATATCTTGCTAAGATTATGGAGTCTGTGCCGTCCTCGGCGAACGTGATGTATTACGTCGGGATTGTCAAAGACAAACAATTGCTTCGTGAGATGATTGCCGCTGCCAGCGAAATCTTAGACGATGCTTACAGCGAAACCGGCGAGCCTCTCCAAAAGCTCGACGAAGCAGAGCGTAAGATTTTTACCGTCACGGACAAAAAGATAACCGGCTCCGCAGTGGCGTTGAAAGACCTGGTTATCAGCGCCTATGAGCTGATAGAGAAGCGCGATGGAAACCTGATTACGGGTCTCGCCACCGGCTATCTCAAGCTTGACCAGCTTACCTGCGGTTTGCAGAACGGCGAAATGATAATAGTTGCCGGAAGACCAAGTATGGGCAAGACCAGCTTAGCTCTGAATATCGCCGAGCATATAGGCGTTACAGAGAAGATACCGGTCGTAATATTTTCATTGGAGATGGGCAGACAGCAGCTGGCTGAGAGATTTTTGTGCAGCATGAGTCAAATTGACCTGCAGTTAGTAAGAAGCGGAATGTTCGATACCGAACATCTTGAGAAGCTCAAGGAGACCTGCGGGGCGTTGTATGAAGCGCCGATTTACATCGATGATACCTCGACACTGACGCCGCTTGAACTCCGCGCCAAGGCAAGGAGGCTCAAAAGCCAACAGGGTATACGATGCATTATAGTCGACTACCTGCAGTTGATGCACCTGGGTTCCGGTCGGGTCGAATCACGTCAGCAGGAGATTACGTCTATTTCAAGATATACAAAAGCATTAGCGAGGGAGCTGAATATACCCGTTGTGGTTCTGAGTCAATTGAATCGAGGACCTGAAGGAAGAGAAGGTCACAGGCCGAGAATGAGCGACCTTCGTGAGTCCGGCAGTATCGAGCAGGACGCCGACGTGGTGATACTGCTGCACCGTGAGGATTATTACCATCGTGGCGAAAAGGATTACCCGCCGGACAATAAGGCGGAGTTGATAATAGCCAAGCAGCGCAACGGCCCCACTGGAAATGTCGAGCTGGTATTCATAGAAAAATTTACGCGATTTGAAACTGCTTCTTATGCCGAAGCTCCTTCTGCACGATTTGAAAGCATCGCGCAGCCAGAAGAGGCCCCCTTTTAATTTATTATTGATTATTGATTATTGATTATTTATAGGAAGATTTAACGGATGACAAAATCGCATTTGTGTATTCTTATTTTGATATCGCTTTTAAGCGGCGACGCCTATTCAATTGACCCACCGGATAAACAGGTGGGCTTTCGGATTCAGGCAAGCCGAACCGGAACATATACTCTCAAGTCAATCGATTTTGACTTTGCCAACGACAAGCGCACGTATAAAGATAAAAGTCTCCTGGGGATACTTGGCTTCAAAAAAGGCGACGACATCGATGCAGTCCTGGCTGAGTTCGGCAGAGACCGCGTCGAGGAGTATTATCGCAAAAAGGGGTTTGCTTTTATTCAAGTGGCACTCGATGAGGGAAAGTTAGCGCACGGCCGCGTGGTTTATCAAATTGATGAAGGGCCGAAGGTCAAGATTGGGAAGGTGAGCTTCAACGGCAATGAAGCTCTAAAGGACGGGCAACTTAAAAAGGTCATAAAGACAACGAACAAAAAATGGTTTCTTTGGCCGAAGCCTTACACCAAAGAAATAGTGACTGAAGATTTGGGGGCGCTGAAAAATATCTATTGGGACAGGGGTTTTCTCGATTCCAAGCAAACCTTCAAAACAAAATTCGCCGACCGCCGGAGCAAAGTCAATATCACTTTCACCATTGAGGAGAGAACACTCTATATTGTTGAGAAAATTCTCCTGAAGTTTATCGATGCAGAAGGTAAAACTATTGAGGAAATTGTTCTTAAGTCTGCGAAGCCGGAGGTCGAGCAGAAGCGCACAGCCAGGAAGCCGTTCGACGAGAAACAATTGCTGGCGCAGGTGAAACTGGAGCCGGGCCAAATCTACAATGGTCGAGAAGCCAAGGCGGATGTTAAACGGCTGCTTAGGCTTTACCGTGAACAGGGTTTCATCGACGCTAAGGTTGAGCTGGCCAGTCCTGAGTTTATTCCCGACGTCGCCGCTATCAACGTTGAATACACAATATTTGAGGGCGGGCGGTTTCGTATCGGCTGGATAGATATAACCGGCAACAAAGAAACACAGGATTGGTAATCCGCCGGATATTGGATGAGCAGGATTTCCAGCCTGGTCGATGGTACAACGCTGATATTGCTCCAAAGGAAACCGGAGGTAAGTTGGAAAAAAACATACAAAATATGACAATGGCCGAGGCGGTTTCTATTACGCCTTTGGACAGTGATGAGCCTGAACAGAAAAATGCGGAGGTGCACATAAAAGAGGGTAAAACACGCTGGGGATTGTTAGGTGCGGGCATATCCTTAGAGAGAGGTTTGATAGGTCAGCTTGAATTCAGTGATGAGAATTTTGATATCCACGACACGCCCGAAAGCTTTAAAGAATTTATTACAGGCAAGGCGTTCAGAGGTGCAGGACAGAAACTGCGGATTTCGCTGCGACCCGGATTACGAGAGAGCATGTATTCTGTCAGTTTCACAGAGCCTTATCTTCATGATAAACCGGAGTCACTCAATGTGGTAGGCTCAAGCTGGGAGAGGGAAAATTACAAAGAGAGATACGGCTTCGGCGAACAAAGGACGAAAGGATATATGGGTTTCAGTAAATGGCGAAAAGATACCTGGGGCCGAAGTCTCAGCTTTAGGTGGGAAAATGTTGATGTCGGTGACTTTAGCTCCGCTCCTCCAAGCGAACTAAAAGACATCGAGGGCGACAATATGATTGCAGGTATTGGGTTTGGCATCGGCAAGAGAACCACCGACGATAGGTTCAGACCAAGCACAGGCTATGAGTTCAACACCGGGTATGAGCAGCTCGGCGGCGACCACACTTTTGGGATATTAACCGGGTCTCATATATGGTACAGGACGCTTCACGAAGATTTGGCTGAGCGAAAAACAGTTCTGGCGGTGAAGCTGCTCGGAGCAACCACTGTAGGTGATACACCGGCTTTTGAGAAGTTCTACGCCGGCGGCATGGGCACTTACGGCATTAGAGGTTTTAGACACCGGGGCGTAAGCACGCGAGCCGGCACTAATAACGACCCGGTAGGAAGTGACTGGATATTTTTGGCCAATGCGGAGGTGAGCGTACCGTTGGTAAGCGAAAGCCTTAAAGCCTTGTTTTTCATTGACAGCGGTGTAATTGATTCAGGGGGCTACCGTCTATCAGTAGGCAGCGGCGTAGAGATTGGGATACCTTTGTTGGGCTCTGTGCCGATGAGGCTTCAGTTTGGGGTGCCGGTTATGAAGGATGAAGATGATGATACACGGATTTTCAGTTTCTCTGTTGGAATGCAATTTTAATTGATTATCGATTACCGACGATTGTTCGTAAACGTATTATGATAAAAGCAAAGTTGTGAAAGGACACCTTATGAATATTAGAAAAATGGCCTGGCCCTTTATCCTGGCAGCGGTTTTGCTGGTTATCCTGTCCTCAGGCTTTCTTTTTAAGAGCCGGGGGAAAAACGCTGAGGACCAAATGAAAGCTTTAGCTAAACAGGATGAGAAAATCGCTGCGCAGGATGAGAAAATTGCCGGGCAAAACAAAAAAATCGCCGAGCAAGCTAAGTTACTTGCTGCGCAAGATAAGAGTCTCGCTGAGCTCATATCCGAGAAAGTTGACCGGATACAGACGGAGCCTAATACACACAAGGTAGACATCAACGATTCTGATATGTCACTGATACAGCAGATGATTGAAAAACAGGTGAAGCTTAATGTCAGAGAAGTGAATATGCCTAAGATAGGTGTTGTCAGTATTCGGAAAATCTTCCTGGATTGTAAGAAAAGTGCTAAGTACCGGCAGGAAGCTACGCGCCTGCGGCAGCAAGCTGATGCCGAACTGGTTAAGATTGACAATGATATCAAGGCTCAAAGTGCGGGACTCAAGACGTTACAAAGAGGCAGTGAGAGTTATATGGCACAGGTAAAGGAGATGCTGGAAAAGCAGGCCAGCTTGCAGGCTCAGCAAGAGTTTAACAAGCAGCAGAGAACATTAAAAGAACAGAGAATAACCGAGGAAATTTATGGAGACATTTTGCGGATAACCGGCGAGGTTGCAAAACAGAAGGGTCTGGCTTTCGTATTTGAAAGGAGCGAGCCCGAGCTTCCGGCGTTAAGTCCCACCGAACTTGAACTGTCTATGGGGATGCATAAATTGTTATACAGCAATGGCTGTATAGATATTAGCGATGAGGTAATGACTCGGCTGGATTCGGAGGAATGAAAAAAGATAGATGCTCGATGCCGGATGCTCTCCACAGTCCTTGGGACTCCTTACGGAGGACCCCCAATGGCGGATACTCGACGAGTATCAAGAAACGAGTATCTCCACAGGACGCCTATCGGCGGAGAATCGAGAATTGCTATGAGATTGACGGTTGCACAATTGGCTGAGCGGCTCGGTGCTGAGCTGGTCGGTGATGGCGCCGGGCAGATAAGCGCTGTGGGGACGATAGAGGCGGCCGGCGAAAACGAAGTTGCTTTTATCAGAGACTCAAAAGCAAACTTGCTTCAACCCGGAACTGCCGCAGATGGGAAATATCTATCAGCGGTTAAGCAATCACACGCGGGGGCTGTTATCGTTGCCGGGCATATCGAAGGTTTGGCTAAGCCCCAATTGATTGTTACAAATGTTGATGCGGCCCTAATTGAAGCTTTGAATGTTTTTGCGCCTGAGTTGAAACCTGCCGCAGAAGGGATTGAACCAACTGCAAAGGTTGCCGACAGCGCCAGGATAGCCGAAGGTGTTGCTATCGGTGCCGGCGTAGTCATTGAGGATGGGGCTGAAATCGGGCCAGGCAGCGTAATTGGCAGCGGATGCAAAATAGGCCAGAACTCGAAGGTTGGTGGAAATTGTCGTCTCGACTGCAATGTTGTGGTTTATCACAACTGCCATTTAGGCAATAACGTGGTCATTCAGGCAAACACTACCATCGGCTCAACCGGCTTTGGGTATTCATTTATCGATGGCAGCCATAAACTTGTTCCGCACAATGGCGGAGTGGTGATTGAAGACTTTGTCGAGATAGGGGCCAACTGCTGTATTGACAGGGCAAAGTTTGGAAATACCATAATTGGAGCAGGGACAAAGATAGATAACCTCGTACAAATTGCTCATAATGTAGTCATTGGCAAAAACTGTCTGATAATAGCACAGGTGGGTATTTCCGGCAGTTGCAAGCTCGGCGACGGTGTTGTCTTGGCCGGGCAGGTCGGCCTTGCTGATAATATAGAAATAGGAGATGGTGCATTAGTTGGCGCTCAGGCCGGCGTTTCGAACAACATAGGAGCTGGTAAAAGGGTGATTGGCTCACCGGCAATCGAAGGAAAAGAGGCGTTACAGGTACTTGTCTTAACGAAGCGTTTGCCGAAGCTGGTTAAGCAGGTAAAGCAACTAAGCAAGAGTGTAGAAAGACTTGAAAAGGCAAAAAATTAACCACGGTTTTTTGGTAATTGGTAATTATTTAACTTTTTTTGTATCTGTTGCGGAAACAGCATTTGTCATTCCTGCGAAAGCAGGAATCCAGTTTTTGGGATGTGGACCCCTGCTTTCGCAGGGGTGACATAGCGAAAGAGGCTTTCCGCAACAGGAACCATTTAAAAAATCAAAAATGAAGCTGCAAAAAACGATAAAAAGTGAAGGCAGACTTGTCGGTCGCGGCATGTTTGGGGGCAAGGAAGCAAAAGTCGTTTTTCGCCCTGCTCCTGCCGATTCCGGAGTGGTTTTCGTGCGGACCGACGTCCCGGAGGCGGTACGGATTAGCGCTGTGGCCAGTAATCTTGCTGAGCGAAGTCGTCGCACGACGATAAAGAAAGGCCGTGTCAGCATAGAAACAGTCGAGCATTGTCTGGCCGCCATCAATGCGTTAGCGATTGATAATCTGGTCGTAGAGGTTGACGGCTCGGAGCTGCCGGCCCCGGATTGCAGTTGTGCTGAGTATTTCAAGGTTCTAAAACGTACCGGGCTGGTTGAGCAGGCGACAGCACGTAAAGAGTTTGTTATCGGCGAACCTATCAGCATTACGGCTGGTGACGCGTCGATATATGCCCTGCCTTACGCGGATAACGGATTAAATATCACCTACGACCTGGACTACGCCGGTCACACCGGTATCGGCAGACAGATTTTTAGCTGCCGGCTTACACCGGAGAATTTTGAGAAGAATCTGGCACCTGCCCGAACCTTTCTGCTTGAAGCTGAGGCGAAGCAATTTCAAGCCCGCGGAATGGGAACGCATCTTAGTCCCCGCGATATTCTGGTTGTCAACTCAGACGGACCTATTAAGAACAGTTTCAGATTTCCCAACGAGTGTGTCAGGCATAAGATTGCCGATTTAATCGGCGACCTTGCGTTGGTCGGCCGAGGGCTTTGCGGCAGGATTGTGGCCTATAAGAGCGGGCATTCGTTGAACCAGCGGCTTGTAACAAAATTGTACGAAGCGGCTGAGCGGCAGGAGCGAATGCGAAAGCTCGGGACGGACGCACTTTTGGATATCAGGCAGATTGCCAGGATTCTGCCACACAGGTATCCGTTTTTGCTGGTGGACAAAATAGTCGAAATCGAAGGTGATACGCGAATAAAAGGGATAAAGAATGTAAGCTTCAATGAGCAATTTTTCCAGGGCCATTTTCCCGGTACGCCTATTATGCCCGGCGTTCTTATCGTAGAAGCAATGGCGCAGGTATCCGGCCTGTTATTTGCGCAGAGACTGGAACATACCGGCAAGCTGGCGGTACTGCTGAGCATGGATGGCGTAAAATTGCGCAGACCTGTTATCCCCGGCGACCAGCTTGTCCTTACCGCCGAGACGGTGCGTCTTCGCAAAAGAACCGCACAGTGTCGGTGCAGGACGATGGTAGGTGACAAAGTAGCCGCTGAAGCTCAAATCAAATTCATGCTCGTCGACGAAGAGAAGGTATAGCAGTAATTTTGAATTTCGAGTGTTGTTTTTAGGTAAAAACCAAAGATGATTAAAGTACATCCCAGTGCAGTGGTTGCAAACCAGGCTCAGTTAGGTGAGGACGTTACAATTGGGCCCAATTGTGTTATCGACAGCATGGTTTCCATTGGTGCCGGCACAGTCATTGACGCTAATGTAGTGATTTGCAAAAATGTCAAGATTGGGAAAAACAATCACTTTTTTGCCAATTGCGTGATTGGCGGCAGGCCACAAATACTGGGCCTGGGCCCGGACGCCGAGATAGGCGGACTGCTGATAGGTGACAGAAACAACTTTCGTGAGCAGGTGACAATCCATCTGAGTGCCCGCAGGGGGGAAATAGCGAAAGTAGGAAACGATAATCTGTTGATGGTCGGTGTGCACATCGGACACGACTGTACACTGGAAGATAATATTGTTATGAGTAATTCTGTGCAGATAGGCGGGCACTGCAAGATTGAGACCGGCGCCTGGTTCAGCGGTCTGGCAGCTATGCACCAGTTTGTAACTATCGGTAAGTGGTGCTACGCAGCAGGACTTGCCGGGATTAATCGTGATATTCCGCCATTTTTGATTGTCAGCGGTCATTATCCGCCGACAATTCGCGGCGTTAATAAGCGTGGTATGGACCGAGCCAGCCTCAGCGAGCAGCAACAGGAGAAAATATTCGAGGCATACAAGAAGCTCTACCGCCAAGGCAATGCACTGCTGGAGAATGCAAAGGCTTTGGCAGAAGAGGACGGACTCGATGAGAATGT
>Ga0114919_10002451_pt1 | contig 15031 bp, 11 predicted proteins | sample BlataG_FD_88682 | JGI IMG/M metagenome (GOLD analysis project Ga0114919, IMG submission 88682) | Deep subsurface microbial communities from Black Sea to uncover new lineages of life (NeLLi) - Black_00105 metaG | ecosystem: Environmental > Aquatic > Marine > Oceanic > Sediment | place: Atlantic... | reverse complement strand
GGCGAGGGGGGAGAGATGACCAGGATAGGTTTTCCCGCCCGCAGATACTCTGTCGTTTTCAGGGATAATACTACCTCCCCGGCTCTGCCACGGGGGACGATTAGAAGCAAAAGGTCGGCGCCCAACATCTCCGAGATAGCCTGAGAATGTCCCACATGTGGTAGACGCTCAGCCACCCCCTGCCCTTCAAATTCCCGAAAATGCTCCTCCTCAGTGATGTCAACAATTCCAACCTGGCGAAAGATTACCCGCCCGCTCAAATCCCCCCTCAACTCCAAAGCGCTCCGAAGACCTGCCAGAAAATAACCGCCTCCCCTGCCGGGGTAGAGTGTGCCGGTGTGGACTATCCGAAAACGCCCTTCGGGGTCCTTAGGCGCCGAATCGGCGCTGGCAAAATCCTCTTCATCATATCCGTTGGGCAAATAGAGCAACTTGCCGGAAAGATGGCGCCCATGGTCCTTTAGAAAATCCCGCACCAGAGGGGTGGTTACGGTAATTACCAATGCTGCTTTTCTTATCAGATACGCTTCAAGCATTGGAGTGAGTAACAACTCCAGAGGGTGATATTTTACCCGGAAGGGATAGTGGCGCCACAAGTCTCTGAAATCAACGATAAGTGGTTTTGCGGTGCGCATGGATAGCATCAGGGCTACAAGTAGATTGGAAGGCGGAGGATGGGTTGCATATATCGCCCGCACCCCATGTTTGCGTATCGCCTGAAGACCGGCTCTGTAGGCGGAAGGAATCCAGCCCACCACATCATCGGGATAGAGGGCAAATCGCTTGATAATCCTTAATACACAGATAATCGCCCGCTTGATGGACGATAACCGCTTTGTTGAATCCCTTCTTCCCCCCTCCATCTTACCCCTTCCAAACCTCTGCCGGGTTGGTATCTTGGGTGAGGGAATGCGGACAAGAATGCGGGAGAAATCATCCGGCTCCTCACCGGTTAAATCCACAAACCGATAGTCCTTTGAGGTGAGCACCACCGGCAGAAAACCAAGCCTGGAGAGATACTTCGCCACCTTAACCGTGCGAAGGACGCGCACCCCACCCACTGGAGGATAGAAGTGGGTGACCATCAAGATGGGTATCCTGTGTTTCCCGCTATCTTGCATTGAAAGACCCTTTCGCTCTGGAAAGGGCAAGGAGAATTCTGCAGGCTCTGCTCCTGTTTTTACTGCATTATCTTTGCCAGATCAGCGGCGGTAGAGCCGGCGTCGGGGGACTTGAATATGGCGCTTCCCACCACCACTATGTCCGTCCCGGCATTCACCACCTCACGGATGTTGGCGGGATCTATGCCCCCATCAACCTGAATCTTGGTATCCAACCCGGCGGCTTCTATTGTCTCCCGCATCTTGACCACCTTGGGCAGGACCGAGGGGATGAACTTCTGACCACCGTAGCCGGGATTCACCGACATCAGCAGGACCAGGTCAATGTCTGAGAGGATGTGAGCCAGGTTGGTGAGGGGGGTAGCTGGATTCAGGGACACCCCTGCCTTACAACCCAGCTCGTGGATATAGCTTAACATCCGATGCAGGTGGTAGGTGCACTCCGCATGGATGGTTATCCAATCAGCTCCAGCCTTGGCAAAGAGCGGTATCTGCTCCTCGGGATTAGTCACCATCAGGTGGCAGTCCAGCTCCAGCTTGGTCTTCTGTCTGAGCCAATAGACTGTGGATGAGCCGAAGGTTATCTCCGGCACGAAATGACCATCCATAACATCAAGATGAATCATCTCCACCCCTTCCACCGAAACCTCCTTCAATGCCCCCGCCAGATTGGAAAGGTCTGCGGATAACAGCGAGGGAGCAAGTATTGCCATCGCTCCTCCAATGGGAAGTTAGCACATCTAATTTTTCCTACCAATTTACGAAAAAATCCCCCTTTTTGCAAGGGGGAAGTTGACAACACAAGGGAAAAATTTTCCCTTGGCACCTCTACTGCAAGTGAAACCTACTCGGATATCACCACATTAACCTTGTCGCCCTTCCTAGTCTGTGAGCCCATAGGTGGATTCTGGCGCACCACCTTGCCCGGGGGAACATCCGGATGGGGCTCCTTGATTACCTCACCCAAAAGCAGACCGAACTCCGCCAAGTGCTTCTGAGCGGAGCTAACATCCAAGCCGACCACTGAGGGCACCAAGATAGTCGCTTTCTCCGAGCCCAGACTGACCAACAGGTCTATCTTTCCACCTCTGGCGATGGTCTGGTGCGGTTCCGGCGTCTGGGATATGATGCCTCCTTCCGGCACAGCCTCTTCGTGCACCTCGCTTATGTCGCCGATGGAGAGACCCAGCTTGGAAAGTACAATCTCAGCCTGGCGCACCGAACGACCGCTCAGGTCGGGGATATGCACCAGACCGGTACCGGAGCTTATCTTCAATTTGATTTTCCGTCCCTCACGCACCGTCATACCCGCAGCCGGCGACTGCTCAACCACATAGCCCACCGGCAGGTTGGAGTCAACCTCCCCGGCGCTTTCCGCCAGCAAATTGTGGCTCATCAGTATCTGCTCCGCCTCCTCATAGGTAAAACCGACCACCTCCGGCACCTCCACATCCTGACCACGGCGCATATAGCAGGAGCCGATGCCGAAAACCACCAGCAGGTAACTGCCCACCATCACCAAGACGCAGATGACCAGCCATTTTACCGGTCCATACCATTTCTTATCTGCAAGAGAGCCTCCCTTGCGCCTTATCTTCCGCTTACTACCGGAAAGGTCTATCTCCGCCATCTATGTAGCCTTCCTCAGGGGAAATTTATTGAAAAATATCTCCCAGATGATACAAAATGTGGGGCAGATTTTCCAGTATTATTTTTTAATTCTTGACTCAGAGGGGAAGACCACATACCAGCACAGGTCCGATAAAATCTGCAAAAAGCACACTTACTACCGTCAGATAATTTCACCCGGACAACCAATATCACTCATGCCGGAGTAGGCATAGATAAGTCCCGTCTCCCCCCAACATCCCCGGAAAGATAGTAATCCCCTCCTCCCAGGGCAACTGCGGATAGAGCTCAAAAAGCTCCGCCAGCCGCTTTTGAGGCTCAACCAGTGAAAAATCATCGTTTTCGGAAAGAAAACTCTCCACCACCCCCCAATTCTCCCTCTTACAAATTGTGCATGTGGAATAGACACACTCACCGCCGGAAGGGAGCACACCAGCCGCTTGCTGTAATAATTCCAATTGAAGTTTTGCCAGTTGCTCTATATCCTCAGCCTTGAGCCGCCACCTTGCCTCCGGATGCCTGCGCAGAACACCCAGGTTGGAACAGGGAACATCCAGCAGGACCTTATCTGTATGGAGGACGGGGCTAGCCAAGCCGTCGGCGCAGACGGGGAATATATTGGCAATCCCCAAACGACGGCAGTTCTCCAAAAGCATACCCAGTTTGGTGAGGTTGCGGTCGCCGGCAACCACCACCGCATCGGGCGACAACTCCGCCAGCTGGGTGGCTTTCCCCCCCAAGCCGGCACAGGGCTCAAACAGCACGCTATCACCCTCCCCGGCTAAAAGCATTGCCGCCAACATCGCCGAGCTGTCCTGAATATAGAAGTAGCCCTGTTTATAGAGCTCGCTTGCGCAGAGCCTTCCGGCGGAAGTGGATACAGTAAGTGCAAAAGGCAAGCCCTTCACAGGACCGGCTCTTATTCCCTCATCCGCCAGAAGTTCCATCAGCCCCTCAGCGTCAACCTTGGTGCGATTGGCTCTTACGGTAAGGGGCACCTCCTGATTGTTGGCGGCGCAGAGCTTGCGGGTCGCTTCCTCACCCAGCTCCTCCATCCACATCTCCACCAACCAGCGAGGATGGGAGTGGAAGGCGCTGATATAGCCCGCTGGGTCGGTGGAAGCGTTGGGCCATTCAATCGTATTCCACTCCCCGACCATGCGGCGCAGGACGGCGTTGACCACCACCGCACCTCGGGGAGCGGTCTCCTTCACCGCCTGCACGCTCTCGTCCAAAGCTGCAAAGGCGGGGGTGTTCAAGCGCGTCAATTGATACAAACCCAAGCGCAGGGCGTTGCGTGCCGTCGGATGAAGCCGACGAAGGGGCTTATCCAGGAAGGGGGTGATGATGTAGTCCAGATAACCCCTGAAGCGCAGAACTCCGTAGACCAGCTCGGTCAACAGTGCGGAGTCCGACGGGGATAATGCCTCCCCGGTCAAAGTTTTGTCCAGTAGGCGTGCGGCGTATGCTCCCGCCTCCACTCGGGTCAACAACTTGAGCGCTAAAAAGCGGACCCTTCCCTTGGGAAGCGGTGAAACTTTATGAGGGGGTGAAAGCACCTTGGTTTGATAATAAACTCACCCCACATCCAGGTCAAGGGGAAAGGGATAGGGGGGGAAAATCCGCTTGAAACGGTTTGAATAACTCAAACCACTCTTTCTACCCATCTTTATAAATATGGAAACAAATAGAATTTCCGCACCCAGGTGTTTTTGTCCTTGAAAAATCTCCCTGCTTTTGTATAATATCAATAATTATAAATCTACCAACTCTCCTCAAGGAGAACACTTTTATGCATAACGAAAAGGCTGAGAGACTGGCAACTGCTTCATTAGCTAAGTTAGTAAGTTCTCTGGTCTATTCCAAGACCTGGGCACATAAACTGTTGAATTATATAGAGCATAAATTATACGAAGAGACCGTAGTCAAGAATGTAGCCAACCTTCCTCACCGCATCCAGATGGAGAAATACTTAGCGGTCAAGGCAATACTGAATTCTATTGCCAAGGTAGTCACCGACCGGCGCACCTCTCGTAATGTTCGCAAGGGGTTGATTGAGACACTACTGTTACGCTCCATTTATTTTAATGTCAAAACTCGAAGCAAGCACCTGGATAATATTGAGCTCGCCTGGCCCGCTTTTTTAACCATTAGCCCCACGAAACGGTGCAACTTACACTGCAAGGGTTGTTATGCAGACAGCACGGAACGAGACCGGGATACACTGGATGCTGATGTTCTTCACTGGGTTATTGACCAGAAGACGGCGAGCTGGGACTCCCACTTCACGGTCATCTCAGGCGGTGAACCGCTGATATACCGCAGTCAGGGGCAGGACATTCTGGACATCTTTGAAGCCCACAAGGATAACTTCTTCCTGATGTATACCAACGGCATCACGATTAACGCCCGCATCGCCCAACGCATGGCGGAAGTTGGCAACGTAACCCCGGCAATATCGGTGGAGGGACTTGAGGAAAAGACCGATTCCAGGCGGGGTAAAGGCGTGTTCAAAAAAATCATCAAAGCCATGGAGACCTGCCGGGAGTATGGTATCCCCTTCGGCATCTCAGTTACCGCCACCAAGCACAACTATATGGAGATACTCTCCGAGGAGTTCTTAGAGCTCTTCTTTGACAAGCTGGGTTCGGTCTATATGTGGGTATTTCACTACATGCCCATCGGACGGCACTTTACTCAGGAACTGATGGTAACCCCCAAGCAGAGAGCGCATATGTATTATCGGCAACAGCAGATATTGAAGCAAGCCAAATACTTCTTCGCCGATTTCTGGAACAGCGGGACGCTCTCTGACGGTTGTATATCCGGGGGGCGCTTCGGTGGATACCTACATGTCCTCTGGAACGGAATGGTAACACCTTGTGTCTTCATTCCTTACTCCATGACCAATGTCTATGACCTGTACAGGGAGGGCCGCCCGTTGGATGACGCCTTGCAGACCGAACTATTTTGCAAGATCCGGCAGTGGCAGAGGAAATACAGTTTCATGTCTCCCAAGGAAACCATGGGCAACCAAATTATGCCCTGCATAATCCGTGACCACCACCAGGATTTCAGAGTGATTTTGGATGAGTGCGGAATGGAAAACATTCACTGTCAAGACAAACACGCCGCTATGGCTTTAAAAGACAAGAAATATTTTGACGGTATGGTAAACTTTGATAAAGAACTCTCCGAGTTGAGTGAACCGGTTTGGGATAAAAACTATCGGCAATAATTTGACTACATCTCGCAAAAAATTGCTATCAATTTAACCATAAACCCCATCAAAGGAAGAAATGATGAAAAGCTATCTGGCGACAATAATCCTAATTTTGTCCGCCGCCTCCTTTGCCTGGTCGGTAACCTTTGACCAAGCCACGGATATAGTCATCTCCCAGGTCTGTCTGGGCAACTTGGAGGAGACTCGTCTTTCTACAATTGAAGGCATCCAGGAGCAAGGCAGCATCATAAGTTCTTTCTCAGACGAAGTTATGGTGCCCTTCAACTCCTATCTCTTCATCGTGGACCGGATGCCCACCGCCAACTGGGAGCACCCCTGCCAGTGGGTCTTTGTGGATGTAGAAAGCGGGGAGTTTGCGGTATTTGATATGTTGTCCCCACCCGGAACACAGTTGATGATAATCATCCACGAACCGCTGGATTTATCGGGCATAGGCGAATATTCCTACGAGAAGATCATTGAGCGCATCCGTGAGGAGCAGGTCAAGATATTCGGGGCGGAAAGCTATGAATTTGACCGCAGTCAGCTCAAAGGACAACGCTACGCCCTGCTCATTGACGGCGGATACAACATGTCCAACAACTACATCCGCTACTGGGACGATATCGCCTTCATCTATCGCGCCCTGGTCAACTACTACGGCTACGACGAGGACAACGAGATAACCGTCTGCATGTCCGACGGGGATAACCCCGCTAATGACCGCAACCGTTGGCCCTATTCCGGCTATGACAGCTCGCCTACCGACCTGGACGACGACGGCGACCAGGACTATTCCCTGGACGCCACCCGCTCAACCATCCTCAGCCAGCTACAATGGCTGGTGGACAACACCACCGCAGACGACCAGGTCTTCATCTTCACCACCGACCACGGGGCAAGCGACGGACACCTCTGGCTGTGGAATCAACAGTCCCTATATCCCAATGAATTTACCGACTATGTTGAAAATATGCCCGCCGGGGTGGTTATCTGCACCTTTGAGCAATGTTATTCCGGAGCCTTCCCCGACGCCCTGGCTGATGTTGAGGGCTGTATCAGTTGCTCGGCGGTGGATGCTTACCACTCCTCATACGCCATGGGTCCCGAATATCTCTTTGATACTTTCGTCTTCCATTGGACCGGTGCGGTGAACTGGGCGGAACCCGATTTTGAGGGCTACGACAGCGACCCCATTGACGCCGACGAAGACGACTCCGGCAATGTGGAGATGGACGAAGGCTTTGAATATGCCGACTTACACGACACCGACGATTATGGTTCCCAGTATCAGGACCCCTCCGAAATAGGCGATGTGACCACCCTCTGGGGTAACACCACCGGCATAAATATCTCCATCACCGACTGGCAGCTCACCGAGACCTCCGGCGACGGCGACGGAATTATTGAGCCCGGGGAGAGCTACGACCTCACTCCCTATCTGTATAACAGCGGGTCGGCGACCGCCACCGGGGTTGACCTGCTTCTGAGCAGTGCCAGTTCCGATGTGGACATAGATACCGCCACCACTACCTGCCCGGATATCCCCCCGGATACAACCCAGCATCCATCCGTCCCCCTGGCTTTCACCATCCACGGAGATGTGGATCACAACATACACATTGACTTCAACCTCAATGTCAACACCGATGAGGGCTACGACAAGGACTTCGCCTATCAGATAGGCGTAGTAACCGACTACGGTTTCCGTGACTTCGTGGAGAGCGGTGAGGGCTACTGGGAGCACGAGGGCGACCACGACCAGTGGCATATATCCGACACCGCATATTACAGCCCCACTCATTGCTGGCGGTGCGGGGATACCGAGGGAACAGGCTATGACAACAATATGGACGCCCACCTCTACAGTCCGCTAATCTTCGTAACCGACGACCCAAAAGAGACCCCCTACCTCTCCTTCTGGCACCAGTGGGGTATGTATTCAAGTTCCGACGAGTGCTATCTGTTGATTGATGACGGCGGTGGCTTTGTGGAGCTGGACAACTTCACCGGCGACAGCGGCTCCAACTGGGAAGGCGAGACCTATGACCTGAGCGCATACGCCGACACTCTGGTTCAGCTGGATTTCAACATGGTGACCAACGCTTCGGGGAACGACGAACTGGGCTGGAATGTGGACAACATCATCGTTACCCCCAATCCGTATGTCGGTATAAACGTCTATAACTTCATCACCCTCTGCGAGGATGGGAAAGTCATCGTCACCTGGCAGTCTCTGGAGGACGTGGGGATAATCGGCTTCAACCTCTATCGCCGAGAGGGAACCGATACCCTCAACCAGAAAACCAATCTCACCGCCTCTCCTGAGGGAATGACCAGCCCGGCAAGTCTAACCAACGACTGGCAGAAGCTGAACCAGTCCTTGATTACCGGCACAAATCCTTATCACTTCGTTGATGGCGATGTAATCCTTGACGTTACCTACCAATACCGCCTGGAAGCGGTCTATGGCGACCACAGTCAGAATGAAGCCGGCTCCACCATCACCGTTCAGGACCAGACCCAGCCCTTCAGCTACCATCTGGCGCAGAGCTATCCCAACCCCACCAGCGGACATCTGACCATAGAATATGCCATTCCTGAGAGCGGTGCGGTCTCCCTCAAGGTCTATAACCTGAGCGGTCAACTGGTCGCCATTCTGGTTGATGAGCATCAACTGCCGGGAATCTACTCGGTAAAATGGAACGCCCGGGACCTGGCCAGCGGAGTTTATATCTACTCCCTCTCCGCGGGCAACTTCCTGAGCTCCAAGAGACTGGTGTTAAGCAAGTAAACGACCCGGCTTTTTGACAGCAAACAAATCCCGCCCCTTTTGGGGCGGGATAATAAATTTTGAAGCTTTTTCTAAATTCTTTAAACGTTTTTTTAAATATTTCTCTTGACACAACCCCGGTTTTTATTTATATTAAATAAGGACTTACTCATAAAAAAGAAAAATAACTATTTGAAGGTAAGAAAATGATTAGGTTAAAATTTACAATAACAATTATTCTTGCAATTATTGGGTTTTCGTTATGTGCTTTTGCAGACCAAGAATGGATTATATTTTTTGGAAACCCTCCACCAGGAACAAAACCTGTAATTACAATCTTAGAATGTGACGAAAATCACACTCTAATAGATTATCAAGTTCCCGGAATGTGGCTTGAAACTGTTACAATCCCGTCAGGTACATATGATAGAATCAGTTTACCAGATTATGCTACTACTTTTAATATCGGGTATCCAGAGATACCAGTTATAAGGAACCTGGTAGCAGTTCCAGTTGACGGTAATGTACAAGTAAGCGTTGTTTCAAAAGATACAATAGTTTTAGAAGATTACGAAATTTACCCTTATCAACCTCCATCCCCTATGAACCAGGAATTGAATATTTTTAATAATTATACAGAATTTTATAAATCAAAAGGTTGGTATCCCGACGGAGACCCTTCTGTTTCAGCAAATGGAAAATGGCGCAAACTGGAAGTAGTTAATCTATCTACTGAACCTATGCGTTATGATTCAGCAACTAAAGAACTTGAAGTAGCTTATCATATGGTGATTAATGTTACCTACGACCAAGGACCCAGCGGCGACGGGTGGATCTATGATGAATTGGAGATAAACACTAAGTGGGCAGAAATATTTCGAACTTTGGTGATTAACTACGACGATTTAGGAATAATAGAAGTTCCAACATTTTCTTCAGATATACTTTACATAATTCTTTGTAGAAGTGTTTACCTACAATATTGTAACGAATATGCCAATTGGATTGAATTATTCCACGGTTATAGCACATATGTTGAGTTTTATGATGGAGGAGATGCAGATTACCTACACGAAAGGATAAAGACTTTAAATAAGCAAGCAGAGGGTTATGGCTTAAATCTGGATTATGTTTTGTTGGTTGGAGTTCCTAGCCCGCATTTAGACCTTCCAGTTATACCATGGTGGGAGGATGAAAGTGCTTATTGCGATCAATATCTGGCATGTGTTCACGATGATCCAGATTACTGGCAGGACCTAGCCATAGGGAGGATGTGTACCGACGGTTGGACTTCAGAAGTTAGATTACAGAGGTTACAACGGCAGTTTACGAAAAACCAGATTTATAATATGACAAACATTTATGGATGGCAAGGAAGATCTTTGTTGGTTGCACATTATCCCGATCCTGATGATTATGTAGGTGTGATTGAAAAGATGGCTGAATATGACTATTCTTGGATACAACCTGATTTTCACTTGCTTAAAGGAACACCAGAATACTCAGGAATTGGTAACGATGATATCTCTTCCGATATTAACAACGGCGCCGCCACGGTATTATATTCAGGACACGGGACAACTACTTCTTGGCACCATTGGACAAGAAAACAATCTGCTTGCTTTCCTAACGATCCTCCTCCTCCTCAATATTATTCTTGGACACATCAAGAAATAAGAGACCTGAACAACAGTCCTATTTTCCCTGTTGTTTTCAATATTGCTTGTGAAAACGCAAAGTGGTACGGGTCTCAATATGATCATGAATCACTCGTGGAAGAATGGGTTTTTGACCCTGATGGGGCTGTTGCTGCTGTGGGTAGTTCTGGTTTATATTTTTTTGGAAAATGTGATACAATCGGGTTTAATGCCCTTAGGGGTATTTATGACTTTGAAAACGGTCCCAATAAGGGTTTGGGGGCAATTATCCAGTGGAGTTTAAACAAAATGATCTCTGAATTTGGGGTGGATAATGACCGTGCAAGCCATGATTTTCGGTGTACAACTTTGTTTGGCGACCCGGCGATGATAGTCAAAGTATCACAGCCAACGGCAATTGTTGAATCTTCTAAAAATAATGAAAAATATGTTTCCTCTATTGTGTCAGCCTATTGCTATTCACTAGCTACTACTTGTCCAAATCCGGTTACTGATTATTCAACGATAAATTTCTCTCTTGCTGAAGAAGGACACGTGATTATTAAGCTATTTGACATAAGTGGAAGATTGGTAGATGTTTTGATTGACGACTTTCTTAAAGCTGGAGAATATCAAACTACAATTTCAGCTTCGGAACTTACCTCCGGAGTTTACATAACAAGTATGGAGTCAAGGAAATTTTCCAGCAAAAAAAATATTGTTGTCATCAAATAGGAGGTTGGTTATATCTAAATCCAACATAAGTACTCGCATAATTCTTAGCGTATCGTTTTTTGTGGGACTTTTGGCTTTCAGCTCCTGCGACGAACAAGGAACGCCGAACAATTATATCGTTCCAATAATTGACAATTCATATAATTGTGAATATTTGCGTTGGTCTCCTGATGGGAGTAAAATCGCATTCTGGGGTGATAACGGTTTTGGTCCTGAATTTTTTATCTGGGATAAAGAAAAAGGGAATGTAATTAAGCTGGAATTATATGGACCAGCCATTGATTCTACTCCTTTTGATATAGAATATATTTCAGGATTAGCCTGGACTTTAGATGGAGAATATCTGCTGTGTTCTGTAAAAATAGATGATTATAAAAGCTTTAAGGAGCTCTGGCAAGTTTCCATTGCTGATGGTTACTCCGAGAAGATAGAAATGCCTCAAGGTCAACAACCCAGTTATCCGGAGGTATCCCCGGATGGAGAATGGTTGACCTATTCAATCAAAGAAAACGAAATGTGGAACGTCTGGAAGGTAGCAATTCAATCAGGGATGCCCATAACCACCATTGGTGTGCCGATTAAAATTACTTTCGATGGCGGCGGTTTGTCACGCTGGTCCCCGTATGGATCCAAATTTGCGTATTATGGTAACTACTATACTCAGTATTCATGTCTCTACACTATACCAGTTTCTGGGGGCGAGCCAACACTAATTACACCTTTCGATTCTAAAGTACGTGAGTGGTTAACATGGTCTCCGGACGGGGACTGGTTGGTTTATTGTTATAACCAATATTATGGCCCAATGGAGTTGTGGAAGATACCCTCAGTTGGCGGAACACCCCAGCAAATTACGGAGTTCGAGGAAGAATCCCAAATATTTTATGGAGATTCTTGCCCAGATTGGTCACCTGATGGCGAGTGGATAGCTTTTATAAGTGACGGTAGAAATGATGGGTCTGTATTTTTGATAAAGATTCAATAGACCACAAAAATAAACTAAAAAAAATTCTCCCCCCACAAAATCAACTTGCGGGGGGTATTTTTGATTCAGATTATCCCCCTCTCCAAGAGCATCCCCATAGTCCCTTGCTCCACCATCCACTTGACATCCCCGCCAAAAGAGTTATAATTCATATAATTACAACTTAAAAAGGAGCACACTTTGGTCAGGATAACCTCCCTTGCAGGGACAGCCCTCCTTCTGCTCTCCGCCCTCTCCTTTTCGGCGCCCCCGTTGGTCGTCGTCCTCTACTCAACCGCAGTCTGGGGACCACACTGCCCAAAGACCGAGAACGCCTGCTCCGCCATCCTTAACCAGCTGGGCGAGGAGCGCTTCTGCCCCTTAGCCCTGCACATCGGCGATGAATTCTACACTTCGGCTGTGGACCGGTTGGTAGAACATTATCAAGTTGAGTTCATTCCCGCCCTGGTGCTGGACGGCTCCTACGATGTCAACCGTGGTATAGACTACGACGCCCTCCTCCCCCTGGTGGAGGAGCGCCTGCTGGAGGAAAGACCAATAGCCCTGGAAATTGATGGGGAGATAGCCGAAGAGGGTGACAGTGTAAATGTAACCGTCTCCATCAGCCCGGAGGTGGAATCATTTTTCAAAGAGGAGGGCTCAGAACTACTGACCCTGGTGGTCTTCCTGCGGGAGGATGACCTCTATTTTACCGGGGTCACGCACCAGTTCATCTGCCGGGACCTGTATATGGAGGAGGTGACCATCGGCTCACACAACCAGACCACAACCGTGGAGCACAGCTTCCCCCTGGCAAAGGGCTGGAGTCGGTCAAATCTGAGCGTGGGGGCGTTTGTTCAGGACTTTACCAAGCCCCTGCAAGAATATAGCGTGTATAACGGTGCTTTTGACGGCGATTTTTAGCAATCATCTTTAATCTGTATGGAGGTCTTACCAGGTATGAACATCAAGAAAAACCCCAATCACAGACTATATATTCAAGTGCTGAGGCAGATGTCGCCCGAACAAAGGTTGCTCAAGGCATTTGAGTTGTCCGAATTTTCCAAGGAACTCTTTATCCACGGATTGCATAAAAGATTCCCCCATCTTTCCGAGGAAGAATTCAACAAATTGCTACTGGAGCGATTGGATAAATGTCACAACAGGAACTATTAAAGAAAGTCATTAAGGCACTTGAAGCGACTGGAATCCAGTTTATGCTGACCGGTTCTATCGCTTCCAGCCTGCAGGGTGAACCACGCTCCACCCATGACATAGACATTATCGTTGACATTCAGAAGTCAGGTGTAAAAAAAATGGTTGAGGTTTTTTCGTCCCCTGATTTTTATTTGGATGAAGAAAGCGTCCTTAAGGCGATTAAGACCAAGACCATGTTCAATCTCATAGATATAAAGGGGGGGGGCAAAGTTGATTTTTGGATGTTGACCGACGAACCCTTTGACCAATCTCGTTTTTCACGAAGGTATGCAGAGGAATTTTCTGGGATTAGAATACAAGTCTCCAGTCCCGAGGACACAATTCTGGCAAAATTGAGATGGGCGAAATTGTCCGGCGGTAGTGAAAAGCAATTCGTAGATGCCCTGCGAGTCTATGAAGTGCAGTTTGAAAAGCTGGACTCCAACTATCTGGAATACTGGGTAAAGGAGCTGAAAATTGAATCTCTGTGGAATCTTTTAAAGGATAATGCTGAAACGACAGCGCTTTAAACCATCCCTAAAAGAAGACAGCCAAAAGCTAAACGTTCCTCTATCTGAGAGGTGGAGATGAAGTACTTCATCATTATGGCAGTTGCATTGACAGCGGTAACAACAGCCTACGCCCAATCCGAGGAGGGGGTTGTGCAACCCCCACCGGAAGAAAGGAGCGAGATGGAAAAGAAGGAGGAGTTTCCCCAGATGCACTGGGAGGAGATGCGCTCCCGGATGGAGAGCGACGGTCCCGATGCGGTGGTCGCATTCATACAGGATTTTTCCGACCCGGAGGAGCGGTTGAAGCTCTACTCCTTCGCCCAGCAGTCCTTCGGGTACAAGGAATGGAAGGGCAAGAATTTTGACGATTACATCTCGGTGGTGAACGCCGGCATCGCCGAGGCGCTCAAACAATCCGAGGAGTCTGAGGATGCGAAGACCTCCGCCAAGCACAAGGACTTCGCCAATGTCCTCTCCTACAACCTCTCGGCGGATCTGGCTGAGTGCTGGCCCGGCGACACTGCAGTCCGAGAGAAGCGCCACTTTGAAGTGGGGCTAGCCGCCGCCGAGGACTGCATCCGCTGGCGCCAGGAGCTCTCCAAAGGATCCTTCCCCCTCTCCATAGCCTATTGGGCTAAAGGAATGCACCAGATGTCTCTGGGCGACACCGCCGGAGCGATAGAGAGTTTTCAGAAGGCGCTTGACTACAGCGTAGAATATGCCGGAGAGCAAAATGTCCCCGAAACGATAACTCCCGAGGGCGACTTCGTGGTCATCTTGAACAGCGGATACCTGGGCATAGCCCAGTGGCTTGAAGGCAGTAAGGCGGGAAAAGCCCGCTACGAGGAAGCCTGCTCCGCCTTCCAGGGACAGATAGACAAATACGAGGACAAGAAGGACGACGCCCAGTTCGGTTTGGAGCAATTGCAGTATGTCAAGGATAAGTTCATCAAGTAAGGGCTTATAGAAGTAAAATACAAGAACAAGACCGCCCTAAAGGGGCGGTCTTGGCGTTGAGCAAAAAGTCTCAGCTTGAAAAAGATAGCTACAGCGATAACTGATAGGACATCTTCACCTGCGCCAGGCGCTCGGTCAACTCAAAATTACCGGCGGAGTTGTCCCGCATCTCGTTGTAGGCGAAGTAGATGGTGCTTCCCGGAAGATAGGTGTAGCCCACCAAGCCGGCGAAGCGATATTGCTTTAGGCTGTCCCGGTCCACAATAAAGCGCCACAGTAAATC
>Ga0114919_10002448_pt1 | contig 15048 bp, 10 predicted proteins | sample BlataG_FD_88682 | JGI IMG/M metagenome (GOLD analysis project Ga0114919, IMG submission 88682) | Deep subsurface microbial communities from Black Sea to uncover new lineages of life (NeLLi) - Black_00105 metaG | ecosystem: Environmental > Aquatic > Marine > Oceanic > Sediment | place: Atlantic... | reverse complement strand
TTCGTTACCCCCGTCTCTAATTCAGTCTTAAGCCTTCCTAAATCAGCACGCAGGTCGTCAGAATGCTGGTAGCGCATGTCCCGGTTCTTCTCCATCGCTTTGCCGACGATCCTCTGAAGTTCCCCGGATACATCTGATTTATATCGGGCCAATGGCTCGGGTGTATCATTCACGATGGAATGAACTATCGCTGCTTCGTGTTCACCGGCAAAAGGAAGTCGACCGGCAATCATCTCATACAACACCACACCGAAAGAGAAGATGTCGCTTCGATGATCAGCCTCTTTACCCTGTGCTTGCTCCGGAGACATGTAGGCGATCGTTCCAAGCGTCGAGCCTGCTTGGGTCAGCGTTACATCTCTTTTCGCCTTGGCCAAACCGAAATCACAAATCCTTACCCGGCCATCCTTGCCCATCAGGATATTCTGCGGCTTGATGTCGCGATGGACAATCTGTGCCCCATGAGCCACAGCCAAACCATCAGAAATCTGCAAGGCCACATCGAGCACTTCATCGATGGAGAGCTCTTTTCTAACAATCACATCCTTCAGCGACTCCCCTTCCACATACTCCATGGCGATGAAAGGCCTGTTCTCGTGTTCAGAGACCTCATAGACTGTGATGATGTTGGGGTGATTCAGGGTGGCCGCCGCCTGCGCTTCACGCTTGAAACGCTCTTTCAACTCTCCATCCGAAGCTAATTGGACAGGCAAGAACTTCAAAGCCACCTTGCGGTTCAGCTTGGTGTCCTCACCCAGGTAGACTTCACCCATCCCGCCTTCGCCGAGCTTTTCTAAAATCTTGTAATGTGATATGGTCTCGCCGATCATGCGTCTAATCCCGCTTCTTGTAGCAAGGCTCTAAACTTCGGTTCATCTGGAATACGATAGCTAGCTATTGGTATGATCTTGGACCAAGGGAGAAAACTGTCACGCTCCTTACATGCCCGTTCCAGCCAATCCAATGCCAGTTCCAACTCACCACGGACAAGATGAATATAGAAGAACCCCAGTGAAGGCATATACTCGTGTCTCAGCCTCTGCTTCAAACTCTTCAACAGCTTCTCACCTTGGGCGTTTTTCCCGGATTCAAAATAGTTTGTTGCAAGAATCATCGCTGGCCATGGAGTTCCAGTTCCAAGATCCACCGCCTTTTCAAATTCTTCAATCGCCTCTTCAATCATTGATTTTGCCCGATAGGCCAAACCGAGATAATAATGTGCTAAGCAAAAGCCAGGAGTTAACGTCAGCGTCATCTGCAATTCTTCTATCGCCTTATCATACTGACTGCCCCAAATGCATGCAAGACCTACGTGTGCGCTAATGAGGCCTGAAAGCGGATCTAGATCCTGCGCATACTTCGCCTCGATTACCGCTTTCTCATGACGCTCAGTTAAGGTCAAAAACCAGGAATGACTCATGTGAATAATCGCGGAGTTTGGGTGCAACTTCAGAGCCTGATTCAATTCTCGTTCTGCCGACTTCCATCTCCAGTCATAAAAGGTGTAAACGAGACCTAAAGCAGCGTGGGCTTCGCCTAGCGTATCATCGATCTCCAGAGCCTTTTTTGCGTGTTCTTTTGCTTTAGGGTACGCGTCGTTTGGTGGTACATTTCCCCAAAACGAGATGGCATAAAAGACTTCGGCTAGCCCATAATAGGCAAGTGCGTAATCCGGATCTTTCTGAAGTGAATGCTCAAAATACTCTATAGCTCTGTTGAATCCGTCGGCTGTATACATTCGTAAGAAGTAAATGCCTTTCAGATAAAGGTTGTAAGCTTCGAGATCACCTGTATGACGCTTAACGATTTTGGATTTCTCTTCTCCTAAAAGTTGTACTTTTAACTTGTTTACAATCGCTAGGGATATTTCATCCTGGATGGTAAAAATGTCTGCCATGTCTCGGTCGTATTTCTCGGACCATAGATGGTAGCCATCGGCTACATTTACGAGTTGGGCAGTGATACGCACCCGATTCCCCGCTTTCCTTACACTCCCTTCAAGCAACGTTCCCACGTTCAGTTTATGACCAATCTCACGGATATCTATCTCTTTGCCTCTAAATGAAAAAGCCGAGGTTCGAGCAACCACCCTCAAACCTTCCACATGAGTCAGAGCATTGATGATCTCCTCTGCCATGCCGTCGCAGAAGTATTCCTGCTCCTTGTCGGCACTTAAATCGGTAAAGGGCAGCACAGCGATGGAGGGTGTAAGCTCAGCGGGGGTCTCCAATGCCTTCGTTACCCCCGTCTCCAATTCAGTCTTAAGTCTTCTTAAATCAGCGCGCAGGTCGTCAGAATGCTGGTAGCGCATCTCCCGGTTCTTCTCCATGGCCTTGCCAACGATCCTCTGAAGTTCGTCAGGAACATCTGATTTATATCGGGCCAGTGGCTCAGGTGTCTCATTCACAATGGAGTTGATTGTGGCGGCCTCATGCTCGCCCTTGAAAGGAAGTTGGCCTGTGACCATCTCGTACAGAACCACGCCAAAAGAAAAGATATCGCTTCGATAATCAGCCTCTTTGCCCTGCGCCTGCTCGGGCGACATATACGCAATGGTCCCGAGCGTGGAGCCCGCCTGGGTCAAGGTCACATCTCTTTTCGCCTTGGCCAGCCCAAAATCGCATATCCTCACCCTGGTGTCCTTGCCCATCAGAATGTTCTGCAGCTTGATGTCTCGGTGTACGATACCTGCCTCATGGGCCACAGCCAGACCATCAGAAATCTGCAAGGCTATGTCCAGCACTTCGCCGATGGAGAGTTCTGTTCTCGCGATCAAATCCTTCAGCGACTCGCCTTCCACGTACTCCATGGCAATGTACAATCTGCCCTCATGCTCCGCCACCTCATGCACCGTGACCACATTAGGATGATTCAAGGCTGCTGCCGCCTGCGCTTCCCGCATGAACCTGGTTCTCAGCTCCGACTCGGAGCTATACTCAGAGGGCAGGAACTTGAGGGCCACTTTGCGGCGGAGCTTGGTATCTTGAGCCAAATAGACCTCGCCCATGCCGCCGCTGCCTATCTTTTTGAGGATCTTATAGTGCGATATTATGTCGCCGATCAATTCGACATTCCCCTCCTGAGAGTGATCGTGAAAACACTCACGTGTTCTTGCTGAATTCTTTTTCGATATCCTCGGCTGTCAGTGACTCATCTAAGTATTTCCTGTGATCAATGCTCATCCAGCGCTGGTTGACCCGACGTCGACATATCCGATGGATGTTCAACAAATGGCGGGTGGAGATATTGTCGGTGGTGCTATTCTTCCCGCCGGAACCACAACTCAAGGTGAAAGAAGGCGGCAGTGTATTGAACATTCCCCCTAATGCTCCCTGCGTGGATGGAGTGTTGACCAGAATCCGGGCGACGTTCAGGTTTTTGGAAAAGTATTCAATCCGCTCGGGGGCGTTGGAATAGATCACGGCTGTGTGGCCGATGCCTCCAAAACGAGTGATCTCCATGCAGCGAGCAATGGAGGATTCAAAGGTTTCTTCACTATAGAATGCGAGAATCGGCGCCAGAATCTCGGCGGAGAGCGGCTGCTCGCGAGAAACCTCATCCAGCCTGGCAATAAGAACCGAAGCATCTACAGGGACCTCGATACCAGCCATCTCCGCAATCCGCTGAACCGGCCGACCTACCACCGAGGCCAACATCACACCTCTTTGCTTATCATAAGCAATACGACCAACTTTTTCGATTTCCTCCGGCGACAAAAAGTAAGCCTTTTGTATTTTAAACTCCGCGGTCACCTTCTCGGCAATCTCCTTTTTAACCACGATAGCCTGTTCGCTGGCACATATGGAACCATTGTCGAACGTTTTGGACGTCAGGATGTTCCGAACGGCGAATGGGACGTCGGCGGTGGCGCCGATGTACACCGGGACATTGCCGGATCCAGCTCCTATTGTCGGCGTGCCGGAGCTGTAACTTGCCTTGACCAATTCACCTGTACCGGTGGCTAAGATGAGCGCCAACCCGCGATGGCTCATCAGCTCCTTGGCCGTCTTCGGACTGGGTTTGGCCAACCACTGGACGCAATGCTCGGGCGCGCCCGCCTTCAGCGCTGATTGGTAACAGACCCGAGCCGTCTCCGTCACACAATTTTTGGCTATGGCATTCCCGCTGATAATCACCGGATTACGGGTTTTCGTGGTAATGAGAATCTTGAAGATGGTGGTAGATGTGGGATTGATGGCTGGAATCAATGCCAGAACCGGGCCCAATGGCCGAGCCATTTCGATAATGCCGGAGAATGAATCCTCAGAGATGACACCCACCGTCTTATGATTCTTGATGTGCTCATACACCAGTTGGCTGGCGATGACATTCTTGATGACCTTGTGTGGCCCAAAGCCCATGCCGGTCTCCTCCGCCGCCATTGCTGCGAGACGAACACGGTTATCCATGGCTGCCAGATAGACCGCCCGTACAATGCGATCCGTTTTCGGCTGGTCTAAATCTCTGAAAGCCGCAGCCGCTTCCTGGGCTCGCCGGATAATCTCATCGATATTAGCCATTACCAGTTCTCCTATGGTTGGCAAGGTACCACTGTCCCGTTACCTTAATCTAATTCGGCGTTACGGGGACCGAGTATCCGTCCGGAAGGTGTCTGTGACTAACAGAAGCTGCTTTGTTGGTTTTCCTTCAACCTGCTCCGCGTAGATTAAGCATTTACTTTCCAGTTCATCCTTTTCACAAATGGCGATGATATTGGGATGATCTGATGGCCATATGGCTTTGGCTTCATGGAGGAATCTGCTCCCGGCCTCTTGATCGCGGAGAAGACGCCTGGGCAGAAACTTCAAAGCCACCGCGGGATCGAGCTTCATGTCCCGGAACTTGCGGACAATATCCATTCTACCTCTGCCGAGTTCTACGAGGACTTCATAATGTGATAAGGTTTTGCCGATCATGTTCGCGCAATCCGCATAGATTCCTAAACACGCTTGAATTCCGGCTACCACCGACGGATTATTATCAGCCTTCTGTCAAGCACTAATGGGCTTTTCGCTGTTGTCCGCAGCGGACGCTTCTTGCCCTGATTATTCTGATCTCACTCGAGGAGATAGTAGCTCCTCAACCGATATGAAACCCGGAAGATTCCGATTAAGACCAGTCACACAGAATCCAAAGGATTCGGTTGCTGCAAAGAGAGATCATCACGTATCCCACGGTTGTCATTCGATGGGTGGAGCAGGCTGGATGCCTGGCTCTGCACTGGCTGCAGCTATGTCAGGCGGCAGAGGCTGGATGCCCGGCTCGGAACGAGCCAAGCAGACCATCATCGCATCAACCTCATCTACTTCACCTATGCTTCCTGGATTGTTGCCCGGGTTGCCCTCCTTCTCAGGACCATACACCTGGTCCAAAAGTGTTGTGAACAAGACATCGCTCATACCCGTGAAGGCTGCGCCGTGTTGATCTCTGAGATTCCGCCAATCTTGTCTTGTCAGTTTAGGCACGCAGATCACCTCCTCTCACATGTTTCTCTTGTGTTACCCTTTCACCGAGGACCCAATTGACCCCGTCTCATAATTCTCTCAGTCGCTTCTTGGCTTCTGCCAACTGCGGCAGATCTTTATCCGCATCTCTCCAGATTTCCACAAGTTCTTCAAAATGTTGCTTCGCTTTCTCGTTTCTGCCTTTCTTCTCGTAAGCCAGGCCGAGAAGGTAGTGAGCTTGCGCATAATTCGGATTCATTTCAAGAACGCTTTCAAGCTGTTGTGTCGCTTTGTCCAAGTCTCCTATCCTCAAATAGGCCTCCCCCAGGGCATTAACGAAGAAGGTGCGGTCTAAAGACTTGACATTGGCCGCCCTGATGAGATTCTCCAAGGCCTGCTGGTGAAGGTCTTGACGGAGGGATAACTCCCCCAAGAGATGATAATAATGTGCTTTCAATTCCTCGGTTTTCGTCTTTTCTATCAGTCCTCTGATGGTCAAGGCCTCTGATTCAGCTCGATCGAACATCTCTTTCTCCACGAAAGTCAAACCCAGAATCCAGTGGGCTTCTATCATCGAAGGACTGAGCTCCAGGGCCTGCCCGCATTCTTCAACCGCCTTTGCATAGTCACCCATGAAGTAATAGAGCTTGCCTAACAGGAAACGACCGTTCGCCTGTTCGACCTTGCTGGGCGACAACGCAAGATATCTATCATATGAGGTCTCCGCCTGGTCGTACACGCCTTTAGCCAAATAGACCTCACCCATATCACCGTAGGCAAGGGCAAGATCTGGTTTTATCTCCAATGCACGGAGTATATCAGCTTCCGCCTGATCGTAATTGCCCACGATCAAGTGGAACTCCCCCAGACAGATCAGAGGATTGGCCTGATTGGGCAGCAAAGCGACATATTTCTCAAATGCCGCCTGGGCGTTCTTCAATTCCCATTTGCGCAGATAGGCCCATCCGAGGACATTGTAGGTGAAGCTGATGCGATGCGTGACTCCCTGTGGGTCAAGCTCCAGCACCTTCTTGAACTGGGAAATGCCCTCATCATACATCATTTTCCACCTGTAGTAGACCACACCCAGATCGATGTGCGCACGGATGTCTTCAGGATTTATGGTTATCAACCTCTTCCAGTAGCTGATTGCCAGGTCCCAATCCTGCTTAATATAAGCTTCTAACGCCAGAATCTCAACCAGTTTCTCCTCACTAAGTTCAGGAGAAAACGATTTTACCCTCTCAAGGATTTCGAGGGCCTTGCTGTTCTCACGAGTTTCGTGATATTGCCGCGCCAGACGTTCGTAAGCTTCGATAAATGTAGAATGTAAGGCCACTGCTTTCTCAAAGTTGTCGATGGCCTCCTGATGATCCATTCGATAGGCTGCTTCTTTTCCCGCGAAATAATACTCGTACGCTTTTAAAGAAGTTGTTCTAAGTTCTGTTATGGCGGTTGCCTCTTCTTGAATCTCTCTAATAGAAATCTCCAGCCCTTTTTTTATCTTGTCCGTAAGGTCGTCCACCAGATTTCCTAAAATGCTACTTTCACCTTTACCTGTGACCCTATAGGGAGGTGCTATGAGCTCTTTAGTATCTACATCCAATACTTGTGCATTTAACACAAATGTATTGCCGCTCTTCATAAGACTTCCCAATACCATCACCTGAGTACCGGCTGATTTGCATAATTCAAATCCCATAGAAGCCTCGATGATATCCACATCCTCGAAACCTGAAGATTTCAAAAGATGAAACATAGATTCCAAAGTCATAACTCGCAGATACCTCGACTGACTGAGATCGGTAATTAACATATCCGCCAGAGCCTTCCGCAAGTAATCGTACTTGTGCTCGCCGGTCTGATTATCGAAAAACATCACACCCACGGGGATTCTGGGGATCTTGATTGGAACTCGCTGTTCCTTGTTAAGCACAAGGACCACCATCAAAGCCAGAGCCAGAACCGCGGCCGCGGAAATGAGAATTGTGCGCCCCGTTTTTCTTCCTTTTCTTCTTTCAATATGGGGCTCCTTACCTTCTGCAATATCCTTCTTCACTGTCCGTAAATCGGTTAGTAAATCGCGTACGCTCTCATACCTCTTAGCGGGGTCCTTTTCCAGGCATCTCTTCACAATCGTATCCATACTTCCTGGAACCTCTTTTCTCAATTCAGTAATTGGCTCCGGGTCGACATTCAAAATAGAATATATCACCGTCTGCTCACGATCCCCTTTGAAGGGCAGTTGCCCGGTGAGCATTTCGTACAGAACGACACCCAGTGACCAGATGTCAGTTTGGTGGTCAACGGTCTCGCCGCGTGCCTGCTCGGGTGACATATAGGCAACCGTACCTATGGCCGCTCCGGTCCTGGTGATAGTGGTCTGGCCTGTAGATTTGGCCAAGCCGAAGTCCATGATCTTGGCTTGGCCCTTGGGCGTAATCCTCACGTTGCCGCTCTTCAGGTCACGATGAAAGACCCCTTTCTCATGGGCCGCCTGCAAGCCCAAAGCCACCTGGAAGGCGATGTCTAAAGCATCAGCCAGATCTAACGGACCGGCTTCAATCTTGTCTTTTAGGTCTTGGCCTTCGATGCAGGCCATGGATATGAAGGTGTGTCCGCCCGACTCATCGATCTCGTAGACGGTACAGACGTTGGGATGGTCCAGCGCCGAGGCGGCCTGTGCCTCACGCACGAAACGTTCCCTGGCCTCGGCGTCACGGGTCAACTCGGGTGGCAGGAACTTGAGCGCGACGGTACGCTTGAGTTTGGTATCCTCGGCTTTGTACACTATCCCCATGCCGCCCTCGCCCAGCTTTTCGAGGACCCGGTAGTGGGATATGGTTTGACCGATCATCTACGAAAAGGTTCCCTTCTTAAGGCTATTCGTAGTATACCTATATAAGATAAGCCCCAACCCTCTATTTGGCAAAGGAATTGTGAAGATTTATTGGAGTCGATTGGCTAATCCGCGACGTCCGTGTTGGGATAGAAGGTGCTCCATGCAAACCAGAAAGCCGCGGTTACGGTGAGCTGCCGCAGCTCTTCCCCTCTTAGTTTTCCACTCAAGCAGATGCCCTGCTCTAAATCCCAAGCTGATCCGGTCTCCTTGTCTGCGTAGTGACTTCCAGTGGAGTCAGACTCGAAACGCAAAACCTCATCTCCGACCTTAGCCAGGAAAGCCCGAACTCCTCCGTCCGAAGCCCTCAACACTAAAATGTCCTGCTCCCCCAACTTGCGCTGCAGGAGTTCACCTGTTTTCAGCTTGTCATCGGGAACGGCCAGGGCGTGAGGGCCAAGAGAGATCCCGTGTATCAGATTCTTGCCCGGCAGGCGTTCCATCTGCCAGCGGGTGCGAAATATGCCGGTTCGGTCGGGATCCTTAAAGTAGTCTTCATAAACCGAAGATGTTATCTCCTCTTCTTTTTTGAGAACCTTGGTCTTCGGATGAGCGCTGACCCATTCAGACCAGACGGTCTGCACCACAGGAATGCTCTTAAGTCGCTCACCCTTGAGTTCTCCGATCAATGCTTCGCCGGTAACGTGATCCCAAAAGCTACCCGTTTCCTTATCCTGCATGATGAGGGCATTCCGCCAGAGCCTTCCGGAGACGATAAAGGTCAGCTTCTGATCACCGATTCTGCGGACGTGGACCACGCCCGTATGACACAGCGGTCACCAGGCCACCGCGATGGGCGTATCGGCGATTACGTCGTTCACGATCTCATGTGCGTCTAAGTGCCACAGAGAGTAAGCCTTGGCCTCTCCGGCGGAGACCAATCCCATGATCGGTTCGTCCGCCGACATCTGTTTTGCGGCTTCTCCTCCGGTGACAAAGACCGGGTCGCTGATGGCGGGGATCCTGTCTGCCGGAAGCACCTGATACATGGTGTCTCCGTAGATGGTGGCAACGACCTCAGGTTCAGGCCGTTGAGCTTCGGCCTCTTCCACGCTCAGAAGCATCCACACCATTCCGACCAGACCTGCCAGCATTATTCCGGCAATTCTTGAATGCTGCATGTTGCACTCCCTTCTTCTAAGAAGATTCGACAGACCGTCACAGGAAGCCAGGTTTATAGCCTCCCGAAAACGCTCTCTCGACATAAGAGGGCGAGGTTCACCTAACTCTGAAGACTGAGATGAGGATATGGTGATGAGGTGTTCTGCTACCCATCCCCTACTCGTCTAATTCCGGCCGCTGAGTCGAATCACACACGCCTTGTGGATGGGAGTGGTCACCACCCGATTGCCGAATTCCAGACGCAGTCCGCAAGCCGCCACAATGTCCATCTTGATGACGCTCCCACCCAGGGTACAGCCCCGGATGGCAGTTCTCACGGGTGACATGCCCTTTCGATCGAACCACCCGCCCGACACCAGATAGACGCCTCCGTCCAGGACGTGAACAGAGTACAACGAGTTTCGGGTGGTGATGAGCACCAAGTCCCCGAATTGCAGATCTTTCTTGCAGACCTGCTCCAAGTGGACGGTCTCAGCAACGATTCTATCCAGGCTGGGAGCCAATCCAAAGAAGCCTGTAGACTGCCCGGTGTTCCGTTTGGCTTTTACTCTCAACTCTTAGCTCTCAACTCCTTTAGTCTCTCCTTTGCATCTTCGATTTCGACGATTCCCGGATCGGCATCCTTCCACCACTCCAGGAACTCCTCGTATTGATCGATTGCATCCTGCGTTCGGCCCAGTCGTTCGTAAGCTTGCCCCAGATAGTAGTGAGCCTTGACCGACCAAATCGGGGATTCGGCTCTGTGCTTATCGTATCTTAATAGCGCCTTTTCCAGCACCTCGGCAGCCTGCTCGGCCTGATCCGATTCCAGATACGCCTGAGCGAGAAAATAGCGAATCTCGAAAAGCGGCGTGAACTGTTCATACACTCCATCCTGTAGATGACCGATTGCCGCCTGCGGATTTCCCTTGATCAGCTCAATGATTCCCGCGAACCGTAAGTAGTCCCTCATCTGCTCCTGATCATTCTCACCGATATCCGCTTGCCAGGTCTGCAGTAGCTCGTCGGCCTGACCATACTGCCCCTGCAGCGCCGAGAAAAGGGCATACAGGCTGCTGAGCCTGGTCGGATCTTGCGGAGCATGCTTCTCCTGAATTTCTTTGACGATCTCGAGTTCCTTTTGGGCAAGGTCAAGACGCTCCGTCTCCATGTAAATAAAGATCTTGACCTGGCGCTTCCAAGCCAGGTGCCAGCCCGGTTCTTGATCCGACTGGTCGGCGGCAATTCCTTCATCCAGGAGTGCAAGAGCCCGGGTTAGCTTTCCCTGAAACGTGGGGATAAAGGCCAGGTAGGTCCTTGCTCTAGCGCGCGCATATTGATCATCACTCGACAGAGCTTCCTTGATAAGCGCCTCGGCTTTGCCGTACTCTCTTTTGAAGAGATAGGCTCCGACCAACTTCTGCAGGCTGGCACCAAACTTGGGCTCAATTTTCAGCGCCTCTGTGTAGTTCTCGATTGCCTGATCCAGCCCGCCGTTGTAAGCGTAGATATCTCCCTTGGTATCATATGCGTCCGGCTCGTTCGGAAGTGACCTTATGTAGTTGTCGGCTGCATCAAGGGCCTTCTCGAAATCCCCCATCTCGTTGTAAGTGTAGCACAGTTGGCTGTATGCACCGGCATATGTAGAGTCAATTTGAATTGCCAACCGGTAAATCCTCACGGCGTCCTCTAAACGCCCTGATGCCCGCAGACCGCTGCCGTATGCCGAGTAGGTGGCCATCCTGGTGGGCTCGATCTCCAGGGCGCGCCGTATCAGCTCCAAGGCTTGAAGGGAGTCTCCAGATTCCCACCTGGTGGTTGCCAGATAAACCAGTATGACCACCGACAGGGGATCCAGCTCGAAGGCGGTCTCCAACTCCCTTAGGCCCTCTTCGCGTTTGCCCATCTCGCCCAGCAGCATGGCGTACCAATAGTGGGCGTAGGCGTAAGCGGGATTTAGTTGGATTGCCTGGAGATATTGCTTCTCGGCCCCGTCCAGATCTCCCTCCAGTTTCAGGGCCAGACCCATTGATGCATGGGCTTCGCCCAGCTTATCATCCAGCTCAAGGGCCTTCCTTGCAGCATCCTTAGCCTTCGGGAGAACTTCTTCGACGGGGGTGCCCACGTTACTGGGGAGGACATTGTAAGCATCGGCCAACCCGGCATAGGCTAGAGCGTAACCGGGATCCAGCTCTATGGCCTTCTCGAAGTATTCAATGGCCTTCATCAGATGCTCTTCCGTACGTCTGTTCCACAAGAAACGACCTTGCGTGTACGCGTTGTAGGCATCCAAATTCTCCGTATGGCGCTTGGCAAATGCGATCCTATCCCCCCCCAGAAGCCTGATTTTCAATACATCGACGATCGCCTGTGAGATCTCATCCTGAATGGCGAAAACGCTTTCAAGTTCCCGGTCCTAGGTTTGCGACCAGAGATGGGAGCCATCCGCCACGCTGACCAGTTGAGCGCTAAGTCTAATCCGGTTTTCCTCCTGCTGAATGCTCCCCTCGAGGATGGTGGCAACGCCCAGCTCCCGACCGATCTCTCTTATGTCTTGCTCAGGAGCTTTATAACGCATAACCGAACTCATCGAGATTATCTTCAGGTCTTCCAGCCCGCTCAGCTTGCCTATGATGGCATCTGTCATTCCGTCGCAGAAATATTCCTGATCTTTGCCCGGGCTGAAATCCCTGAAGGGAAGCACGGCGATGGAGTTCTTCCATCCGGTTCTGGCGGCCATCTCGGCCCCGGGTGGCGTCGGTACGTCCGTTCTACTGTAGAGCATAAGGAGGGCGATGACAACCACAGCGGCAAGCAGGATCACACCCACGACCGGGACTGCCCAGGAGCGCTTTTCTTTGCGGACGCCGAGCGCGCTCTTGCTCGAAAGAGTAGCTGCTGTCGTCGACTGCCTCTGCAGTTCCTTTAAGTCAGCGGTTATGTCAGCTGCACTCTGATACCTGGTGTCTCGGTCCTTTCTCAAGATCTTCTTCACTACCCTCTCCAATCCTTCCGGGACATTGGCCTTGTACCGGGCCAAAGGTTCAGGCGTCTCGTTCACGATAGAGTAGACTATGGCGGCTTCATGCTCGCCCTTAAAGGGAAGTTGACCCGTAATCATCTCGTAAAGGACCACTCCCAGGGAGAAGATGTCGGAACGCTGGTCAACTTCCTTTCCCTGGCCCTGTTCGGGGGACATGTAGGCGACGGTGCCGACCGTAGTGCCGGTCCTGGTCAACATGACTTCCCGTCTCAACTTGGCCAGACCGAAGTCGCATATCCTTGCCCGTCCGTCTTTGTCTATCAGGATGTTTTGCGGCTTGACGTCCCGGTGGATAATCCCTGCTTGATGAGCCTTGGCCAATCCCTGGGAAATCTGGATGCCCAGATCGATCACCTTCTGGACGGACAAGTCTTTCCTGGCTGTCAGCTCCTTCAGAGACTCCCCTTCCACGAACTCCATGGCGATGAACGGTCTGTCCTCGTATTCAGCCACCTCATGAATGGTGATGATATTGGGGTGGTTCAGAGCTGCCGCCGCCTGGGCTTCGCGCTTGAAGCGTACCTTGAAATTCTGATCGGAGGCGAACTGCTCAGACAGAAACTTCAGAGCTACCTGGCGGTCAAGTTTCGTATCCTCAGCCAGGTAAACCTCGCCCATGCCTCCTTCACCCAGCTTTCTGACGACCTTGTAGTGCAAAATGGTTTTGCCGATCATCCTTTTTGTCCTCCCCCAGCTTTAGATGCGGAAACGAGCGTCGATCATGGGAGCTCCTGACTGGTTAATTCCTCGTACGGCGGATAGCCCTCGAGCTTTTTGTACAGAGGGTGTAATCTTAGTATCGCCGGAGAGGTAAGGTTGTTCTCCAGCAGGAACCGGATGCACTCAACCGCCTCCGCCTTCTGGTCCAGCAGAACATGCACAAGAGCAAGCTGAGACACCACCCCCGCCCACTCCATGGTCAAAAGCGAATCACCCACGCTCTCCGTTATGATGTTCAGTTCTTCTGAAGCTCTCTCTCGTTTCTCCTCCAAAGAGAGAACCAGGGCTATTGCCGAGCGTACCTCGAACTCTCCCGGAGTACCTTTCAGCTCTTGAAGCATGGGCTCAAGCAGCCCGAGGGACGAATCCAGATACGAGTGAACCAGTTTCTCATCTTCCCGCATGATAGCAACAACCGCCATGTTCATGTAAAAATCCGGGCCAGGATTTCTCTGCCGCGTCGACTGCAGATAGAAAGCGGCGCTGTCAATCTCCCCGGTGAGAATGAAAATCGAAAAGAGCGTCGCTGGCCCGCCGCCTGACTGAGGATTCAATTCCAGAGCTTTGTACGCCATCTGCTTGGCCCGCTGTAGGTCACCCCGCGAGATCAAAAGCCCACTCATTATGGTGTATATCGCGTCGTTAGTGGGTTGAACTTCCACGCCTTTTCGGAAATACTCATCCGCCTTCTCATGCTTGCCCCACAGGTGGTAGAGTGAAATCAAGCCGGTAAAGAGCCCGCTCTCGGTGGGTTTCACCTCCATTGCCTTGAGCAAAGCTTCCTCGGCCTCGGCGAACCTTCTTGCCTCCACGTACCAGTGAGCCAAAAGCCTCCAGGCTTCGGCATAGTGCGGATTGACTTCGACCGCCCTCTCGGCTGCCTGAATGGCCTCTTCCGTTTTGCCCTGAACCGAATAGAGCCGGGACAGGGCGCGATGCGCCTCGGCTAAGTCAGGGTCCAGGCTCAGCGCTTTGTTGGCTGCCCTTTCTGCCTCCTCCAGCCAGGACATCTTAACATCGATGCCAAACATGACATAGCTGGAGTAACAGTCAGAGAGCCCGGCATAAGCTAAAGCAAAACTGGAGTCTACCTCAAGTGCCCTCTCGAACATCCCGATGGCCAGCTCCAGGTACTCCCTTTTGCTTGCATACCCAAAATAGTACTCCCTGCCCTGCAAATAGTAGTTATAGGCACGCACGTCTAAAGTCGGCTTTTTCTCGATCTCCTCCAACTCGGCTGGTGCCAAAGCTACTTCCAGCGCACTTGCCACCTCTTTAGCCACGTCCGCCTGTATGTCAAACAGGTCCTCCATGTCTCGGTCATAGCTGTCGGCCCAGACATGAAACCCGTCGTCGGCCTGAATCAGCTGGCAGGTGATCCTTACCCTGTTTCCGTGCTTGCGCACCGATCCCTCCATCACATAGTCAACTCCCAGCTTGTCAGCAACAGCTTTCATGCTCACTGGCTCATTCCTGAACTGTTCCATCTCGCTACGCGAGACCACCCGCAGTCCGCTGATCTTGGAAAGCTGGGTGATGATGTCCTCGGTCATCCCCGCGGCGAAGTATTCATCCTCCAGGTTATCAGACATGTTCTGCATGTAGAGCACCGCTATAGACGGCCTGCCGGCGCGCAGGTCGGAAGGCTGCTTTTGACCTAAGAATGCGAAATAGACCAGTACCAGGATGATGACACCCAGTCCCGTCAGGATGAAGGGAAACGTCGTCATCTTCCGGGACTTACCTGCCTCAGCAGGTCGCACCACGGTTGCGGTTTTGGCGTATTCCATACCCTTGCTCTCCACCTTCAGATCGGCTCGCAGGTCGTCTGCATGCTGATA
>Ga0114919_10002447_pt1 | contig 15049 bp, 14 predicted proteins | sample BlataG_FD_88682 | JGI IMG/M metagenome (GOLD analysis project Ga0114919, IMG submission 88682) | Deep subsurface microbial communities from Black Sea to uncover new lineages of life (NeLLi) - Black_00105 metaG | ecosystem: Environmental > Aquatic > Marine > Oceanic > Sediment | place: Atlantic... | reverse complement strand
GGGCCTAAAACAGTAGAAAATATTGGCGAATGGCTGAAGTTTGAGTAAAGAGATGGATGAGTGGGAGATTGATAAGCCCCTTGGGCACTGCTACGGAACAGGCAGGAAAATCGAATACGATGAAGAATACTACGGTGCTCTGGTGGAAACCGACGAAGGACTTGAACGCCGGGATTTTTGCGCCGATTACTGGCAGGAGCAAAAGCCGAATGCGTTTTGTTTCTGGAAAAGCAAATTACCACACCCCGACCAGAAAAAACAGATATTCGTTGATGATGAAATGCTGATGGCCTTTTTCGAGCGATTGGGTCAAGAAACTGGGCAGGAAAAAATAAATTTTAGGTTTGTGCTGACACTGGTCCTGATGCGGAAAAGGCGTCTGAAATACGATTCGTCTGAGACGCGAGCCGATAAGGAAATCTGGCGGTTGAGAATAACCGGTGAAAATCAGTTCGTTGAGGTGGTAAATCCCCATCTCGATGAGGAGCAAATCGAGCAATTATCGTCGCAGATAGGCGAGATTCTGCAGGTGGATTTGTAAAGAATGAATTACCAGCAGCACAACTTATTGTTTTTTCATCTTGTGGGCACAATATTAATTCTCACCGGCTGCGCTCCTGAGATACGAAGGCCGACGCGGATTTGTCCGGGTGCAGAATCTGCAGATGAGGGGTTGTCTATTCTGGGGAGGCAGTCGCAAAACGCAGTTCCGCTGAAAGCTAACGGCCAGTGCCGTTTGCAATACTATACTGAGGGAAAGCGTCACAGCGAGAACTTTCCCGTGAAATTGTGGGCCAATCCGCCGGCCGAAATTTACTTGCAGGGAGATGTGGCCTTTGACCCTAAAGGGGTTGTTTTCGGCTCGAACGAACGGCAGTTCTGGCTGTCAATAAAGCCAAAGGAAGTGAGCAGTTACTGGTGGGGCTGGTGGTCTGAGCAAAGCCATCTGCAAAACCTGATGGTCAGTCCTAAACTGGTGCTTGAGGCACTTGGGATTGCTGAACTGGGCGGCGTTGTTGAGGATTGGTCTTTGTCGAACGAGGACGGCTTCGATATACTCACAAGACGAGATGAGCGGGGGGTGATAATCAAGAGAGTGCATATCTATAACTGTGACCACACGATTAGAAAGATTGAGTATTTCGATGTGAGTGGCGAAGCCGTGGTTGTTACAGAACTGGATAGATACAAAGAGGTGCTTGAAGGTTTTTTTGTGCCTGCCGTCATAAAGGTTTCCAATGTTACGAAGGACAGCGAGGGAGATTATGTTATAATTACTCTTGGGTCTATAAAACCGGACAGCTTTACCCAGAAGCAGCGAGATTTTCTTTTCAATCGTCCCGAGCCGAGAGGTTTTAAGCATATTTATAGAATCGTGTACGGCGAAATTATTGAACAGACGCAGTAAGGTGAGCGTACAGCGGTTAGCATTGCTATTGCTGCGTAAGCAGGAATCTATAATCTATTCACCGTAACCAATCAGCTATTTTCAATGGAGTTTGTTTATGGGTAGGACAAATATTAAAGAGAGAATTAAGCAGGGGCTGTTTTTGTTGGATGGGGCGATGGGAACAGAGCTGATTGCTCGCGGGATTGAGGCGGGCAAGTGCAATGATTATCTAAATATCGAATCGCCCGACATCATTTTTGATATTCACCGGGCGTACATAGAAGCGGGCAGCGATGCAGTTCTTACCAACACGTTCGGTGCTAATAGATATGCTTTGGCCCGGCGTGGATTTGGCGATAAGGTCAGCCGGATAAATACCGCAGCAGCGCAAATAGCTCGCAGGGCTGCTGGTGAGCAGAAGTATGTCCTGGGTGATATTGGGCCGAGCGGCGACTTTTTGCAGCCGTTGGGTAGCTTGAAACCGGATGAATTAAAAGACGCTTTTGCTGAGCAGGCAAAGGCACTTTTGGCTGGCGGCGTGGACGGCTTTATAATCGAAACAATGACCGCTCTCGATGAGCTAACAATTGCAATCGAGGCGGCAAAATTAGTAGCCGGCGATTTGCCCGTATTTGCGTCAATGGCTTTCGATAAAGCCAGCGGAGACTACCGAACGATGATGGGCGTCGATGTTGAGAGTGCGGTTGCAAAAATAGTTTCACTTGGTGTGAATACTGTAGGATTCAATTGCGGCACGGTGTCACTTGATGAATATGTAGAGCTGGCTGGTAAATATGTCTCAGCGGCAAAGACTTTGGAGAAGACACAGGTCACGGGACACGGTGCACGAGTCACGATTTTTGCTGAACCTAACGCAGGAAAACCGGAGTTAGTTGAGGGTAGGGCGGTTTATAATGTGTCGCCTGAAGATTTTGCGGCGGCGGCGGAGAAGATACATTTAGCCGGCATAAACACCATCGGCGGCTGCTGCGGCACCACCCCGGCGCATATCGAAGCAGTAGCTAAAAAATTAAAATAATCCCCGAAATTTATCTATTGCTGCGATACCAATTATCCTTGCAGAAGCTGTGAATAATTGGTGGCAATTATGACAAAATTCTGTTACCATAAAAGCTAAAGCGAAAACTGCGAAAATTGTTCTGGAGCAAAGTTAACACATGATATCTATTGATTCGTGGAGAGGTAGTGCCGTGGACGTTGAGTTGCTGCAGCGATGCAAAAGAGCGATTAGAGAGGTTGTTCCGGATGCAGATGTGATTCTGTACGGCTCCCGCGCCCGCGGCGACGCCGGTGAGCACTCCGACTATGATATTCTGATAATAGTAAACGGGCCGGTAGATATGGCTTTAAAAGAGAAAATACTTGACAATGTTTATCCTTTAGAACTCGAAAGCGGTGCTGTTCTGACTTTGATTGTCTATAACAAACAGCAGTGGGATTCGCCACTTTACCGTGCTATGCCATTACACAAAAACGTAGACAAAGAGGGAGTCCTCTTATGACCAAAGAAGAAAAAGCTTTAATTGCCTACCGTATGGCCCGTGCTCACGAGGCCATTGATGAGGCCAAAATGCTATTCGATGCGGGCCACATTAACTTGTATGTAAATCGTCTTTACTATGCCTGCTTTTACGCAGTCTCGGCCTTGTTGCTGACCAAAAACATATCCACCAGCAAACATGGATATCTGCGTTCACTGTTGCATCGCGAATTTGTCAAAGCCGGCTTAATCCCGAAAGATTTGGGCAAACATTTCGACCTGCTGTTCGATAGCCGTCTGGAAGGTGACTACGCAGACTTTGCCAGGTTCAAGGCCGATGAGGTAAGCGACTGGCTGGAACAAACACAAAAATTCGTCGCCCACGCCGAGGGTCTTATCCAAAAACTGACACAGTAGGTTCAACCGAGTAACTTGGTCGACCGCTGCGGAACCAGACCAGAGCGTATTGAAAAGGTAACTGCATTTCTATATACGCATCGGAAAACAGAAAAGATATGGGGAAAAAGTTAAAGAAATTGCCCTGCCTGGTCAAATCTCTTCGACATGGGTTTATCGCTCTGCTTAAGAAAATATTACGTGCGTTTCAAAGAGCGATTTACTACCTCTTAAGAAAGATGTTTGAGGGTATTATCCTTGGTATTATTGCAGGTGCGACCGTGTCTTACTTATTTACAACACCAATGATAAGCTTAAAGGACACCGATGTCAGGATCCGAGATGATAAGATCGATATCACCTTCGAATATGAAAACACGGGCAGAAGCGCTGCAGTAAATATATCGACAAAGTATTTATATGGCATAGATGTGTTTCAACCAGAAGATTTTATCCAGCTAAACCCCATACCCATCGGTAAAATTGAAGTCGGGGAGGTTTTCAGTTATACGGCACCCGATTTGCCGATTCACGGTATAGGCGAGCATGCGATAATCCTAATTCGGGTCAGATATGAAGATACATGTAGGATCAGACAATTTGTGAACGAAAAAATGTTCGGCAACAAATATACCATTTATAAATGGGTTATTCATATGAAAGATAAAAAGACTTTATCAGCCATCCCAAAAATCCAGAAAGATAAGTATGCGGAAGCTTTGATAGAGCGAATTTCGAGATGACTGTTGTCAAAGTATATAAACCAATCTTAGTTTATCCTATGTGGCGAAAGGCATCTTCGGTCAGACACTGATCAGCTAAGAAAGCGTGCGATTTGGTCGATGGTTTTTTTGGTGGCGCCCTGGTTTTTTTTGATTGTCTTCTGGCCGTTTCGGGCTGTTTGAGCAGCAAAATCTGGCTCGCGAAGACATTTCTGCATCGTAGCGAGTAAGTCCTTCTCGTCTTTGACCATAATGGCACCGTTATCTTTAAGGAGTGCATCAACGGTTTGTTTGAAATTGAAGGCGTGTGGGCCGAAGAGTGTGCATTTGGCGAGGGCGGCTGCCTCGGCCATATCGGAGCCGCCCATCGGCACAAGTGACCGGCCGACAAAAATCACAGTTGCAAGCGAGTAGAATTTCCGCAAGTCGCCCATTGTATCGCCAAGGATAACAGGTATTTTTTCAGGATAAGGGGTGTCGGCGTTTTTGACGGAGCTGTAGCGGACAAAATCGAAGCCGGCATCGGTGATAACCTGAGCAACTTCGTCAAATCTTTCGGGCTTTCTGGGTACTATTACAAGCCGCAGGTCTTCGAATTGTTCCGGCTCTGTTAAGAGTGTGAAGACATCGAGGATGATTTTTTCTTCGCCGGGCCCGGTGGCACCTGCAACCCACAATCTTTCATCTTCGATGTTGAGTTGGGCTGCAAGTTCGTCTGCACCTTCGACCTTGTCGGTAATTTGGGCGGTGTCGTATTTTAGCGAGCCGGTGACGATTACCTTTTTCTGCGGGCAGCCGATTTGCCTGAAACGCTGCGCGTATTCTTCTGTTTGTGCGAGAATAAGACTTACTTTCCGGAATATTGTTTTAGAAATAGGCCTTATTTTTTTGTACCCGGAGAAACTCTTGTTACTTATTCTGCCGTTGACTACAACAACGGGGATATTCAGCTGGTTTGCGATTTGAACAAAATTAGGCCAGACTTCCAGCTCCATCAGCAGACAGATTGCCGGGCGGATATTCCTGAAAGCGCGACGCATTATGCAGGACAAATCAAACGGGAAGTAAAAGACGCTATGATTGCTGCCATATAAGGCGGTTGCACGAGCAAAGCCGGTATCGGTCGTCGTGGTTATTACGATTTCAAAATCGCCGAATCTGTTTTCAAGCTCTTTGACAATGGTTTTGGTTGCATTAACCTCACCGACACTTACTGCGTGGACCCAGATACATTTTTTTATCGCGGGTTCTTTACGAATAATTTTGCCGAACCGCTGGGCCCAGCCGGTCCGGTACCGTTTGTACCTGATGACCCTGTATATAACCATAGGGCTTAAAGCTACAGCAGCCAGCAAATATACAAAATCAATTACAAATCTCATTAGCAATCTCGGTAAAACAATAATGGCACAATCATATTTGAAAACCGCAATTATGTCAAATGCTTGATTTGGGAAGGCTGAGAATGCTGTTTAGGACGAAAGAAGCTGACGAAGTCAAGGTTGATTTCCTTCAAGCCAATGTTCGGCGAGGACGGCATAGTCAAGGAAGTCAACCTTTTCATCAGGAGTCGGTTGTGGGCCTAAGTCAGCGTGCGGATTCCAGTTTGGCGAAGGCGAGGTTTCAAGCCAGTGGTTGGCTAATTCGTCCAGGTCGAGAAAGTCAACCGTGCAGTCACCACATCCTGGCGCGATGTCTGCAGTAATGCGACAGACGGGGTCGAATCTTATATAAGGAGCGGTTTGTCCGGGCAGGCCTCCACCTTTAAAGACGAAGTTTAAATCGATGAATAGGTTCATTCCGATTATTCCATCAAGGTAACCGCCTTCCGGCGATTTGACGTCGAGCATTATTACGGGGACATTAGTGAAGCTGAGCCATTGGGGGGTGGCGGTGATTTCAAGAGAATCAATATAGAAGCCGGGTGCTATGATGGCATCACCTGTGACTCCTTGAATCTCGACGGTAAAATCGGGGTTATCCGGATTGAGTTTCAGTCGTGCGGCAATGGCTTCGGCGATTACCGTGACCTGAGCGCCGGTATCAAACATGAAGCCATCTTTGTCAAGCGCACTTTTGCCGGCGTGTGTGAGGTCTACGCTGGAGACAAAGAAGAGGCCTTGGTATATCCACCAACCGTCCACTATAATGGTTGGAAGTAGTGGAGAACCATCTCCGTCCGGGCAATCAAATATACCTTCTATACAGGGGAAGTACTGGACGTGGCTGACTTGTGTGGGGCGCAGTTCGAGATATATTTTGTTGGAATAGTATGGGATGCGTGGGTCGAGTTGGTCGTAAAAGCGCATGTACGGTGCGGTTAATTCGTTGCTGTCTACTGTTAGGGTAAGTTGTCGGTTGTTGCAGAAGGCGGCACTGAAATAGACCGCAAGCGGCGCACCGATAGCAGTGGGCAGATTTGGTGATTCGATGGCGTCACCGACTATGATTGAAACATTTGTTTCGCCGACCATACGGGAATCATCGATGAGCAGGCCGTTGGGTTCGATTGCATCAATGCCATCGATGAAGATACCCAGCGGTTGGCTTGCCCAAGCCAGGGCGTCGCCGACTACACCTTGAAGTATCACAGGGGATGAGGTTACAAGGCCTGCGTCGTAGATTCCGGTCTGGAAGGCATCATCGTCGCTGATTAAGCTTGCACTGGCACCGGTATCAAAGATACCGATTGCGTAATCAGACTGGGGATTAGCTGTAAGGTAGTTGCCGGTCACGGAGCTTTCGGCATAGGCAGTGGTATCATACCATTGATAAGAACGAGCATCAGTAACAGATATGGCAATCCAGGGGACAAAGCCGTCTACGGGAGGCGAGTCGAAGACAATGGCAATTATGGGAGCTATTAGTTGCTGAGTGGGTGGTTCGAGTAGGGGAGCTGTTCTGGGATAGCGTGGCTCTTTTCTCGGTCGTTTTGACTGAAGTTCATCACGTTCGGCCAACATCGTCAGAGGTTTGTCCTCGGGGTAGTTTACGGCCTTGATACGGGTACCGCCGGTGATGCGCCAATTGACCTGCCGGCGCTGCCAGCCGGACCGGTCGGCTCGAACGGCAGAAGTCCAGAACGCGACGGCAGCGAGCAGTGGAGGGAACCACGTCTTAAAGTGAAAAAAACCTTTGTTCTTTAACATTCAGTCATCATCCCTTTCCAGCAAGCTATAGATAATTATAACATATGACCAAAAATCTGCACGGAGAAATTCCAATAAAACCACAAGGGAGATACGGCCGGTTATATTCTTGACTTATCAACTTTCTTGGTGTATAAAAATGTGCTGGTTTTCGTCCCCGTAGCTCAATTGGATAGAGCGTTGGCCTCCGGAGCCAGAGGTTGTGCGTTCGAGTCGCACCGGGGATATTTAGTAACTATTTGGCTGTCAAGGGATTATCCGTGACAGTCTTTTTTGATTCTTGCTCTCAGAAGGGGCTTGCGACAGATTCGGAACGGAATTCTCGTTCATTGCCTGCGCAATTGCTACACGATCCCGCTACAATTAACCTCCTCGGACCGTTAGGTATGTATATCTTCGACAAGTTTGGCGGTTCAGGCTGATTTTTCGGAGGAAAAACCGATTACGACTTCCAGCAAACCGTAAGGGTCTGCGCAGCGCTATACCTACCTGAACCACTAGGGATTCTCCTGGCGTTGGAAACCCTGACTGACAAGGTAACCTCCACGGCTCCATCACCAGAAATGTGCCTTACTGTTGAACCTCTGCTGAGGAATGAGTCATACTCGCTCCACGCCACCGTGCTGCCACCCGCTTCGCCTATTCCGTAGGCATCATATTCCAGCTTGTACTCTGTAGCGAGCTTATGAATAGCATCTTTCGAGAGCTGAGCTGCATCGGAGTTGTCAGCGGTGATTTTCACATCTCCGTTCGTATAGAGCAGAAGTGAGGCGCTGCCGGACACCTGGCTATTCTGGATGGTAAGGTCGGTTAGATTTATAGCCGGGAAACTGCTATCCGACCACTCCACGACGTCTGCGACAGTGCACGATATATTGCACTTGGCACTAACGGACGGCGGCTCGGCCAATACCAAATCTGGAGCTAAAGACAGGGTAAATACTGCCAACACTGTGATGGATAAATAGCTTCTCATTTTCTAACTTCTCCTCCTCCCAAATTCAACTGTTTTTCAGAACTCTCATACCAATTAGACCTGCTGTCCATTCTAACAAATACGTTTTAACTACAGAGAACCTGATAGAATAAAGGGCTGCCAGCAGTTTTTAATGTGCGAACAACCTTGGCCATCTTTACAAATTTACCCGCCCCTTTTCTCCATTTCACCTGTAACTATTGTATCAAAATCAGGAGAGGAAAATCAAGAAGATTCTGAAAAAAAAGAGGACCTATTAGAACTGGAATCGGAAATAATGTAAGTTATTTTGCGAAAGGCAGACATACGACCTCATGGGAACAGCTAAATACGGCAAAACCTCCGACGAGCTATAAACCTAAGCCTCTGCTCAAAATAGCACCATCCAGCACCTTACATATTAGGACCTGATGGCTCAGAGGTCCTATAAAAGTGCCAAAACAAAGGGGACATTGCAGGTATGTGTGAAAACATAAATCTACATAAAGTGGTAATTTGGTAAGGCCGATACCAAAGATACGGAGCTATAGCGCAAAAACGAAATATTGTTTGTAGATTAAAAAATGGGGGGCAACTTATGAGATAGGGTTAAATTATGAAAATTTTAGCTAAGGTTTTATTACTGGCAGCGTTGTGTCTTACTGCGAATTTGGCATTTGCCGCCGACCCGGGACCTGATTCAGCTACATGTACCGTAAACGTTACGGTCACTCAAATTATAGAGTGGGAGGGTGACGCTTACACTGACATCGATCTTGCTAACATAACTGATCAAGGCACTCCCCAGTCAGGCAGCCAACCGTACACATTATGGATAAACTGTAATGTCTCGCTTACCGCCGACAACACCGTAGCAGCCGAGCTGGATAATACCGGTGATGTCCCCCCTGGTACTGATACCCTTGTAACAGAATACTACATAGATTATGATGGTGACGGTTCCAGCTCTACCGGCGGGACTGATACAACCTATGCAACTTACGATAATTTTCTCTCCGGAGGCTCGGCAATAACCCACATTGATAACGACGGTGGTGTTGAAATTACATTGTATGCCAGGGCCAGCAATGACTCTGACAATGTGGCCGACGCCGGAGATTACACTTGTATCCAGACCCTTACGGCCTCTTGGACAAGCGATTAATCGGGTTTGTGTTTTATAGAGTGGATATGGGGTTTAGCTGTCCTTGTTGGCGGGGCCACCAAACTCCTCTTGCTATAGCCAGGTGATTTGCATAGCGGCGGTAAATATGAAAAGAGACCCAAATATAATTCGCCGGACTGCGCTAGCATTTCTCGCACCGATATTGATTTTGTTACCTGCTAATGCTATCGCCGGTATGGCGGTCAGTCCTTTGCAACAGTGGGTTGAGGTCAAGCCCGGCAAGCAAACTTCTTTCTCGATTATTGTAACCAATACAAACCGAGGCCCCCAAACTCGCCCTTGTACTGTCGATGTGGAGGTGGTTGATTTCACGGTCTCGCCGCAGGGAGGATTGTCTTTCGGCGAAGAGCATAAGCACAGCCGATCCGCCATCGAGTTGATCAGTTTCGATGACAGTGATTTTGTGCTTGAGCCAGGCGAATCTAAAGAGATAAAGGCAAAGGTATCAGCTCCTTTGGATGCTGATGGAGACTACTGGGCCGCCGTTCTGGTTAAATTAGGCAACCCTCGAGAGTCCAAAGGTGGTGTGGCTGTTAGATTGCAGACCGCATCCGGCGTGTTCGTGCACGTCGCACGAAGAAATTACATTGAACGTGGAACTGTGATTGACGCAAATGTAGTTATACCTGAATTTGACCTGACGGAAAGTTTTACTGAGGAATCAGATTGTGGCCAAACTCCTCAAGACGCCCAAAAACAGCAAGCGCTTAAAATCAACGCGGAGCTTAGAAATGACGGATTGGTAGCCTTCCTGGCAAACGGAAAAGCATTTCTCTATTCCGAAAGCTGGCGCCGCCTGGCCTCTATCCCATTGTACACAAGTCGCAGACGAATCCTTCCTGGTCACAGCCGTTATTTTACCGGCGTCATGTCGCAACCGTTACTGGCAGGCCAATACAAGCTGCGAGTTTTCTTTGACTCCGACTCTAAATATGAACGTAAGATAACCGAAGATATGGAGTTTTCGGTAAGTGATGAATTGGCCCGCCAATGGGCCAAGAATTTTACAAATGACGATATACAGATACTGGATATCAAGCCACAAGAGTTTAAGCTGACACTAACCACCGGCCGTTTCACCGCTGCACGATTCCTGGTTGCCAACCAAAGTTTAAGTACAGTCTCCATTCGTTGCGGCTTCGAGACCGATAGGCTGCCAAAAGATTGGGTGGAACTAAAATCAGCCGAGTTTACCCTCGCCCCGAATATGCGGCGCAACGTGGTTTGCTCCATCAGGATACCCCAGGACGCACAACCGGGTGAGTACAGGGGGACTATCTGCGTGGAAGTAGAGCGCCCAGGATTAACTGGTCAAGGCAAGAGTAATGTTGAATTGCACAAAATTCCCATTCGTATTGCGGTAAGTAAGTATATTGCGACAAATAAGTGAGCATAATGTATGACCATATTAATGGCCAGACAAGAACAAAGGTTGTGGAAAACAGTGGCAGCGGTGCTGTTTGTAATGCTGTTCGGTCTGGTCCAGTGTGTTGTCATTGCTGAAGAATTTACCGGTGGGTATGTTGATACCAAGGAGGTGATACTGGTTAACAATGTGTGGGTTGATGTACCGCTGGCGCAGGTCTTTCGCGATATATCAATAGAGACAGGTGTTATTATAGCCCTCTGTCCTCATGTGCCTGACCCGCTCATTTCGCTCGACGCCGGTTTAGGCAAACCGCTCGAAGGGTGCCTGCAGGAGCTTGTGGCAGGGCGAGGTCTTTTCGTTCATCCAAGAAACAAGCGGTTCTACCTTATTAGCTGCGGGGACCTGATGTGCCCGAGTTTCCTGGAAGTCGCAGACTCGAAACGGCTCTACCTGAAATACATAACCGCAAAGCACCTTATCTCTTCTCTTCCGGCATCCGTCCGGCAATACGTATCCAGCGGTGAAAGGCCGAATGAAGTGCTGATTTATACAGTGCCTGAAATTATGGAACGCATTATGGAAATCGTTGCCAAGCTGGACATCCCCCGCCCGCAGGTTGTATTGGAGGTCCTTGTTGTGGAGCTTTGGAAAGAAGCCAGCGAAGAATTCGGCCTGGATTGGGAATACTCCGACCACCACAACTCTATAAGTATGACCGCGGGTCTCGGAGCTTTTACGGGTATAGCACGTTACACAAGCGTACCCAAAAGTAAACTCACAGAGCTGCTTTTTACCCTTCGCGCGCTGGTCGGCGAAAATAAAGCCAGTATAAGGTCACGGCCACGTGTAGCCACCCTCAACGGCCAAAAAGCTACTATAGATATATCTCTCGAGGAATACTTTACCGTTGTTACAGACATCTATGGTTCGACCGGTACACTGCGGACAGAACTTGAGATAATTAAGTCCGGCGTGTCATTGGAAATAACACCCCACGTAGGCGATAATGGTGACATCACGGTGGACGTTGTTACTGAAGTCAGTGATGTAGCTTCTCGTCAGAACCAGATAGCCGGTAACGAGTCAGGCGACCTGCCGATAATTCGACGCCGCAAGGCCGATACCTGCGTCCGCGTCAAGCAGGGTGATGCAATCGTCATAGGAGGTCTTATCGAAACTCAGGAACGCAGCGAGGACAAAAGTGTACCTGTTCTCAGTTCAATTCCTCTTCTGGGCGGCATCTTCAAGGCTGTGGACAACATCATAGTGGAAAAGGAAGTGGTAATCTTCATTACTCCACGGTTGATGGAGGAAGGCAAAAATCCACTTTCCGACCGGCACGATATGCTCAATGTGGAAGAAGAACTTAAGAGCTTACAGGAAACAGTTGATTTGCTCGATGTGCGAAATCCACGCACACAGCAACTCAGAGCCAGAGAAGTAATTAGAGGCCTGCGCAATGCGGTCAATATGCTCAACATAGACGATGAAGGAAAAATTACTATTTCCGACGGCCATCCCGACAGGCTGGGACTGAGCGTGGAGGAAAAACTCAAAGACCTACGGGAGATAATCACACTGCTCGGCGGGCAGGATACAAGTCGCCATCCACCAGGACCTGCCGGACTCGACGGAGATGATGAAGAAGTTCCCCTTTACGGCCGCCGCGATTTGCTCAATGTGGAGGAAGAAATCGAGGTCCTACGGGATGTAGTTGCCGTGCTCGAGGGGCAACATCAGCATCCACATAATTCGGCCAACATAGATAAGGGACGTGAATCCTTACGCAAAAAATGAGTAACCGTGATTAAATGAAGTTGCCCATAATTCATATTATTGGTGGGGTTCTCAAATACAATATATCGCACTCGGGAGTCGCTGTTGTTATTCTCACCCTGATTTGCTGTGCGCAGCTTTCGGGCCAAGATTTCATGTATTGGGAGAGCAATTTCAGCCCAATTACGCTGCTAAATATTGAAAACAGAGACCGGGTGCGTGAAGGTAGTTCGTTTACCACTCTGTTTACGAGCGGCGATGCAGAAATCTCGGCGGATAATACTGCTGCAGCCAGGCTGAACGGGCCCGGTGGCGACAGCCTATATACAGAGTACAAACTTGAGTTTGATGGTGACGGAAGTAGCGAAACCGGACGTGCAACGGTTGATTTTACCAGTTATGATTCTTTTCTAAGCCCGGCCGTTCTCGTCACGTATGTACCAGATGACAATGATGTACAAGTAACGCTTTCCGTAAGAGCGAGCAATTACCCCAATGAACTGGCTAATGCGGGCGAATATACCACCACGCAAACCCTCACAGTTTATTGGGTCGGCCCCTGAGAGCTTCATTATTCAAGAAAAACGCACTGAAAGGCCGAAAATATACATAATCATCAACACAATTCGTAACAGGAATCAAAGGTGGAAACAACTACAGACCAAGTAGCTTCGCAAGAAACAGAGGCAAGGTTGCAACTGAAAAGGCCTCTTTTGCCAATCGACGAATATGCAGCCCGTGAGGGCGTCTCCAGAGGCGTCGTCGAGGAATGTGGACGGCTGGGGATTGTCCAGATAAGAAAATGCAAAGGCAAAACATTCGTTGTCGATATGCCTATCAGTCCGTATTCTTACGCACGTGAAGTCACCGAAGAGCAAACAGAACCTATTGATAAGCGTTCCCATTTGGCAAAAGGTTCACAAAACGGAAAGGCGGTTGCACAAGTCAAGTCGAAACGCAGGCGGCAAATTGCTACGGTTTTTTTGACAGCATTTCTTTTTGCAGCCCTCTTTGCCAATCTCTGGTTATATACGGACCGAAAAACGCATTTTGTCAGGCTTGACCAGGCATATGCAGGCACTCAAAAAGCATATGATGACTTCGCACAAGCGCACGAACGAACCGAAACCCTCCAAAACGAGCTGAACAACTCCAAGGCAGAAATTGGACGTCTGAAAAATGAGCTGGAGAATTCCAGAGCGGAAGTGGAAACTGCTCGAAATGAACTAACCCGGGCCGGGCAAAACTTCGAAACCATTCAGCAGCGCAATGCCGAAGCGATAGAAAGACTTAATGGGCAAATCCAAAAGCTCACAGCTCGGCTGAGCGAACTGACAAAAGCTCCCCAAACGTCATCTGGTTCTGGCACTTCAGCCAACCCCCAAACGCAAAATAGGGCATTTGGGGACCCTTCAAGCAAATAGAGACACGCTGCTATCGCCCAGTTTGCTGGGTATCTTTGGATGCGTCGGAAAAGCAATAATGTTTTGAACAGCCCTGCGCCGCCACTTCTTCTTAGCACACCACCTTGCGCGAAGGACGAAAAAAGATACCTGGTTTGTGAGGGGAATGTCTTGTGCGCAATATAACGTTTACGCCAATAGGGGCACCTGGTGGGCTTCACCTGGGATAGAAATATTCGAATCGCTCCTTGGTAATACCTTGAAGATGTCAAATACGGTTACTAAGCCCTGCACTTTGCCGTGTTGGTCCACCACAGGCAAAGCATGCTGGCCGAACTTGCATATATTTTCCATTATCGCCGCAAGCGACGTATCCGACCTTATGGTGCGAACCGGCCTGCTCATTATCCATTTGAGCCTGATTTGAAGCGTAGCATCATCCAACGGCCGACGCCATTTAGCGAATACGGGGCTTAAGTAGGGACTGATTGCACCTGTTAGGTCAGACTTTGATACAATACCTTCCAGTACTCCATTCTTGCCTATCATCATACAGCTGGCTTCGTGCTGCTGCATCTTTGTAAGGGCCTGCTCTACGCTATCGTCCGGGCTGGCCCAGACAACATCTTTTTGCATAATATCTTTTGCGCATATTGCTAAGGCTGCGCTGGTGGTATTAAGTGCCGGGCTTTCTGCCGTTGCCGATGGAGCGGCCTCGCCCGGAAGAACAGCAGGGGACTTAGCCATTTCTCGAATAGTGTCGGAAACCGGCTGTTCATTACTCCTATCCGTTTCATCCGCCGCCATCTGTTCTCCCTCAATAACACTATCAGAAGCATCTGTATCAACATCTTCACTCTTTGCTTCAGTAGATTCTTCTAACTTTTCTTTTGTGGTACCTTCATCTGCATCGCCGAGTTCTTTAGCAATGTCCGCCTTGACTTTTTCTTCAGCTTTGACCTTGGCTATAGTCTCCTCAGATTCAGCCTTGACTTTGGCTATCTTCTGTTCGTAGGCCTTTGACTTTTGCTCAGCATCAGATTTGACTGTGGCTATTTCCTCATCGGCTTCTGCTTTGACTTTGGCTATCGCCTCTTCAGATTCGGCCTTGACTTTGGCTATCTTCTCTTCGTAGGCCTTTAACTTTTCTTCGGATTCGGCCTTGACTTTGGCTATTTCCTCTTCAGATTCGGCTTCGACTT
>Ga0114919_10002445_pt1 | contig 15051 bp, 7 predicted proteins | sample BlataG_FD_88682 | JGI IMG/M metagenome (GOLD analysis project Ga0114919, IMG submission 88682) | Deep subsurface microbial communities from Black Sea to uncover new lineages of life (NeLLi) - Black_00105 metaG | ecosystem: Environmental > Aquatic > Marine > Oceanic > Sediment | place: Atlantic... | reverse complement strand
GGTCCACCACTGCGAGAATGGCCGCTCTGCATATACTTTCTGTATGTGCCCCGGTGGAGAGGTGATCGCTTCTTCATCTGAATCTGGAGGCATAGTAACAAACGGCATGAGCCGTTATTCTCGAAATCATTTTAATGCAAATAGCGCCCTGTTAGTAGGTGTCACCCCACGGGATTTTGGAAGCACAAGCCCCCTAGCCGGCATTGAGTTCCAACGGAAATGGGAGCGAAAAGCCTTTGAGACTGGAGACAATAACTACTTTGCGCCTGTCCAGCTTGTGGGTGATTTCTTCTCTGGCCGGCCTTCAAATTCACTGGGAGAGGTTTGCCCATCATATACTCCAGGGATCACACCATGTGACCTTGCAGAATGCCTGCCTGGATTTGTTGTTGAAACCCTCCGTCTGGCGATCCCACAGATGGACAAAAAACTCAAAGGCTTCGCGAGGAACGATGCGGTTATGACCGCAGTAGAATCTAGAAGTTCTTCACCAATAAGGATTGTCAGGAATGAGACTTTACAGAGCCCCGCTATTAAAGGGCTATACCCCGCCGGTGAAGGCGCAGGCTACGCTGGCGGAATAATCTCTACAGCCGTCGATGGGATCAAAATAGCTGAAGCCATAAGTAGCAAAACATTGAAATTAGCCTAAAGTAAAAAAACTCATGCTTCTCTATGAGGTGAACTTTAGCCAAAAGCGGGAGATGTAAGAGTGATAAGAAAGAAGCCAACAACCCGATATGAAGGTTGGACATTCTCCGTAATAAATCCTTGTGAAGCCCAAAAAATTTGTTTATCGCTTCGGTTACAGTATCTCACGCTGGATATTGCAAAGAAAATGAGCCCAACTCGCAAAGTTGGGATTACAGCCAATCACCAACAGGTAATTGCTCTACCGCATGGCGCAGGACAGGATCAACATTCGTATAGACCTTGTTTGTAAGATCTGGTGAAGAATGCTCCAACAACTTCTGTGTAACAGCAGTGGATACACCGTTCTGTGCAAGTACAGAGCCAAAGGTTTTGCGTTTATGCCGAGCTCGGCATAATCGCAAATATGCCGACACTTTTATTATGCCGAGTAAGGTTCTGCATAATGGTCCATTAGGCCCTAAAATGGCTTATATCGTACAGTTTAATAAAGTGTACTCGGCATAATCAGAGGCTGTTAAGGAACTCCAATAGCTCATCATCTGGTCGGAAACGCTTCAATTTTACATCTTTATGTGCCACCTTGTTAAGAGCCTGTTCTTTTAATTTCATATCAGCATGTAGATATATCTGGGTTGTTTCCACTTTTTCATGGCCAAGCCATAGAGCTATTACGGTTCGATCCACCCCGTGATGAAGCAAATCCATTGCAGTACTATGACGAAGAACGTGTGGTGATATTTTTTTCTTCTTTAATGTTGAGCATTGTTTCATCGCAACTTTAACATGTTTTGCCAATAAATATTCCACACCATCACGACTAAGTTGGGTGCCACGAGCATTGGGAAAGAGCGGTTCTGAACAATCACATTTACGTTCTTGTATCCATATATGTAAAGCAACTACTGTGTCTTTCCGTAATGGTGTACAGCGTTCTTTACGTCCTTTGCCGGTACACCGCACATGGGCACCTGTACCTAACTCAATATCTTTACAGCGAAGTCCTATTAATTCAGATACTCTCAAACCTGTTTGTACTGCGAGTAAAAGAAGTGCCTTATCACGACGACCTGTCCAAGTACTTTGATCGGGTGCGGCAAGAAGAGCCTCAATTTCAAGTCGTGTCAGGAATTCAACCGGCTTACGTTTAAAACGCTTATTCGGAATAGCCAGAATGCGTTGAGCCAAGGCACTATGACAAGGCTCTTCAAGTGCAACATATTTGAAGAACGAATGAATTCCAGCCAATCGAACATTTCGGGTTCGAGCTACATTGCCTCGTTGTTTCTCGAGGTGCTCAAGGAAATGCCCAATAAAGGTGGCATCTAAATCTTCTATCATGAGCTTTGATGGCTCCTTGTTGAGAATTTGCTTAGCAAACTTCAGAAGCAATCGAAAGGTATCTCTGTGGCTTGCAATTGTATTTGGGCTTGCTTTCCGTTGACGCATTAGACGATCCGTAAAGAATGACTCCAACAATGCGGGAAGTGCGGCTTTAATAATCATTATGTTAACTCTCCTTTCTTTTTTCCAATCTAAGAGCAGCCAGCTGCAGAAGCTCGGGAGTGGCTGAGATGTACCAATAGGTGTCAGCGACATGCCCATGCCCCAAGTAAGTTGTTAGTACAGGAATATTATTTTCAACATCACATCCAGATTTGTACCAATTCAACAAGGTCTTGATAGCAAATCCATGACGAAGGTCATGAAGACGAGGGCCATAACTGTCGTCCAGACCACGGAAACCTATCTGGTGTGACAGGATTACAAACCAGCGGCGTACTGTCCAATCCGTCAAACGAGTACCGCGTCCCGATATAAAAAAACTTGGACTCATTGGTTTGGGGCACAACTTGTCCCTAAGATGAGCATATTCTCGTAGTTTGTTTCTTGTGGAGATATGCACAGGAACGAGTCTCGATTTATCAAACTTCGTTTGACGGATAGTAAGTATGCCGTTTTTTAGATCAACATCTTTTCGGTCGAGATTAATAGGTTCGCTCATTCGCATACCAGTTACCGCCAACAATCCAAATAAAGTGGAAAGTGTAGGTGCTCGTAAACCTCGCGGCGATGGAAGCTTTTTAGCAGCGCTAATTAACTTTGATATTTCAGCATCTGTGTAAATATGCGGCGGTTTGCGACGATAGCGATAGGGAAGAAGCTCCTCTGGGGGTATTTCTGTTCGTGGATCAGCAGCACTATGATATTTAGCAAAATTGCGCACCATACGCAGACGGTTTGCCCACTGAGCCGGTTGTACATCTTGTGGTTGTGTAGCCCATTCTAATGCCAATTTTGTAGTGATAAAGGAAACTTGCTCTTTTTCTGCGAATTCAACAAATCTATGGAGTAATCTGCCAGTTAAGCGCAGTCTGAACCCAAGTGCCCGGCGAACAGCCAGATACTCTTCAAGTGCTTTTCTCAATTTAATCATTTCGCACCTCTTGGCCAGGGCTGTGCAATTGTACGGAGTGATGCAAAATCAACTTTTGCATAAATTTCAGTAGCATTTGGATTTTGGTGTCTCAATATCTCACCAATCTCGGCAATGTTAGCTCCTCCGCGTAACATATTAGTAGCTAATGTGTGGCGAAACAAATGTGCACCTTTAAAATCTGTGTTGATACCAGCCCTCGCCAAAGAGTCCCGTACAATAGTACAAACATTAACAGAACTGGAAAAACCTCGCAGTGGTGCAACCATCCTAATGAAGAGCCTCCGCGAAGAACAATGAGGACGGATATCTCGCAGATAGGTAGCTATAGCTTGTCCCACATCGTGAGGTAGCGGAAGTTTTTCTTCCCTACTGCTTTTCCCTCTTACAATAAGTTCACCAATTTCCCAGAGAATGTCATCCAACTCCATATGAACTATTTCTCCGGCTCGAAGACCCAATCGGGCCATGAGAAGCAAAATAGCATAATTTCGTTTTCCCGTGCCGGTGCTTCTATCGCAGCTTTCTAAAAGACGTTTAACCTGTTCCGGTTGCAGAAACTTTGGGATCTCTGAAAATTGCCATTTTGCTACTGTGGGAACGGCTGATGCCAAATCGATGGCTATTTCACCACGCTGGTGTAGAAATCGAAAGAAACTACGAAGTGCGTTGACCATCGTTTGAGCGCGACCTGGGCTCACGGTATGAGCGTAACGGAGAACGAATTTCGAGATGTCTCGTGCGCACAGTTTCTCGAAAATAATCTTTCTCTTGCGGAAACGCTCAGTAAGAAATCGTCGAATTATGGGAAGGTAATTATCTAATGTGGCTTGGCATAAGCCTCGCTCCTGTTGAAGGTATTGAGTAAAACTATTTTCGATGCGTTGAATCTCAGAAACTTTGATTTCAGAGACAAATGCGGAAAGGATACCCTCTTCACGCAGAAAGGTGGTGAATTGTTTTAAAGCTAATTGATCACCGCTGCGCAGAAGCTTTCTTTTTTTTTGATAGCGAATAAACTTGTTGATGCAGGATTCGTTCAGATCCTCAATTACTAAGTGCCGTTTCTGCAACCATTGACTTAATTTAGATATGGCTCGAATCTTTACTTTTGTTGTCAATCTTGAGTACCCTTGTGAGGACAGTACTGCTGCAAATGCGTCAAGGTGAGGCACTAAAGGCCCGGTATATAAGTATTGCAACAACGCTTGATTGGAAAATAATTGATTGTTCATGTCTGTCTCCTTTTTTTAATTGAGTAATCATAAAAAAAGAAGACAGCAGAATTATGCCGAGTAATCAAAGGCTAAAATGCCATAATAATAGCAAAAAATCAGGAAAAAGCGAATCTACTCGGCATAATAAAAGTGTCGGCATATTTACGTAGATCATGAAATTTGAAATCACTCAATCCGAGCTTTTTACGTATCTGATCCCATCTGTATTGGTTGAAACGATCGATAAATATTCTTTCATGTTCAGTTTTTAATCCGGAAACATATTTCTTGAGCTCTGCTATGATCGAAACCGGAACAGGTCGTGAGCCCATACTTTTTCTTGTCTTTTTGCTCCTTGTAGTAATGTAGCTGTTTTCAAAGTCAATATCAGTAACTCTTAATGATTCGATGTCACCGCGTCTTAAGCCTGTGCCCAAAGCCAAAAGGATCCTCATCTTTAACGTTTGATATGGTTTGGATGCTGATAGCAATTTCTTTATTTGAGTGTTAGTCAGAGATTTTACAGGTCTTTCGTCTTCCTTCAACTGCCTGATCTCAATTTCCCCATTTGCATACCTATTCTTCCTGCACCAATGAATGAATGCCTTCAGGTTCCTGATGTCCTTATTAAGCGTCGAACGTTTGACTTCTCGGCCCCGCTCGAGTATGAACCTGTCAATTGCGTTTTGCGTAATCTGTTTCGAGTTACATTTTCCAACAAGTCGTTCAAAGTTTCGCAACGTAAGAGCTACTTCATAGAGTGAATCCTCTGTAATGCCTGCTACTTTTTTGCTGTGCTCGTACTCGTCTCGCATCTGCTGCCAGTCTACAGTGATAGTCCCGGTAAACACATCGGAGTTCAACTGAGTGTGTTTGATCTGGCGATAATGTTCGGCCAGAGCCTTTGTAGGTAAGGCCTTTGCTTTGCGTATGCCGCTTTCATACCAGCCGACCCACATCGCCTCGAACAACTATTCTGGAATCTACCTTTACTACAATTGCAACGACAATACCCTAACAGACAACACCGCTTCAAAAAATTCCCACGGAATCTACCTCTACAATTCGAGCGGAAACACCCTTACAGGCAATACCACGAGCTCGAACAGTTACTATGGAATCTACCTCTATGACAATTGCAACAACAACATCCTGACGGACAACAGCACCACTTGGAACCACAGCCATGGAATTTATCTCTACAATTCCAGCGGCAACACTCTGATAGGTAACACCGCCTCGCGCAACTACCCTGGTATCTACTTCTACTACAACTGTAACGATAATGTTTTGACAGGCAATACCACCTCGAACAACTACTATGGAATCTACTTTAACTATAATTGTAACAACAATGAAATTTATCACAACAATTTCATAGATAACCAGACACATGCTTACGTTTACTCCAGTAGTGGAAATGTTTTCAGCCTCACGATGCCAACAGGTGGTAATTACTGGAGTGGCTGGACTACGCCTAACGCTGACGGGGATGCCTTTGTAGATAATCCCTATGTCTTTACTTCCGGTCAAGATGCTCTTCCCTGGGTTCGTCAGAATGCCTGGACTAACCTACCTCCCACTGCTGATGCCGGTCCAGACCAGATATCGCATCCCAGAGAAACGGTTACATTAGACGGCAGCGGCAGCTCAGACCCGGAGGAAGATTACCCGTTGGCATATTCCTGGCAGTTCACTTCTAAGCCTGAAGGCAGTACAGCAGTGCTCTCAGATGCCGATACTATCAGTCCGTCGTTTACAGTCGATATGCTTGGTGATTACTATATCGAACTGGTTGTAACCGACAGTCTTGGTGCACAGAGCGCAGCAGATGAGGTTGTAATAGGTACGTTCAACGCAGTTCCTATAGCAGACGCTGGGACGGGCCAGACGGTACATCCCAGAGATACAGTTACGCTGGATGGCAGCGGCAGCTCAGATATGGAAGAAGACTACCCGTTGGCATATTCCTGGCAGTTCACATTTAAGCCTGAAGGCAGCATAGCAGTGCTGTCAGATGCCAATACTGTCAGCCCATCTTTTACTGTCGATATGCTTGGTAATTACACTATCGAACTGGTTGTAACCGACAGTCTGGGTGCGCAGAGCGCGGCAGCCGAGGTTGTGATAGGTACGTTCAATGCGGTCCCTGTTGCTGATGCTGGCCCAGGCCAGACAGTGCATCCGAGAGATACAGTTACACTGGACGGCAGCGGCAGCTCAGATCCGGAGGAAGACTACCCGTTAGCATACTCGTGGCAGTTTGCATCCAAGCCTGAGGGCAGCACTGTAGTGTTCTCAGGCGCCGATACTGTGAGCCCATCGTTTACAATCGATATGCTTGGTGGCTACGTTATCGAACTGATTGTAACCGATAGTCTGGGCGCACAGAGCGCAGCAGCCCAGGTTGTTATAGATACGTACAACGTAGCCCCTGTTGCTGAAGCCGGGCCAGACCAGGTCATAATCGAAATAGGTACTACGGTTGAGCTGGACGGAACCAAGAGCTCCGATCCCGAAAGTGACGGGATAACATACTTATGGACAATAACGCAAAAGCCCGCTGGAAGCCTGGCAGAGTTATCCGACCCGTGTTCGCCGACGCCTGCCTTTGTAGTTGATATCCACGCTGATTATGTGATTACCCTTGTAGTGACCGACGTCTTCGGGGCTGCAAGTGACCCGGATAGTGTGACGGTTAGTTTTGAGAATATACCGCCCGTAGCCGATGCCGGCGCAGACCAGTCTGTCTATGCAGGAGATACGGTATCTCTTGATGGGAGTGGAAGCACAGATACCAACGGCGACCTGCTTACCTATAGCTGGAGTTTTGCATCCAGGCCTGCGGGAAGCATGGCTGAGTTTACAAATCCCACATCGGTTCAGACGAGTTTTGTGGTCGATGAGCCGGGTGAGTATATAGTAAGCCTTGTGGTAAATGACGGCTTTGTGGATAGTGACGCCGTTTATGTGACTATCACGGCCATCAGCTATAAGGAGGCAGCTATCAGGGTGCTTTTAGAGAGCATAGATGTGGTCACTGGTCTCGATTCCGCTATTCTGAAGAATGGGAACGAAACAAAGGATTCCATCATCAACAAGATAAATGCGGTCTTGGGGATAATCGAGCAGGAGAACTATGCGACTGCCCTGGGTAAGCTGGATAATGACGTCCTTGAACACACAGATGGCTGTGTCGAGAGCGGTGGACCCGATAGTAATGACTGGATAATAACATGTGAAGGGCAAAGCCAGGTCTATCCGCTTATTTCAGAGGCCATGGGGTATTTACAGAATCTTATTTAAGAGAAATCGTGGTGACAGGTCTTTCCCGCATTAAATGCGGTTATGCTGTACGTCAGATGGAAATATGGCTGAAAAAGGAGATTGATAATGGGTAAGCGAGCAAATCCAAAAACGTGGCTCGTAATTTCAGCATTATTCGTGATGATGGGCGCTCCTGCGATTGCTTCGGGAGCAACCATTTACGTTGATGCCGCCAGGAATGGTGACGGTTCAAGCTGGACCAACGCTTACAAGTACCTTCAGGATGCTCTATCTGTTGCCGTGAGCGGTGACGAAATCTGGGTGGCTGAAGGTATATACATACCTGACAGGAGCTTGGCTAATCCCAACGGTAGTGGTGACCGGGCCGCTACGTTTCACCTAAAGACCGGTGTGGGAATCTACGGCGGGTTTCCCAGCGGAGGGGGTTTGCGGGATGACCGAGACCCAAATGCCTACAAAACGATACTCAGCGGCGACCTGAATGGAGATGATATTGGCTTCACCAACAACGCTGATAACAGTTACCACGTTGCCCGGGCTTTGGGTACCGACGCCACGGCTATCTTGGATGGTTTCATCATCACCGCAGGAAATGCCAACGGCAGCGGAATGGATGGCGACGGCGGCGGAATGTCCAACTATCAGGGTAGTGCCACGCTTGTCAATTGCACATTCACAGGAAACTTCACCAAAAAGAGAGGCGGCGCGATCGCCAACAAGCAAAGTAACCTTATAGTGGCCAACTGTATGTTCACTGGTAACTCTGCGGACAATGCAGGTGGTGGGATATTCAACCAGAACAGCGACCCGACGATTATCAATTGCACCTTTATCGATAACTCAGCAGGTATCTTCGGTGGTGGAATACACAATTGCTCAGCCAGCAACGAGACGCTTGTCAACTGCACTATAACCGGTAACTCCGCGGGCGATTACGGCGGCGGGATAAGCAATGACTTCAGTGGCTCAGCGGTAGCCAATTGTGTCCTGTGGGGCAATACCGCTCCGAACGGCTCGCAGATATCAGTGCGTTCCGGCAGCTCTCTGGCTGTCAGTTACTGCTGTCTCCAGGGCTATCAATCTGCAATATACAATGACGGAAGCAGCTCACTTTCGTGGGGACTCGGTAACATCGCTGACAATCCGATGTTAAAGCCGGATAATTACCATATCCAGGCCAGCTCGCCGTGCATTGATGCGGGCGACCCGGGCCTTGATTACACAGGACAGACGGACATCGACGGCGAGGCACGCGTGATGGGCCAATGCGTGGATATCGGTAGCGACGAGGTGTTCATACTTGTTTATTATGTGGACGATGATGCGCCCGGCGACCCGGGGCCGGGAGACCCTGACATTAGCGGCCCGCTCGAAAATGGCAGCCCACCGCATCCATTTGACTCGATTCAGGAAGCTATCGATGCGGTCCTGGATGAGGAGGCTACAATAAATGTTCTCGACGGAACTTATACCGGTCTTGGCAATCACGATATTGACTTTTACGGCAAGGCAATCACCTTGCGCAGCCTGAATGGCCCGGCTAACTGTGTTATCGATTGTGAGGGTTCAGGACGAGGTTTTGATTTTCATTCGGGAGAAACACAACAGACAATAGTGGCCGGCTTTACCATTACCAACGGTCAGGCTGATTTTGGAGGGGCTATCCGATGTGTAAACTCAAGTCCTCAGATAGCCAATTGTGTAATCAGTGACAATAATCCCGACGGCATTTGGACGGAAGGTGACGGCGCCTGGATTATCGGTAATACTCAAGTCATCTCGAACAATCTTACCGGCGACGGCACCTTGCAAATGGAGCCCAATACCATAATAAACATGCATGACTCCCATATCTTCTGTGATTTGTCCGGCCCGGGCACTATACAAGTTAACATTCATACCGAACTAATTATTGGCGGCGATGCGGTTGTCGACCTCTACAATCCTGATGACCCTAACGCCAATGGTGGAATCGAATGTGAGGGTCCGTTGCAGGTAACTGATAACGTTCAAATTCGTAATGCGAATATCAATGCCATCGTTGCAAGTATAGAGGACAACTCAGATATTTCATATTGCCGGGTCAGTGTCAACTCCACGGCCCCTTATGGACAGTTCTTTATCGGGCCTGATGTCGATGTTACTTACTGCGTTTTTCACGGTGATGGTGACCGTTATGTGAACATGGAACCATCGACCTATGCTGGATTGTTTCAGAATAACAAAATTTATATAACCGTCAATGAAGGTGTGGGCCAGACGTGGGGCGGACTGTTCGAGGCACGTGGGCAAGACGGCTTGGTGAGCAGTTCATGCGAACCTAACGAATTCTTGTGCCAGGTGGCACCGGGAACCATTCCGCCTTGTAGTGTCACCGCGTGGCCGGTCGAGCGATTTGAGGTTGCTGCGCACGCGAAAGTAAACGTGGCCAACCGAAGAAACTTTCAGCCACCCTACGGCTTTGCGGGAGAGGATGAAGTCCTTTATGTCAAGAAACTTATTCTCCGTGAGAACTCCGTTTTCAATACGGGCTTCAATCGTGTCTATTACGAGACTTTGATAATCGAACCGAATGCCGTTACCAGGCACGAGCCGTTGTTAGGTTTCTCACTGATCAACATAGCTTTCGATGATGAAACTGAATTTATAATCCGGGTCAAGCACAATAACTACGAAGATTCTGCAGACCCATGCAATAACATGATTCATGTCGAGCGAGTTGTTGGCAGCGCCCCCGATCCCAACGGTATGATGCGGATGTCTAACCTGCTCGATGAGAGCACAGGTCAGGTTGTTAACGCCCGTACGAAAGGACTGTTCGCCAGAGCCAAGGAAGATGAATTTCTGATCCGGTTCGAGTATATATTCGGCACTTCTAACCCCAGCTTGGGAATGGCTGAACTGGTGGTTTACTTGTCTAATGACCCCAGACTTCTGGAACATAACGATCCAAATCGCATAGACCATTACGTGGAAGTGGCCCGCCTGTATCCACCTGCAGCGGGCCAGTACGGCGCAGTAAACGCCGAGCACTTCGGCGTCTTTGAAGAGACTGTCCCCACCAGTGACTTGGATTTCATTCGAGGCGTCCGGATGGAGCTGGAGCTGGTGGGACCCGACGGGACGTGTATCCTGATAAACAATTGGGACCCGTATGTCTCGTGCATATACTGCGGCGATGTGACTGGAGATTTTGGCGTAACGCCAAGGGATTACTTGACGATACTTGGTGAAAGTGGAGGATTGAGTTCTGGTACCCCGCTGGACTGCCTCGATTTCAGCACTGATGGCTTTGTGAGTACGACTGACCTGTTGGGATGGGACTGGGGGGATTGGCTGGTTTCAGAAGGCCTGGCAGGTCATTTGTGTTTCAACCTTTGCCTTACACCGTGTGATTCCAACGTAAGTCCAGACTTCATGTTTGAGACAATGTCAGCTCCCGAACTTCAGACTGGTGAATCTACAGGTTTCGCAGGCTCGCTTCTTATTGGTGGTAAAAGGTTTGATGCCGGCCAACAGGATTTCTTGAGCGACCGGCTTTACGAATTTGATGAAAGCTATAATCTCGTCGGCGGGCCTTACACCATGCCCAATGATCGAATTAACGGCAAACTTGTTCGAGGTCATAACGACCTGCTCTATCAGACAAACGTGGAGGAGGGTTTGGTCCGACTGTCCGACGGTAGTTCAGTCATACCGCGAGGACAAGATTATTCCGTTAGTAGTGAACCGCGATATGGTCTGCCTGCTACTGTTTATGTAGGTTTCCAAGACCAGGGTGAGAACACTTGGGGACGACCTATTCTGGATGCTGCCTTTGACTCTCAGGGGTATGTATATGTTGCACCAGTAGTAGTTGACGCTGGCGACCCGTATGTAGCTTCAGCCAGGCTTGTGTTGGCACCAGGTGCGACACCACCTTACCATGTTGTCGAAATCTATGATAATCCTCCTCTGCCAACCAGCAACCAGGACCGTAATAATTTGTGTGAAATCGAAGTGGATGATAACGGCAATGTCTACGCCATCAATCGTGGCTATACAAATAACAGTGACATCTTATGGGTTTATAAGAGCGACGGAGACGTTAACAAATGTGAACTACAAAATCTCGGTATCTACGGACCGATTGGACTTTGCTGCTCCAGTTATGATAATTCCCGGCTTTATGTAGCATCCTCAAAGAGTGAGCCGGATGCCAATTCTGTTTCATTGTACGTTTTATCTGCAGCCGACCTTACCCTTGCGCAATCCATCACTATCAATAATATGGGCCACATAACCGATATTACCGAGGACCCCCTCACTGGTACTCTCTGGGTCGTTGGTTTTACAATGCCAGAGTATATGACCTACTTACCGGCAAACCTATCTCAAATACCTCAGTTTTATCATCCGTATCTCGCTGCGGTTCCTTACGGCAGCAGTGGGCCGGTTCAAGCTACACACTTGTCAGACGCCGCCGATTTGGCCCTGCCGTTGTCTATTGCGTGGGTCGGTGCCACTCCGGAAAAATGTGGTGGGGTAGACCTGGACGGGATGGGCGACGTAAGCTTTGGTGATTTGAGTATCCTGGTCTCGCAATGGTTACAAGCTCCGGGTACTCCATCTGCTGATATTGCCCCAGGACCCGGAGACGGCATAGTGAATTTCCTGGATTTGGCTGTTCTTGCCGACCACTGGATGGAAACCGGCTGTCTTGATTAACGATGGTGCGTATAAACTCAGAAAAGTACCACATATTGTTAACCAGAAAGTAGCGATTATATTTTGATTTGATTGTCAAGACAAAAACTTGGGGTTTTTAAGGTGGACTCATTACCATGTGTTAAAGCACTTGGAACGGTGGAAGCCCGGAGACGCGTTTGGGCTGTGCGTTTCCCGTCAGCAAAAATTTCACAGGTCAAAGCTCGACACTTCCCCCGTGCTATTTCGCTTCGACCTTTAGCCCTTCGAGGACAGTGCCGTCAGGCTTGCGGACGCGACAGCAGAAGCCCCAGCCGCCTTCATTGTCAACGACCTTCAGAAGAAGTCCGTTCCATCCTTTCTGGAGCTTTACGTCCACAAGGTCCTGTCGGGGGGCCATGCCGCGATTCGCGTAGTTTGCATGGACGAGTTTGCCGTTGAGCCAGACCTTGATGGAATCGTCACTGCCCAGTTCCAGCCGGGCGCCCTGCTCCGCCGGCGACCAGATTTGCGTCCGCATATATGCGCCGCAGTGGTTCCTGCCTCCGAACGTTGCTTCCAGGTTGATGTCCCATGAGCCGATACCCTGGATGAGACGCTTCCATTTAACGTCTTCGGCGTCTGACTTCTCCGGTGGAAACGCCATGTCAAAAATCGCACGGCCTTCTTTGCCTTTCTCGATGTAAGGCCCCGACCCAAGCCATGTCAGTATATAACCTTCATACTGCTCCATCTCGTTTATGACGTCCTGGGCTTGCCGGCGAATCCGCGCGTCCTTAACCACAGCCACCACGTTCTTCATCGCCACCCTTGCCCGCGTGGCATCGTTCTGCCGCAGCCTTTTGGCAATCTGAATGGCGGAAAGGGCCGCTTCGTTTTGTAGCTCCTTATCCTTCAGATATCGTTCGACAAGCTCCAGTGCCTGCGCCGAGACAGCACTTCCGAGACCACCAAGAACAAGCTTTTTGTCGTCCGACCGCTCCGCCAGCTCCATGGCCCGAACATACATGGCAGTTGGATTATCTGACATTCCCGCCATACGGACGTAGCCCCGCAATGCGAGCACCTTGTGGATTTGGTTAGTCGAAGTGCGTGCCAGCACCAGAAGCTCCTCCGCAGGCCCTGCGTTGGGCCAGTCGGAAAGGGTGCGCACGGCTGCGTCTTTGACATCAGCGCTGCCGTCTTTGAGGGCAGCGCGAACAGCTCCAAGCGCCTTTGGAGTAGCGGGTTTGCCCAAAAGCCGTACGAGCATCGGTTTGGCATCCGTTGGTGCCGAGGCCAGCGCTGCAAGCACAGGGTTGGCCTGGAGGTCCTTACTTCTGACTCGCCTGAAAACCGCCGCTATGGCCTGCTCAAATACAGCGAGGTCTTTCACATCCTTTGGCTTCACGGCGAGTTCAACAAGAGTATCGAGTTCGGATACGTCCACGAGCACGCCAAGCGCTCGGATTGCCTCGCGGCGAACCGTTTCATTGTCGTCCCGGGCCGCCTTCAGCAACTCACCTGCGGTCTGCGCGACTCCACGGGCCGCTATAGCGCGAATGATTTCAGCCCGCACCTCGGCATCTCCGGAGTTAATGGATTTAATCAGAACGGAATCGATGTCATCATCCCTGAGCCGTTCCAGACTTGCCCGGGCTACCTTTTTTTCACTGTCGCCTGCCGTGGCCGCAGTTTGTGCCAGCACGGGCACCGCCGATACATCACCCACGCCGCCCAGAGCTTCAAGAGCAGCCACGCGAACCGATTCGTGCTCGCTTCTTGTCGCAGCCGTTACTGCGCGTGCCGCTGAGCTGTCGCCGCGAGTACCCAGAGCACGCAGCACGAGTACCTGGGCCTCAGGTTGCAGAGATGGCAACAGGGAAACAAAAGCGCCCGTCGCTTCTTTTCCCTTTACCATCGTCATAAATTCAATAGCGCTCCGCCGGAGGTCTGGGTCCTCGCCTTTAATTGCCTCCATAAGCAGAGGCGCAGCTTGCGCACCTTGTGCGCCTGCAAGACCTCTCAGGCCTGCTACGCGAAGATATCCGGGATACTTGCCGGAGTAGAAGTCCTCGTAGATTGCCGCCGACCGCTTTTTATCACCTTTCGCGAGAAAAACTTCGGCGCTGGTGAGCAGGGCGTCGTTTATTTCAATCTGAATATCTTTGTCAGCGGAGCGACGTGCTCTACGCAGTGCACTTACCGAACTATTGCAGGGGAAGTGCCCGGTAGCTCTTATGGCTGCGATTGCCACATCCTTATCCGAATTGCCGATGTGTCCCATGAAATCCCCCAGCGCCCTGCCGTAGTTGGCCTCAACCAGAGTATTGATGATTCCGGCCTTCAACTTGCCTGACGTCTTGCCCAGGGCTCGATGCAATGCAGCAGGTGCCGCAGGGTCCTCGATGCGACCGAGGGCGTACCGCGCCATGTGCGACAACTCCGGGTCGGTCAGGAGCTTCTCCAATTCAGGAACACAGCTTGCGGTGCCGATGGTTCGTAGCTGTCTGCAAAGAAAGCTCTTGGCGTCGCGTGTAGAATCCGAACCAAGGGCCTGAATAATGCGCTGCTCGACCGCACGGCGTAACTTCGCATCCGTAGCAGATTCCACAACCATCCGCTCCACCTGTACAAGAGGGCCGGTGTCTTTGCCATACTCAAATGTCGACACATCCTTCAAGGCCTTGTCGAGTTGTGCAATTATCTCTGATTCTGCCGCAAGAACAGGCGTGACAACAGCTAACGTAATTACAAGAAGGGCAATGTTTAGCCAACGATTCATTGTATTTT
>Ga0114919_10002443_pt1 | contig 15054 bp, 12 predicted proteins | sample BlataG_FD_88682 | JGI IMG/M metagenome (GOLD analysis project Ga0114919, IMG submission 88682) | Deep subsurface microbial communities from Black Sea to uncover new lineages of life (NeLLi) - Black_00105 metaG | ecosystem: Environmental > Aquatic > Marine > Oceanic > Sediment | place: Atlantic... | reverse complement strand
GATGCCAGGAGAAATATTCTAACTTGGAGATGAAAGTTTTGGAGAAAATATAAGCTCATTATCGGAAGAACTACTTGAGGAATACAAGATATGCCAAGATAAAGCCGCATTCCTCGAAAGAAATGTCTATACTTCCTCAACAATTCTCGGGGGTGGGTCCGCGGCCGCAATTGTCGTGATATTGAATCTCCTTAGTAACAATGCTAATAATATTCTTGCTTCACCTCAACCTGTTCTCCTCGTTGCAATCTTCATTATTTCTGCAGTTGCAATAGCAGCTTGGTTTACATGGTTGAGACTGACACAGCGATGGCTCAGTATTGTAAATGTCATGTTTATCAGAATGGAACATATTGAAAGAAGCTCAGATTTAAGGGCCAATCTTTACGTTAGATACCTAAATCAATATTGGGGGCAGGACAGGGAGTTGCAGGAAGAAGCCAAGGCGTTATTCACGGAAGATAAGAAAAAGGCATCTCCAAGAATGCCCTATCTCGACGAGTACTTACATAAAAATCTCCAGCATTTAACCACAAAGTTTTATGAGCGCAGAAGCCAAGTATCGATGCTATGATTTTTAGCAGTCATCAATATTTCGGCTTGGGTGTTCATACTCCTTCTACAATTCATTCGTTATTTCCAAGAAGAAATACCTTCATCATCACATTTCAGCGTAGGTCTATTAATAACTATCATAATTCTTTGCTTGGTTTATGTCACTACCTGAGGAGTTCGTGGAACCAAGAATAGGTCGGGAGAATACCTGTGCCCCAAAAAGCCCCCGATCATGGGGGACAAGTCATGAGCCAGCGGCGCAGATTGCAACGCCTACGCTCCCATTGCACAACAATCTCTCGAAGAAAGGGTAAGCCCCTAGATGGAGGAGGTTGGAGCTACCTGTGCCCTAGTTTGATCCATCTAGGGACTCTTGAAAAGGTTTTGAGCCTATACCTGCAAAGCTCGTGATATTTCAAGCTCTCCGCAGTAAAAATCTATACGCCTTGGTGTACAGCCACTTATTTGTCGCTCATTCTGGGAAGATTTTCCCTAATTAATTTGCATGAGCGTAAAGTGCTTCCGATTCCGCTAATAATCGGAAGCTGTTTTAACTTATCAGAGTTCCGAAGATGGCTAAGATTTAAAACAGAGCAATCTATCGAGCCCCCATACGCTTTACTACAGGACCGGGATTCGAAGCGGGACCCCCAAGTTATAAGAACACCCATTCTCTTATGAGAGGTTGTCACATATGAAAATGGATAACCCTCGTCGATCATTAAGAGCTGCGTCCATCGGTTTTCCAGTCATAATTTTTCTTAACAATACGGTTACCCAAACGATAAGGGGATTTGTATATAGTATGTCATGAGTTCCTTCCTTAACAGTCAGCAGGGTTTTTCACTACAAGAGTGCTAGGCAAGAAGAAACATAAAGTAATGAAAGTGCCCGCTGTAAAAAGCGACGACCAGCAAGGGAAAGACGTATATGTGGGATGTTGGCTTTGCCCACCTTTTACCCTATTATTTTGATTTCGTCTTCCTCACTCAATAACGATCACTACAGAGTATTGGAACTTTGGGATGAGCACTATGAGGGTTTGATCTTCCACTTTCCAATGAAGCCCCTGCTTATCACCCGCGATGTAAACACGAGTTGGTGCTTTCTCGACATCTACCTTCAATGTGATATCGTGAAATATTGGAGCCTCCACTATCGGACGTACTAGTTCATCCCTCACACTATCCACCAAATGAATTACCATTCGATCCTCTACCAACTGACGATAAGCGCTCACCGCTATCGTCCGCGGCGTCCCCTCAACTCGTATCGGTGGTTCACTTCCCGCTGCCCATTTCGCCGCTGCAGTAATCAACCTCCGATAGTCTTCAACCCCAAACTCCAGGAACCGATTCCCTATGGGTAACCCAAAATAAACCGCTCGCCCTCCGCACTCTCGCTCCATATGGAGAACCGCTGGTGGCCCAACCTCATCGCCAATGGGTGCATAATGGGTCGCTGCACCAACAAGCACTTCAGCAGCAACCTGTGCACCATTCGGTATTACTCCCACCTGTATCCCACCCGTTGGAATTCGCTTCCCAGCAGGAATACCACTCAGTTGCTCATGATCCCCTCGAATGACCATGTACACATCAAACCCATACCATATTGGTGGTTCTTTGGCATATCGAACCCCAAAGACCTCTGAAAAGTCATCCTCTTTAGTGCGACTTCCTGTTTCGTCATACATCCCCGCCTCGTAGGAAGCAACCACTCCGCCTCCCTTCGCAGCATATTCCCTGATCGCTCGTTTCACCTCCGAGGACAGACAGCAGACGTTGGGTAAAACCACCACCTTGTAGTCATTTATCCGCTCGTTCAAATCCTCTTCAGTAAGGATGTCAAAGAGGATGTGCTCCTGTAGCAATGCCTTCGAAAAGCCTTTCAAGCATCCTAAATGTGAGGCTCTGTCACCAACATGATCAAACCGCTCCAGGGTTGTATCAGAAAACAGGATCGCGGCATATTTGAGGCTCTCCCGATTTTCTAAATACGGCTCGAGGTCCTTCGTTTCCTGTAAGCATTCGTAGACCTTATCCCATGCCTCCTGATCCACACGATCCGGGTAGTAGCGGGCGAAGAGGGGAGATCCACAATTGGCAAGGATCTCCGCTACAGACAGTCGCAATTCCGCTTCTGGCAGGCCATATAGATCAAAAGGGGTTTGGGCCATCATGGCAAGGACCAGGATCTCTTTCCCTCGCCCGATGGACTGCCCATATCGAAGGCTGACACCATACCACCATAAAGGTTCTGACACGGCGCGGCGATACAGCTCGAAGTGAACAACATCACCTATTTTTGCTGAATGAGGTAGGTAAGCCGCGTGAGCCATTGGCACATGCCAATTTACTCCAAAACGTTGTTGGTATGGATGGGGGAACTGTAAGCCGGATATCTCTATCGGCTTCGATGGCAAGAACGCCAGCGGAAATGCCCCTTGAAAGAAAATGCAGCGATCTTCCTTTTTTACGAGGTCATATAGTTCCTGCCGCCAATCCGAGATCTTCTCAGTTCGCCATTTCAAGAAAGCGTGGAAAAGGGGGTCCCCCCACTTCTCCTCAACCGGCAAAGGCTGACCCACCTCCCCTTCAAACTTCTTCCGGCAATGCTCACAACTGCACCAACTCTGGAAACTGGGCTCATCGAAGTAAAACCCATCCACTTCGTAATTCTCGCTGATCTCCTGCACAACCGATGCAAAGTACTCCCGGTAGGGGCTATTAGGGCACATCGCCACCGAGGTATATTCCTCATCCCAACTCGTCACAGAGCCATCCGCTTTCCGCTGTGCCCAATCGGGATGAGCTTCATACATCTCACACCCACCCCAGATCGAGGCCACATAGGCAACCATCTTTTGGCCATTGCGGTGACCCGCTTCGATCGCCTCCGCCAGGAGATCTCTATCTCCCAGACCAGGATAATGGGGGGCTAAGCGACTCTGGTAGAAGGCCGTTCCGCCGGGCCAGTAACCTATGGAGAAGACGTTGAGTGTATTGACCGCCCCTCGATGCGTCTCATCCACAATGCCTTTGACATCGATCGTCGCAACATCGGATGCAGGAAATTCGAGCGTCACAGCCCGGAGAGGTTTCATCCACCAGTTCCCCATCGGATTTCTCCTGTTTTTTCTTGAGCATCAAATCATCGTTTCATTTGAAAGGTTACGCGATTTCAAGAGTAGCAAGGATATTATCCACCAACTCTTCGTCAATCGTTACCTCGTTAATCACGGTATAGAAAAGTTCCTCTTTCTCGACGTAATCCCTGAGTGTGAGTAAGGTTTCTCGAAATGCTTCTTCAGTAATGCTCAATTCAGAGAGTCGATAACGGACATCGACGGAATTGATGAAGTTATGCACCCAATCTGGTTTGTTGCCCTGAATATAAGACAAGACATAAACCCCTAAGCATACCAATTCACCATGCACGAATTCCTGACCCGTGATGAACTCCATGTTGTACGCAAAGAAATGCTCAGAGCCTTCCTCTGGCCGACTGTTACCCCAGTTCTCCAACACATCTGTTTCTTCGTTGTACAAATCGAAAAGTAGACGAACACCTTCATCGGTTACATCTCGAAGGTCAGTAATGTGATGTTCCATCCTGGGTAGCATCTCAGCAACAATTTTCGCAGCATCTTCGGAATAGAGTTCTTTACCCAGGTCAGCGGATAGTTTCCAATCCCATAATGCAGTATGAATAGAAAGAATATCACCTACACCAGCCCTGTTAAGTCGAATTGGCGCACCACGCACAACTGGAAAATCCACCGCGACCACTTCCGGTATCGCTTCGCCAATATAACGAACCTTTCCTTCCAACCTTACTGCGATACTGGTTGTAACCGCTGCGTCAACTGAAGCGATCGTGGGAAGTTGGTAAAGGGGAATATTCCTTTTCCAACTCACATACTTCGCCATATCCATCACTGCACCGCCACCTACGCCGAGCACCGCTTCAACAACCGGAGCAGAATGTTCAGCCTCGGCAACCACCTCCTCGTCCATGCTGCGAACTTCAATAAGATGGTCGGGGTCTCTTCCAAGTCGTGGCGAGACCACCGTCCAGGGATCAGGCATCGTCACAACTGCAAAGGACTTGGGCAGCATAGACCCAACTTCCTCCACCATCGTGTTCCCATAACGAACATTTTTTAAACTCATTCTGCTAATATCCTATTACAGCTTTGCTCCTCAATGGTAAATGCACCATCAAGCTTGACCGCACCATTCGACTGTAGTCATGGCAATGATCTTCGCACAGGTGATCACTTGTTCGAATTCCACGTATTCATCGGTGCTATGGATCATGCCTCCTGCCGGGCCATAAAGGACCGCAGGCGTATCGCCATAGAGCACCGGCAATCGCAAATCACAGCCCCCTGCCCCAGCGACAAACGGTCGATCTCCTGTTACGCTCTCGACCGTATCCACCAGGGTCAAAACGAAGGGATGGTCGGGAGCGATCTCCGCAGCATCGAACCATAGTCCAAACCATTCGATCTCTATTGGATGGTCTTTCAACCAATCATCCTTCCTTGCCCACTCCAAAAGATAGGCTCTGAAATTTTCCTTTACTTTATGGATATCTTCCCCTGGCAAGCACTCAATGGTCCCTTCCATTACGCATTGCGACGCCACTGTTGAAGGCCATTCCCCTGCCGAAATCTTACAGACTCCCAAAGGGACTTTCGTGTTATAGAAGGCATCATAAAGAGGATGAGAGACAGTAGATTCACGCGTGATCGAGTACGCTTCGATGGCCTGATAGATCTCCATTGCCTTGGCAATGGGGTTCACCAAATCATGCCAATATTCCGTTCCCCCTCCTTGTCCCGGCACAGTAATTCGGAAGTATTGTGCCCCTCGATTGGAAATACCCATCGATGAGAGACCACTCGGTTCTGTGAAAATGCATGCATCACCCTGATAGCCGCGAAGGATGCACGCCAAGGTGCCATTCCCTCCTGCCTCTTCATCTACCACGCTTTCAATAGTCAGATCCCCCTTTAAACCAATCCTGGTAGTCTGCAAAGCTTGAAAGGCAAGCAAATTACTCACGACACCGCCCTTCATATCCGCTGAACCACGACCATAGACCTTACCATCCTCGAAATGACCACTCCATGGTGATCTGATCCAGGTTTCTTCGGGACCAGTTGGCACCACATCGACATGCCCATTCAATATGAGTGAACGCCCATCACCACTGCCCCGACAGGTGCCTACCACATTGGGACGGTTCTGATACGAAAACTCCACGGGAACGTATGCCGGATGTGCCTTCAGTTCCTCATCAGGTGGATCCCAGATGTCCACTTCGAGATTCATCGAACGCATTTTCTCAGCGACGATCTCCTGGCACTTCTTTTCATCGCCCTCAAGCGATGGCGTGCGCACAAGAGTCTGAAGCAATTCAAGTGCTTCTTGACGATGACGCTCCACCGCTTCAAAGATTTTCGTTCTTAGATCCATGGCTTTACTCCTGTCAGGTAAATGATCACATAACCAACATTGTGAGAGCTACCAGCGAGGTTCAATAAGTGAAATATGCGATGAATTCTACGGACGAATTGTGTTTGCCTAAATCTAACCTCGGTATCGAGGAAATTCTCTTAATAACAATCAGAGGATCTCCCTTTGGTTATCCTTTAACCGCACCAAACGTCAATGCAGAGATGAAATACTTTCTTACTAACAGGGCGAAGACAACTACTGGTAAAGTACCAAGTGTTGCCGTGGCAAACATGGGCCCCCATTTAATGCCTGCGTGAGTAAGGAAGAAGCCAATCATAGTGGGCATCGTCCTGGCGTGGGTTGACGTTAGAAAGAAGGCAAGCGCGAATTCATTCCAGACGCCGATGAAGATAAGGATGGATGAAGCGATCAAGCCGCCCCCCATCAAGGGAAGTGTGACGATCATGAAAGCCCTAAACCTTGAGCAACCATCCACCATTGCAGCTTCTTCGAGTTCGACTGGAATGGCTTCGACAAACCCCCTAAGCATCCATATCGCATAAGGCACGTTCCACAATAAGTAGCAAATAACAAGAAAGAAATATGTATCGTAGAGATCTAATGTTTTAGCAATGTAGAACAGAGAAAAAACTATTGATATCCCAGGTATCATTTGCAGAAACAGAAAGCCGTATGCAATGGGTTCTTTGAATGGGAAACGGAATCGTGCAAAACTATACGTCGCTGGGATCGCAATCAGCATCGTGAGAAAGGTACTCGCTACCGCAATGATTGTACTGTTTTTCATATAGAACATGATGTTCATGTCCGCTAAGATCGACCGGAACATATCCAAAGTTGGCTTAAAGAACCACACCGGAGGGTAAGCAAACGTTTCCAATCGACTTTTAAAAGCTGATGTAACCATGAACGCATAGGGAAATAAAAATGCAAGCACAGCTATAAGTGCGATTACATTAAGAAGAACCTTACCAAAGCGTTTGCGAATTCTATCTCTAGACAACATGTTGTACTCACATTTCATACTTGACGCGTTCGAACATCCGAACAAGTAGAAAAGTCAATGCCACAATCACAATAATGAGCATAACGCTTACCGCAGAACCACGACCGATGTTGCGCGCAACCATTGTGGTTCGCCAAACATAGATGGGAATGGTGGTCGTTGCAGTACCAGGACCACCTCCAAACATGGCGAAGACAACATCGAATATGCGTAAAACATCCATAAACCGGAGAATAGTCGCTGTTAGTATCAATGGCGCCATCATGGGCAAAGTGACGAAACGAAATAATTGCCACCCAGATGCCCCATCAACACGCGCAGCTTCGAAGGGTTCACGAGGTAACGCTTGTAAACCCGCCAGTAGGATCAATACAAAAAATGGCGTCCACTCCCATATATCCACCAAGATCACTGCTGGCAATGCGAGTTCACTTCCATACCAATTGAGCTTGGTACTGAAGAAGGTTTCAACGAAATAATTAATCAAACCGTCATAGGAGAAGTACAACCGCCAGACCATCCCTACCATGGAAGGCATGACAACGATAGGAATTACGAGAATTGCTGTATAGATCGAGCGGCCAATGATCTTTGAATTCAGAAGCAAGGCCAAGCCCAAGCCAATCAGTAACTCAGGTCCCAACGTCCCAGCAACATAAATACCTGTAGTCCGAACGGAATTCCAAAAGGTTGAATGTTCATTGAAGAGCAGCCACTTAAAATTCTCCAATCCAACTGGGACCGCTTCTTCCCATGGTGCGCCGAACGTCCATCTCACCAGACTCATTCGTACCAGCCAAAAAGCACTGAAAGCTGCCAGCGTGAAAACTACAAAGAAAGCCGGAAGAATTAACGCGTACGGGACCACATTATTGCGTTGACGTAAGGCCGGTAGTCTGGTCATCCACTCACCACATTCTAGTTAGGGAAGGCAGCATAAGGGCTTACACCAAACATGCCACCTTCCCATACTAGTTAACTATTGCGAAAGCAGTTCAACAATTTGGGCCTGCATGCTTTCACCTGCTTCTTGGGCTGTGATCTCGCCCGCGATGGCCCGTGCAGCTTCCGTCCCCATGATCTCACTCATCATGGACCATGCTGGCATCATGATGACGACGCCTAAGCCCTTATCCAACAAATCGGCTGATTGCTTAAGCGTGTCTAATGTAGCCTGGTAATAGGTATGGGTGCTCTGCTGCGCAGGATCATTTAACATCGAAGCCCGGGAGACGATACCACCATTGGCAAGGTACTCATCCTGCATAGCCTTGCTTGTCATGTAGGTGATGAAAGCCCAGGCGGCGTCTTTCCTCTCTGACCCTTGGGTCATGGATAGACCCCAGCCCCACACACCGGAATAGGCACCGGCGGGTCCGGCAGGCATTGGAGCATATGCCACCTTACCAGCCACAACCGACTTTTCGGGATTCTCCACCTCAGGGGCAGCAGCAGATGATTCGATCATGATAGCTGCTTTGCCCTGCATGAAAGCGTCCCATGCCTCGGGGAAGGAGTAGGATTCAATGCCGGGAGGAGCGTATTCGAGCACCTCAATCATGTACTCGAGGGAGTCAATAGTTCCGGGCTTGTCAAAGCCGGGCTCCCCGGTTTCTGGATCCAGCATATAGCCTCCAAAGGGGAAGATGAAGACCGACCACATATAGGTGCATTCCCAACCAAGTCGAGTTCGCATCGAAATGCCTGAGAGTCCTTCTTCTTTACCATGGAAGAAAGCTGCGGTTTCCATCACCTCATCGAAAGTTGTGGGGACTTCCTTGTTATATTTATCGAAGAGGTCGCTTCGGTAGAAGAGGAATACGGTCTCACCTGCGAATGGGATTCCGTAGTGCTTCCCTTCATAAGAGAGCATATCCCGGTAGGCTGCCATGACATCTTCGTAGTCGAACCAATCGGGGCTCTTTACTGAATCAGCGAGCCAACTGTCTAGCGGCTCAAGCATGCCAAGATCCACCAGTATTGGCGTGAATTCCGGACAGTTCATAATCACGTCAAAACTGGTTGTCCCTGCTGTGCCATCCAATAGCAGCTTATCCGCCAAGGCACCCTCTTCCATCTCATCCCATACGACATCGATGCCTGTCAATTCTTCGAAACCAGAGGTCATCTTCTTGAAGGCATCAATCGAGGGGTGTGAGGCTACGGCCACTGACAACTCTGTCCCTTCATATTGTGAGCGGATATCCGCTCCCCATACCTCAAGGGGAGTGGTTGGCTCCGGTGGAGCTTCTTCTGTAGGCGTTTCTTTCGGACCACAGCCTGCGAACAATCCAGCCAAAATCAAGAGAATGGTAAGGCCACATAAAGTTTTTGTACTCATTCTTATCCTCCATCTGTGAACATAACCACTTGAACAAGCCATGCGTTAGGCCGGGAAATTATCATCCATCCTCCTTTCTCCTTGCTCAGCAGCATTACCAGAGAAGTTCTATAACGCCCATATTGGCAACTGAGCATCAAGAGCTTCCAATTCGGCGCGGCTTATAGCTCGGATTTCAGTGTCGTTCATGTGGGTATCCCGGTTTTCCACAATTAAGAACGTTACATCCCGTGTGGCCACGAGATTGTGCCAAACGCCACAGGGAACGTTGTAGATCTTGTTAAATTCCATCTTAACTACTTTCAGTTCGCCTCCCTCTATCCGTGTAAATAACACTGCTTGACCTTTCAATAGAATAAAAGCTTCGTCGCTCTCGTTATGTCGCTCAATCTCGTCAAGATTTGCTCGATCAAACAACGGCTCCCAGTTGAGGAGCGCCACCTGCCATCCCTGGCTGAAAAGGAGCGGTTTGTAGCCCTCCCCTTCCCATTTATAGATTTCCAACGCTCCAGACATGCTTCCCTTCCCTAAACAAGCTCCTTCGCACAGCGCTGTACTTTCGATATCGCGTAAGCGATCTCATTCATATCCTGTTCATCACCAAGCAAGGCGTACTGTGGAATCCATACAGTTTCCCAGGCTGCACGCTCGGTAATGGGAAATTCATCCTCAAGGAATGGATGTATGCCTTCTGGTTGTTTCCCTGCTAATCGTTGTTTATATGCTCCACTTTGGAACAGATCTAGCGCGTGGACCGGTGGATAGCTGGCTTGATTTGGGATTCCCTCTGCGTTGATGGCATCAATAAATCTCTCTGTGCTGATGTCAGCAAAGGCTGATTTGCTATAGTGGAAGATGTATGCATAGTGACCATTTAATGTACACCGTTCATCGAGTGCTTGAGGCGTTATACCTTCGATGTCGGGTAAAAGATCATCCAGAAGCAGGGTGTTTTTAAATCGCAATTGGATTTGCTCTTCCAAACGACGCAACTGAACTCCCAGCACGGCTCCTTGCCATTCGCTCAAACGATAGTTCGAACCATATATAAAATGGCTATAAAACCACTCACCTGGCATGCGGCCACAGTCATGCACAGAACGTACTTTCCGCTCAATCTCATCTTCATTGGTAATAATGATCCCGCCTTCACCGGCTGTCATGAGTTTGCTGGCCTGGAAGCTGAAAGTCGCAGCCGCACCGAAGTTGCCTATTTTTCTGTTGCGCCATTCACTGCCCGGGGCATGGGCGCTGTCCTCAATAAGATAGAGAGAGTGTCGATCAACAAGCTCAACCAAACCATCCAGGTCTGCTGGATGACCTCCCATATGAACCGCGATAATGGCTTTCGTTCGCGGCGTGATGGCTTTCTCCACCAGATCTAAATCGATGCAATAAGTATCTTCCGTTACATCGACCATGACTGGCAGCGCGCCCACGCTTAAGACCGCACTGGCCGTCGCCACGAAAGTGAAATCGGGGACGATAACCTCATCCCCATGCCCAAGCTCTAAAGCAGCCAATACCACTTCCAAAGCATGCGTGCCATTCGTCACCGCAATACCGTATTTCGCTTGGTGATATGCCGCGAAAGCCTCCTCAAACTCCTTCGTCTTTGTCCCTGGCGTGCGCCACCAATTTCGACTCTCCAAAACTTCTTGCAGGGCTTGGCGTTCTCCGTCGTTATATTGCGGCCAGGGTGGAAACGGTTTCGTTTTTGCCTTCGGACCCCCCAAAAGAGCCAATTCTGACATGATGCAACCCTCCAGAAAAGCACTTCGATAGGCTTCAGTACAACTCGCTATTCACCAAGGTTAATCCAGCCTTTTTTCTTCGCACTTTCCGCGATCGCCTCGCACAACCGTACTTCTTCATGACCTGTAATAAAGGTTGGAAACTCTCGTGGAGCATCGAAATCACCAGATGATATGTATCTGTAGAATTCCTTAAAGAATTGTACAAAAGTATCAGGATACCCCTCTGCGTGACCCCCTGGATAAGCAGCGAAAGACCTGGCAGAGGGCTTCATCAAAGCTGGATCTTTAATCACAAGCTCGTTGGGATCATCACGCCTTCCAATCCAAAGTTGGTTAGGCGTTTCGGAATTCCAAACAATGGACCCCCGCGTGCCATCCACTTCAATCCACAGCCGGTTTTTACGACCTGCGCTCACCTGAGAGACTGTCAATACACCTTTAACACCCTCATTAAAGTGCAGAAGAATGGAGGCGTAATCTTCTGTGTGAATTTGGACTTTTTTATATTGCTTACTGATCTCAAGCTTGCTATCAAAAGTTGCGACTTCTTCAGAGGGTTTATGCCTCACTGGAATAACCGTGGCAATATCCGCGTGAACATCAGTTACGTGTCGTCCTGTCATCCACATGGCAAGATCGAGCCAGTGCGTACCGATGTCGGCGATAGCACGTTGAGTGCCTCCAAGCTCCGGTTCCAAACGCCAATTCCAATCCGAGGGATGGAAAAGCCAATCCTGAAGGTAGGACCCATGGATCAGTTTGGGCTCTCCAATCTCACCTTCTTGAATAAGCGCACGGGCTTGTTGACAGAGTGGGTAATAACGCAAGTTGTAAGAAACAGCACCAACCTTAGCTGTCGACTTAACCAGATCCACCAATTGGCTAGTCTCCTGGCTGTTCATCGCCAATGGTTTTTCGCAGACGATGTGTTTCTCTCCAGACAGTGCGGCTTGCGCGAATTCGAAGTGGAGATAGTTGGGGGTACAAATGTGCACTACACTCACTCTCTCGTCAGCGATAAGTTCATCAATACTTATATAAGCCCGATCACAACCCATGTCTCTTGCGGCGATGTCACTCAACTCAGGCGTCTGATCTAGCACCCCATGGATGGTTATCCCAAGTCGGCGAAGGGCTTCCGCGTGCGCCTTGCCTACAAAACCTAACCCGATGATGGCAGCGTGAGGTTTTACCATTTTCTCCCCTTAGGACAATTTTCGTACGACGAAGAAATCCCCCGTCTTATGAAGCACGTTCACAATAGCTCCCATAACAGCAGCTCTTCGACCTAGCTCCGATGCTACAAGACGAGGTTGGATTGGCAATACACCATCGAGTCGCGTCAAGATTGGTTCTATCAATAAATCAGCGGAACGAGCCACACCTCCACCCAAGATGATGAGTTCCAAATCGAGAATTGCACTGATATTGGCCACGGCGATTGCCAGGTAATCAATCGTTGACTCGATTATGGGCCGAGCCCACTCCTCCCCACGCCGCATAGCCTCGAAAACCTGATGAGCAGTAAGTTCCTGCAGTTGGCTATCCTCACCCTTACCCCTCAATTCTTCCACTGCACGCTCGGCGATACCTGCACCTGAAGCGATGCTCTCCAAGGCCCCAAAAGTCTCATAGCGTCGTCCCAAGAACTCCCTGCCCGGGATAATGTAACCGACCTCGCCAGAAGCTTCATTTGAACCCCGGTATAAAGCTCCATCGATGATGATCCCAGTTCCAATACCGGTTCCAACTGAGATGAGAGCCATGTTTCGAGTGTTCTGTCCAGCCCCAAACCACAACTCCCCCAATGCGGCCAAGTTAACATCGTTATCAACCGAAATAGGTAGATTGAAATGCTCTTCCAGCTTTTCTTTGAGGGGATAATCACGCCACTCCAGGCTCGGGGCCCACGTAACGATGCCTTCTTCATGGTGAGTCACACCAGGCGCGCCAATTCCAATTCCACGGATATTTAAACCTTCTAGCTCCGGACTATCCAGGAGCTTCCGGATTAATTCGACCAGGGACTGAATACTCTTTTCACCACTTGTTCCATGACGGGGTAGATTGAACTCCGTGATGATCTTTCCCCCCAGATCCGCAGCGGCGCCAAACATTTTCGTTCCGCCTAGGTCAATTCCAATAACAATATGCTCCTCAGCGTTGAATTCCACAAGTGTACGACGGCGGCCACCGGTCCACTCCGTCGTCTCCATGTTACGAACCAGCCCTTCCATCATGAGCTCATCCAGGATACGCATCACAGTGGGAAGGCTCACCTGGAGTCTTTGAGCGATTTTGGATCGTGATACAGGACTTTCTCGGCGAATGAACTCCAATATCGCGGAACGATTGATCTCACGCATGTTAGTTGCGGTGAGAGTGTGAGGATGTTGCATCGTACACCTCGAAATTTTCCTAAGTAAGTATGTTAATACTTATTTACTGTAATAAAGAATAGCTTACTGTAAGAAACTTACTTGCATTATCGCGAGAATTCCAAGGAGAGTCAACTACCATTATATGTCTGTCATTATATGTCCCCCGAACATGAATTTGGGCATCTCACTATACATACTTCAACCAACTATAGCCTGCAGTGGCCGAAAAAGGACATCCGTTCTGGAAAATGTACTTGGACACACAATGAGCGATACAATCACGTAGCGCGAGAAGTGTTGTGGACAAATACCTAAAACTCGTTGGTCTGAAACAACCGGGTCGCTCGTGCCACGCACTACGTCATTCTGCTGCAACCTGGCTCCTGGCTGCTGGGGCGTGCCCATGGAGGTAATCTCTGATTTGTTGGGGCATTCCTCCGTCGCTGTGACAGCCATCTATGCAAAGGTTTTTAACCACAGAAAATACACGCCAAGCGTTGTTCTATCCAAACAGATCCAAGAGATGCTTCAACAATATTTAACGATTTCTGAGACCTCCGGATTAAAGATCATAAAAGAAAGACTTGCGCCCTCTTGGCAAAATGTGGTCACATAGAGTATAATGTAGCCACTACAATCGAATGGAGAATGGCATGACCAAGGTGTACGTCGGGATCCGGGAATTGAGGAATAACCTGAGTAAGTACCTGCGAGAGGTAAAGAGCGGGCGCGCCATCGTCATCACAGAACGGGGAGTACCTGTAGGGCACATCATTCCACGCAAGGCATCTCTAAAGGAACGGATAAACGCGCTCGTTGATGCGGGGTTTGTCGAGTGGAACGGTGGAACGCTCGAACCCAGAAAACCCTCCGTCACCAACCGAAGCACCCGACAAGTATCAGATCTTCTCGTGGAAATGAGAGAATGATCGTCTACCTTGATGCCAGTGCGTTGGTTAAACGCTACATTGCTGAGATGGGATCGTCGGAGGTGGATTTGATAATCGCTGACGCTCAAGCCGTCGCAACAAACTTAATTTCTCGTGCGGAGGTGCCCGCTGCTATTATGCGAGCAGCACGTATGCAGATACTTCACCAAGCGGATGCGAAGCGCGCCCTGGACAACTTTCGTTCCGAATGGGAGACCCTACAACGTCTGCCTGTATATGAATCGACCGTAGCGCGTGCCGACGCGCTTGTTGTTGAGTATGATTTGCGGGGATACGACTCGGTCCACCTTGCAGCCGCCTTGATTTGGCAGGAGGCTCTTGACGAAACCGTCACAATGGCGACGTTCGACAATAGACTCCGTAGTGCCGCTCAAGAAGCGGGTCTAAATGGATGGCCTGAACAGGCTTGACGGCAATGGTGGTGCGCAAGAAACGCGCACAAACACCACCCCAAAGAAGATCTTGGCACACCCGGTCGACCATAAGTAAAGCCACCCCAGCGGAGCTTTTCCTCATTAGTATTTTCCATAGTTATTCTTACAACGCGATCGTGACTAACTTGCAATTAAGCCCAT
>Ga0114919_10002442_pt1 | contig 15058 bp, 10 predicted proteins | sample BlataG_FD_88682 | JGI IMG/M metagenome (GOLD analysis project Ga0114919, IMG submission 88682) | Deep subsurface microbial communities from Black Sea to uncover new lineages of life (NeLLi) - Black_00105 metaG | ecosystem: Environmental > Aquatic > Marine > Oceanic > Sediment | place: Atlantic... | reverse complement strand
TCCTTCCCCTTGTTTAATAATGCCTATAATATCTTCCTGTGTCATTGCTTTAGGGTAATTACTGCTTTATATTTCTGGCAACAATATATATATTCCCAACACATCCATTGGCAGAACAGGTTCAACTACCTTGTATTTTTTACCATTCACTAATTTTCTAAACCGTGTATGTGATTCTACAAGTTGAACAGATCTCTCATAAGCAACCGGGTCAGTAATTTGCCGGAATAGTTTTTCGTCCTGTACCCAATCCATTTCCTGTTTTAGCCAATGTATCTGTTCGGGCAACTCGAGATTTTGGGTAGCTTTTGCAGACATTAGTAATGCCAGTGCTTCATCCTTTTCAATAAATCTATTTTCTGATAACCCCCCGGTATATCCCCATAACCACATCTCTTCGGCTACCACATCCTTATTGCCTGGCTGTTCAGCAATAACGTTTCTTACCCTGAACTGAAATACAACTGTTTTCCTGCTTACATCTTTTGTTCGTAACACTGCTGCTCTTGCAGCACTGTTCGAAAGTCCGTTTAGCGCACTGTTTATTATCTGTTGCGAAAGTTGCCCGGTGAAAGGATGATTACGGCCTATATACTGGTATCCCTGAGGTGTTGGTGATTTAAAAGAAACCGGGATTTCACTTTTATCAGTTAGTAATTCACGTATTCGTTGCGGAAGATTTATGGTAAAGATTTTATAGCCTTCCTTTATTTCTTCCACCTGTACTCCGATGAAGCGCAATGCTTCCACAACGAACTGTTCAACCGTTTTTACATCTCCAATGGCTTCATCCACTTCTTTAAGATCTTCTTCAATTTCTGATGCTTTGATTGCATTCTGGGCAAAGATGCTCCTGGAGGCTTTTTCTCTTTGTTCTGCTTCATCAAATGCTTTCGCCACCTTATTCTTTTCAGCCCGGATCTCCTCTGCTTCAAATAATGTAAGCTGACGACTTTCCTGCTTAATTGAAATGGTGGGTTTAAGAAGGATCGCATTTGTAACGGCTTCCATCACCGAAGCACTGTTTTCCGGAAATGGAACGGATATACCAATGGATTTTCTGATCTCCTGTGCTTTTCGAAGTAGAACTTCCAGTACAACACCATCAATAGGATTATTGCTTCCATAGAGTAATGTTACTTCTACTGAATGTGATCGCTGTCCAAACCGGTCGACACGACCCTCTCTTTGTTCAAGCTTGTTGGGATTCCATGGCAGATCGTAATGAACGATTGCATTAAAACCTTCCTGCAGATTGATGCCTTCACTCAAACAATCCGTGGCAATCAGTAATCTACGCGGGGATTGGTTCATCAACTCAATTTTCTCTCTCCGTAACTCATCATTTAATTCACTTGTAATGACTTCAATATGTAAGTTCTTATATTTCTTATCCAGAAACTGGTTTTGAAATATTTCACCCAGGTATTTGGCTGTATGGATATAACGGCAATAAATGATTGGATTAAATCCTCTGTCTATGTACGTTTTTAACTGGGCAACCGCTTCTTTAGCTTTATGGTCCTTCTCAGTACCATACAAACTTTTCATACGTTTTGCAAACCCAAGCAATCGTTTTGATTCAGAATCTCCTTTAACAGGAACTTTGCCAAGAACCGATAATGGAAGATTATCATCAGAGGAATAATCCAGATCCATGACAATTTCGCCACCATTTGTAATGTCGTTATCTTCAGGTTCATTAAACTCAGAAGCAAGATTTTTCTTATATGCCTTTTTTTCAAGCATGGATATACCTGCGGCAGGACTACTCATAACACCCCGCAGCAGTGCTAAGGCATCCCAGTAACTATATCTTTGTTTTCGTCCATCACCACTGCTTGCAGCTACTATTTCACGGGCGTAGGCTAAAATATCGTTGAAGATGTCACCGTATTCTTTTCCAATCTCATAGTCTCTGTCTGTTGAGATACGATCCGGGAATTTTGTTTCTTCACCAAGCCATTTTACTACATCGGCTCGTCTGCGCTGCACAAAGTACTTCGCAATATCTTTTCTCTCCTTTTCGGCGGATGAAATTATGTCAATTCTCTCATAATCTGGTTTTAGCATACCCAACAAAGACTGAAATTCAGCCTGTTTCCCTGAGTGAGGTGTAGCAGTTAGCAGAAGCAGATGTTGGTTTTCCTTTCTTGAGATATCATGTAACAGGTGATAGCGTAGTTGTTGAGAATTATTGGCACCTGCCGGTCTGGCGCAGGTATGGGCCTCATCCACAATAATTAACTCAGGGCAATGGTCAATAAAAACCTGTCTTTTATTTCCGGTTTTTATATAATCAATAGATATGATCTGGAAAGGAAATGCCCTGAAAATATTTTCATGTACCCTGATCTGACGCTCGAGCGCAGTAGCAGTTCCTGAACGAATAATCACTGCTTCGATTCCAAATTTGCTTTTTAATTCATCCTGCCATTGATCACAGAGATGTGGCAAACAGACAACCGCAAACCGTTTAATTTCTTTACGTTCATATAATTCTCTGGCCACAAGTAAACCTTCGATCGTTTTACCAACGCCTACATCATCGGCAATCAGGATACGAACAGTTTCCTGTTTTAATGCCATTACGAGAGGAATCATCTGATAGGATCGGGGCCGAAAGGATAATTTTCCCAAACATCTGAAAGGACCTGCAGCATTACGAAATGAAATTCTTGTAGCATTATAGAGAAGCTTAGCTGATAAGAAATCACCAAGATCTTGTTCAGAGGGTTTAATGAAATTATAGGTCTTCGGAATATCTTTATCATTTGCCAAAGGCTTATAAATGCCGGTAATTTCATCCTCTGAACCACCCAGTGGTTTCACCAAGAGAAGATCATCATCTTCTGATGGAAGGACCATCCAGGGTCGGTCTCTAAGCGTTACCAAACTACCTGGTTTAAAATCAAAATTCATTGAATCGCTTTTGTAAGTTTTTTGTCAATATCAACCGGAGCTTACTGTGGTGATCTAACCTGCTTAAAGATATCAGGTCTTTTTGCCACGAAATCTGCCAGTGAGTCTTTATAGTACCAGGCTAATACCTGGTATTTGCCATCATCATTGAGTGCCTTCCTTTTTTCAAGATCATCCTTTTTAATTACCGGATCATTATGCGGAGTTCCATCACAGAAGATATAAATGTTTGGTTTATACATAAAGTCAGGACGGACAAACATATCAGGAACAATAGGCTGTGCTTCATCCGGCAATTTCAGTTCTTTTTCATATAAGTGCTTTAAAAATTGGTCTTCTGTGCTGCTATTATGATCTCTTGCAGCCTGCAGGGCTTGATATTGTTCATCATAGCTGGAGAATGACCTTGAGGTAAGTACTTCTACACTTGAATCCTTTAGCATTCGCAGTGCTTCCCGGATATAATTTCTATTTATTACCTGATGATGTATTTGATTATAATAGCTTAGCAAATCATCATAAGATGCAGGAATAAGTTCTTCTTCCGGGATTTCAACACCATCTTTAATAAAAAGAAAATCGAAAGCTTCCTGCATCACTGCTTTGTATATGGATGGATTATCTACAATTTGAGATAATACACCGAGACTACCTTCAGCTGCTTCATAAATTAAGATATTTGGGGTGTCTCCATCACCCATGACGGTTGCTCCAATTTCATTGGCTTCAATTTGAAAGAAGTTTTCGATGGCACTTTTTAAAGCATACATCAATGTAATTACACCATCGCTGCCACCCTTCAATGCTAATGCTTCAACCGGCTGAATGTAAAGTGCATTGGCTGTATTGGTAGTAAAAAGTTTAATCCGTTTAATGTCATCATTGTTACCCTCTTCATGTTCCTGTTTCTTAGTCTGCCAGTAACCGTTTTTTAAATTCAGGGCATAGCCATTTTCCGGAGAACTTCTCCATTTAAAGTTTATATGCACTAACCTTGCAGCCCGAATTGCATGAATATGAAGTAGTTTTTCATCCGCTAATTTTACCAGTGCTTCTGTGATGCTATCAAAACCGCCTTCAACAGCAAAGTATGTACGTATATCGTATCCCCTCCTTGTCCTTTCCTCTTCCTGACAAGTAATTCTTTGTAATTCATAAGCTTTTGTTTCAGGCATTTCTACCAAATCCGGATGGGTGAATTTATCCATACCCTGACTTAACTCCATATTGACTATTGGATCAACATTGTAATTGTATTGATCCTTCATTAAAATATAGCCTGTATATGGACTTATTTTAGCTTTCTCCAGCTTGGTTTCAGCTTCAGTTAAAATGATCCTGTCAACACGGTATTTTGAACCATCATGATAAACAACATTTCTTGGTCCGAACTCATTTAAAGCAATAAATCTTGGCCTTGATACAAATTCGCCGGATCCTTCATTGTTTTCGAGGAAGGAGCGTATTGGTAAACGGGTAAAGTTATAGCCAGGTAAAAACCCTTCAGCAGCCAGGTATCGAAATGGATAAAATTCTGATTGGCTACTGCGACTGTTGGTACCGGGGTCTTTGGAATCATTCAGTAATAATTCCATTTGTCTTTCTGCCTGTTTACGGGAATTTCTGGCTTCTTTTATCTTCTTATGGTTTTCAGCATAAATTCTGTTTTCGATAATTGCATTTGCTTCCCTGAATTGAAGTATTGCATTTCTGTAAAGCAACCTCCATCTATTAAGTGAATTATCAAATTCCAATTGGAAATTATCAATAGCTCTTTTTATCCAATCATCGCTGAACCATGTTGGATTTCTCTGATGCAATTCATTTTTAAAGTAGGTGTCCTCCATTACCTTCTTAAAAGCTACCGGTATTTCAATTTTTTGCGACCCGGTTAGTGTTAATGCATCCAGCACTTCCTCCTTAACAGGTAGATTTTCCAGATCTTCTTTGTTGATAATATCCCCCAGAGAATTATTCAACCCAGCTATGGATCGCATTGTTAAGATACTTGCATGGAGATGGCTTTGTAATAATTCTTCATTGATAAGGTCCATTCGTGGAGTGGATACCGAACCTGCAACCATCTTAGCAGGATTTTTAAAGTAATGTCTGTCATGTGCACTGAAGTTGCTGCAATATACCATCACCATGGCAGCTTGTCCGCTTCTTCCTGCCCTGCCACTGCGCTGTGCATAGTTTGACGGTGATGGTGGAACATTGCGCATATGGACTATTGAAAGATCTGATATATCAATACCCAGTTCCATGGTTGGGGAACAAAATAAAGCTCCAATTTTACCTTCCCGGAATTCCTTTTCCCGGTCTCTTCGTTTTTGTGAATTAATTTGTCCGGTATGTTCGCGACCTTCAACAGGTTTTAATGCATTAAAATCAATCTGGTAAAACTGCCTGAAATATTCATTAACTTTTGGAGTTAAAGGTTTGTATGAACGTTTTTTTATTAAATCGGCTGCAATTGTCCTGCCATCTCCTTTTTGCCAGATAATATTATCCGTTTTCAATTGGAAAACAGAAACTTCTTTTCCGCTATCTGTCTTCGCCGGTTTACGTATAAGCCACCCTGCATCAGCAAGAAAGTTCAGGAGATTGTATATAAAGTCATTGTAAACATCTTTTCCTTTTAAATCGATATCAAAAACCTTTGCTGTTTTTTTAATATATCTGCCAAAAACACTTTGATAACCTCCACTTTCAGTATAAAAACTATAGGCGGAGCGAGCCAGTTTTTCAATTCTAAGATGTGCCGGATATTCAATTTTATCAGAATCTTCCAATGTCCATGGATCTCTGAGCTTTTCCTTAATTTTTAAGGTATTTTGACTGATTAAAGATGGTTCAAGCATTGTAAAACTCAGTGCATATGACTTTCTGAAGAAATCAAATATCTGGTGAAGGAATTCTTTTCGTTCCTCAGGTTCCATCCTTGCCAGCAAATTCTGTTCTTCCCACAGAGTGTCATCTGTTACTGAATCATCCACATGATTATACTCGATCCTTAACATTGCGCATTGTTCCAAATTAGGTAATACAACCCGCCAGCTTCTTCTTAGATCATGGAGCAACTTATAAGTGATAAAATCTTTAAAAGCATCTTCGTTTTCTTTTTTAGGCCCCGGAAATTGAGCAGGATTCCTGGCATACTGCTCTTGTGGAATATTTAAACATTCAAATATCTTATCAGAAATATTGGAATAATCCAACCTCTCATACTTTTCCAATGCTTTTGCAATAGCTGCTCTGAGTTGCCCAACTTTAACGAAGTCATTAAAATGACCTGCCTGCAATGAGGCATCCTGTCGATTATCTGTAAAACTTAAAAGTTTTTGCTTCTCCGGGGACTCATCAAATGCCTGAAGCTGAGTGATTGTTTCAAATGATATAACAGTTGTAGCAGTGCTTCTGCCTTCTCCGCCCAACTTTATGACCTTTGTCCATTCGGCAGTCTGATGATCAAACAAATTCCCGGAAGTGGGATCAAACATTAGCGGCGCTGTAATAAACCATCCTTCATATTGTTTTCGTTGTTGGAATGAAAAACTCCCTTCTTTATCAAAATATATTTTTTGGGGAATTCGGACTTTCTTTATGTTTTTTAGAGTTCTTGTTCCATCTTTTCTTGGAGGATTAAACCAGGCTTCAGGGAAATCCGGAATGTCTCTTTCTTCATCCCAAATGGGTTCATCATCTTCAGTATGTTGGATGAAAATATAACCTGAAGAGGTTTTGCCTTCCTCTTCTTCGTAATCGACAATATTATAAAACTCCCTTGGAACAATTTTACCACTATCTTCATTTATGTTTACACAGTACATCTCATGCCCTGAAGAACGACTAAAAACAAGTGGAAAAATGAAAGTGTCCTTATTATCAGCATATAAGCCTGCATCCAGAAACAGTTGTCTGTCTTCCTGGTTCCCCAATGTTGCGTAAACGGATCCGGTTTGGGCAATAAACTGATGAATTCTGTATGGAAGGTAGTTCTTACTTTTTTCCTTTTCAGTGTGGGAGTTTAATCGGTTTGCCCAGTCGAGTAAATTAAGAATATGTAACTCACACTGCTCTTTGCTAATTTTACAGTATTCCGATAATTTTTCACTGATCTCATAAATGGTGAGAGGCTTCCTTCTAACCAAGGTATCCTCCCTTGTTTCCAATGCGATGTTCTCCTCCAGCCAATTTGCTGTTTGGTGCTTTTCAAATTCGGCAAATGACCAGGTAAAATCAATTTTTTGGGTTACTGCAGAGGCAACACTCTCAGAAGATATCTGTATGCTATCTCCAATACTTCGGATTAAAGATTCATTGATAATTTGATTTTCTGTTATATCAGTACCAAATATCAATGAACCGATTTTCGCCACTTCCTGCTTTTGTTCTGATATTGTTGCGGTCTCTGAGGATATCATTGTGGCTGATGTACCAATACCTGTAATTTTGTTTTTTGCATTAGCTTTGATTCTTCTTATCAAAACTGACACATCTGAACCTTGTCTTCCACGATATGTATGTAACTCATCAAAAACCAAATATTTAATGTTCTCAAGAATATTATTCCTGATTTCAACATCTCTTCCCCCCCGGGTCATGATCAATTCCAGCATCATATAGTTTGTAAGCAAAATATGGGGTGGATTCTTCATCATGCCCTCCCTTGTTTCTTCGTCTTCCTGCCCTGTATATTGTCCATATTTAATAGGGAAAATATCGCCAACAATTTCTTTCAGTTCTTTAATTTGTTCATCAAGAACCTTATTCTGTTCGTCATAGCAGACTCCTTTTGGTAAAAATGATTTCAAATAATTCCTTTCATACTTCTTTATTTCTTCATTCTGCGAATTTATCAGAGCATTCATCGGATACACGATAATTGCCTGGGTCTGATTTGAAATTGTTTTTCCGGCATTTAATATATGACTGAATATGGTTGCCATATAGGTTAATGATTTTCCTGAACCGGTGCCGGATGTTACAATAAATTCTTTCCCTTCAGATCCTAACTTGATAGCCTCTTCCTGGTGTTTATAGAGTTCATAGTCAATGAAGATTTTCTTTAGATCAGAATGAAGCAGTCCATTGTCCGTAAGCTTTTGTATTTTATTTCCTTTTTCGTAAGTTGGATTAAACTGCACCAGGGGTTCAGGCCATAGTTTTTTATCCTTTATCTTTGAATCAACAAATTCACTTATTCCAGGGTCTTTGATATTTAAAAAACTCTGAATGTAGCTTCTGTAATTTTCAATAAGCTTTTTGTGGAACTGAAGTATGTTCATTGCTTATCCTGATTATTTCTTTAATCTGTTTTCTGTTTGTTTGAGTGCCTTTAAGCAGAAGGTTCTTCCTGAATGGTATTTAGGACCTTATCAGAAAACCACGATGCCAGAAGTTGCCATAAAACCTTCAGATTCAAACTTTTCATCAACATACTGCCGGATCCGATCGTCTCTAATAAAGAAGAGAGAGAATCACGATAGCTTTTTATTACATGTTCATGAAGTCTGAATGCATCCATATATATTGGATTTGTATGGAACCATATTCGAAAATAAAATTACAAAATTCTTATTACTATTTACATATTATTTTGAGTTTAATCTTTTGAATATAAATTACTTTGGTATATACTTATAATTACTATTGAGTCCGGCATAAAAAGGTTTGATTACCAAATGAAGCGGTCTGACGACTTTTTTAATGAATTGATTATATGATGCTTAATTTTTACATTTTATTTGATAAAGTTGTCTGACCGCTTTTTAAACTGGACTCACTATTACAATTGCAGTTTTTTTGATAATTGAATTTGTTGGTTATATTGCTTTGCTATTCCAGGTTAAAGTATCTTTTCGCTTCTGCCCAACCAGTAGTAAATATTCAGTTAGTTCATTTTCCGGGAAATTCTTATTGGATTGCTGTCTGATCTTATTAAAATTTTGAACGATCACTTCTTCCATGAATTTATAGTCATTCTTTGAATCAACATTTTCATTATAAGTGATTAACACCTTCAACCTGGCCCGACAATATGCAAGTTTGGCCATCTCTTCATAACATTTATAGATATCATTTTCATGTTCCACTAAAATGCTGTAATAACTGGGATAGAAAGGGACTTTTTCAGGATCCTTTTTTAGAACATCACTCCGATCTTTCGGTTTCTCGTGTAGCGACAGTATATTCTCAAAGTTGTTATCCGGTGCAAAAGTAAGATCAACAAGCCCGTCCTCCTTGCGATATCTCAATCCGGTTTTGGATTTTATAAAAGCACCAAATGGTGAATTTTCCTCTTCTGAAACCGGTAATCCTATGGTTTCCTTTGTCCATTTTTTATATTCATGGTCATACCACTTTTTCCAATATGGTTTCGTTAAAATCTTCTGTTCTATGAATTCAATCCAATATTTTGTGAATTCTTTTGCTGAAATGTAGTTTTCCATACGAATTAGAATTATTTAATTATTATTCTTCATTCTTGATTTTAATGTACTTTAGCTCTCATCTCTTTTCCACTTGTTAGATATCCCGGAAGGACTGAGTTGGAAAGAAGTTAACATTCAGGATTTCTTCCAGGGAGTCGATGGTAACTGCAAATTTAAAAAATATCTGCCAGGCTTGATTCGTTCCACAGCAGGAATATAATGCTCTTGTCATATTATTTGTTCGTGTTTTATGGTTGTTCGTGTTTCGAGAACAGTTGAATTAAGCGAACAAGGTTTTATTCTATTCGTCAGACGAGCGGAAGCCTGCCCGGCTTTTTTGACGGGTCGTCCGACGAAAGGCTGGTTTCTTTATCCGTCGGACCGCAATCCCGATACCCGATAGTTATCGGGTATCGGGATTGCGGGGCTAGTCATATTGTGACAAATACTCGTCGAACGAACTGGAGTCGTCGGACGAGTTTACCTGCCGATTTTGGTAGTTCTTTATCAACCGCCTCACGTCCTCGTTTAGTCAGGGCATGAACTGTAACCTGGCCGGTTTATTGCGGCGCATGAATAGCTTTTACCTTCTGGTAACGATGGCAGTTGCGCCGCTTGTTTTATTTGTTTTCCTTGCCCCCCGGCTGAAGCCGCGGGTTAGTCGTATTGTGCTTCTCATAAGACCCCACCAAGGCGGAGTCGGACGGAGTTTCAACCACCCCGTCTCAGGCTTCGCCTGATCCACCCCTCCTTTCTAAGGAGTGGAATTTGTTTTATTTGCTTGATAGCTTGGTGTAACCGAAGAATCTGAAATTTATGCATATTCGTCAGACCAGCTGAAGTGGTCAGACGACTCTTATGCTCAACCGGGATCACGAGCAGCCAATTGGCCCTTTGAAATCGAAGATATTTAACGGGGCGGGCGAAAAGTAATTCCGTGCGAAGCGTCAAAAACTTGTTTTTTTAAACGGATCAAAACAAAAAGGAAATATCACTGAAGGAACCTGTTGCTGACGTGGATTATTTACTTTGGAAAATATTTGTAAATATCTTTTCTATGAAGACAACGTATAAATTCAACTATTTGATTATCGATTATTAAACCAAGTCTATAATCGCCAATTCTTATTCTGTATTCCTTCTCAAATCCTCGTAATTTTCTTATTCCTTTAATATCACTCAATTTGTTTGCACTCTGAACATTCTCAATAGAATCAGCAATTTTGACCAAAAGTGACTTATCTTGAAGCTTATCTGTATCCTTTTCGAACGTTTTATCGATCTTTACAATCATTTACGAAGTTTTTCAAGATAGATATCCGTATCAGCAAATTCCCCGGTTCTGCCAATTTTGATAGCATTTGCAAGTCCAATGTCTTCTACTTCAGTTTCAGAAAGTAATTTTGCTTTAATTCCCAGCTTTTTAGCTAATTCAATCAGTAATTTCAAATTTGACTTTGAATCACTTTTAAAAACTGCTGTTTGCATATCAACCAATTTTAGTTTTAACAAAGATACAACATTTGGAAGGTTTAATAAATTTTTATCAAAACCGGGACCACAACGAGCGACGTGAGTTATTATCCCGGACCATCCAATCTTACAGTCATTAGACGAATGGAAGTCGTCGGACGAGTTGACCTGAATAAATTGGGAAATCGATTTCAACCACCCCGTCTCATCCGCCAGCTGGCGGATCGCCCCCCCCTTTCCAAGGCCAAGCGGGTTTCTTTAATTTAATAGTCTATAATGATACATGATAACAACTCTTGTGTTTCAACTGGCAAATCATTTAAATCTGGTGATTTGCCAGGTTGATATTCCATGTCTTCAGGAATACCATATAAATTAATCATACCCGATAAAAGCCTGTAATCTCCTTGAATCAAATAGTCCCTGTTTGATTGCAGTAACTCCAACAAAGAATCATTCGTGCTTTCAACATCAACCTCCTCATCATCGAAGTATTCATCATTTTCATAATAATCATCATCCCAATCTTCCAGTGCGACAGGGTCGAGCCGGCAATAAATAGATACAATTACCCTATTATTTTTATTATACATAATAGTCATTATCTTCATCTACGGTTATCCATTCCTTTATCTCTTCATAAGATGCATATGGTACTCCATTCGATGTAAATCCAATACTTTCCTGTATATCGCGAATTGTATCTTCTTTGGAACAAGAATATAAACTATGAATTGATTTATTTGACATCCCTGTAATAGAATCTAACTCTTTTATTGCAGTTTTACTGCCAACGTCATATCTTTCCATATATTCCTTTGCAGTAATTCCATATACCTCATTCAAATATCTCTTTACATCTAAAAGCCTGCCTCTTTTACCAATCCGGTTGAGTGGGGGCAATTGAGGTTCAGGACAATTTTTTTCACCTCCAAGCAAATCAGGTGAAAAAATACGACATCCGCCGCATGTTTCCTTTTTAATACACACTCCACACCAGCTATTTAAAAAAGACTTTTTAGAACGAAACGAGCGATATTTTCTAAGAATACCGGAATTATTCCATAATTCCACCGGATCGGAATTTAATAAATTGCCTGCATTATTCTGCGGATGGATCAATTGTGAGCAAGGATATACAGATCCGTCAGGTGCAACAGATAATATCCGGGAAGCCGCAACACATCCTTTCTGTCCGAGCTGTCGGGATAATTCCTCCGGCAAATGCGGTTGTATAAAACTAAGGGCACAATCTATCCGTAGATTTATCTCCGGATGTCTTTTCTTTATATTGATGATTTTTTTGTTCAATAGTAATAATTGCTCCCTGGTAGGTTTTTCTCTATTCCATTGTCTGACATCAGCCGGAGGTTTATATCTTAGAAGGATAATACGACTAAAACCCAAAGCAACCAGTCTGTTTATTATATTATTAAGATCCTGAATGGCCGGTTTACTAAGAAAAAGATTAGCCCCGAATGAAACACTAAAATGATTAAGGATATCAATAGTATTTCTAATATTTTTATCCCACATCAATATTTTATCTTCCTGAAATTCCCGTGGATGGAATCCAATTTGTAAATTTTTAATATAGGCAGCAATTGGTTTTATTTCTTCACTTTTAATATTTTTTTTTCCGGTTGTGATATGAACAGTCAGGTACGATCCTGCAGCACACTTGATAATTTCCGGTAAATCCTTTCTCAGGAAAGGTTCTCCTCCGCCTATTGCCAGTTGGAACACTCCCCAACCGGCAATCTTATCAATAAATATCTTTGCTTCTTTTGTAGACATTTCCGGTTTATCATGACGGAATCTTCTTGTATAGCAATCAGGACAGCTTTTATTACAACGGTAAGTTATGGGCCAATGCACTGTCTCAGGCGCCGAAAGCCATTGATATTTTTGTGTTTTTTTTAAGTATGATATCGTGTCATTAATTTCCTGATATGAACTCCCGTTTTGGGGGGAAGCTAAAAAATCAGCCCGGGTTTCATTGGAGAATTCAATAATACCTTGTTTTACAAAAGTTTGTAATAGTATGTCAAGTTGATCATCTGTTTTGGTGATTAGTCCGAATTCGAGTAAAATATCTTTTAAATTTTTCAAACTTATAAATCTATGCTTTAGAACATAAAGCACAGCAAAAGCTTCTTTATCCAATTCCAGTATATTCCCATTGCGGGTATCAAATACTAATCCTCCGAAATATTCTTTTCGTAGCTTAATTCCATTTGCAAGCTTTATATCGGTGCTATAAAGGGATATTCCATTCATGAGTTATCCCATTTTGTCTTTTGCCAGTCACTTATTACACCTTCGGTATTACAATACGGGCAAAACCAATAAATTTCTTTATCTACATCCGGTAAATCGACAATTACAGTTTCATCACATCCGGCCTTAAAACAACGAATATCAGTATTTACCAAAGTTTCAGGCAATGCTGATGTGGCTGAATCTATAATCAACGCGAGAAAACCTGCCAATTCTTTAGCTTCCTGAGGCATTTCTTTAGCAAAGTCTCCGTTTTCATCAAGAAAGTGCTTTATGGTAGTTATCTATCCCATACCAAATGATTATTGAATAGAAAAATCGTATCTGAATTTTTACAATTAATATCATTAGATTTACCTACATCTAAAATAATAATTTTGCAAAAGCGCTGATATTGTCCGTAGGACATATATTATTGTAGATCGTTAATACAAAACTATAAATATTCCCTGTAGGGGATACATAATTTTATCTTTAAATAAATGTGCTACTGATACAGCTTTCGGATCATTGCGCCTGCCGATGCATTCCTGTGGAAGAATGTTGGATCCCGATACCCGATAACTATCGGGTATCGGGAGGAAAAATGCCTGCCCGCCGACTCGTCCGCCGTAACGCAGGTGAAGGCGGGAGCGTGCGAAGGCGGGGAATAATGTTTTCTAAACAAATTAATTGTAAAACTTACCAAAGAGTAAGTTACCAAGTAGTAAGTTGTTTAGCAATTTTTTTAGTCAACTTTGGGTCAATTGAATCAATTATGAGTCCTTTGAGTCTATTATGAGTAATAACTGAATCAATTGCGCCATTTATTAAATTTTTCCCGACATTTTCCCGACAAATCCATTTCAGGTAATCATCCCTCCAGGATTCTTTCCATTCAACATGTTGATTTTCCTTTTTGTTCATAATAAATTAACCGTAAAACTTACCAAAGGGTAAGTTACCAGGTGGTAAGTTGTTTAACATTTTTTTTAGTCAATATTAAATCAACTGAGTCAATTATGAATCCTTTATGAACCCTTTGGGCCCTCTATATGAGCCCAATATGTCCCCAATGTCCCCATTATGTCCCCAAAACTTATTTCAAAGTATATTTTACACCGCGTCCTGTGCTTCCAGTTTTTTCAAAAATACCATATTCAACCAACTCCTGTAAGTCGCGTGTAGCTGTCTTTTTTGTTGTTCCAGTTAATCCCTGATATTTTGAATTATTAATCGAACCGCTCTTCTTCACAAATAAAACTGCTTTTATCTGCCTGTCCTTTAATCCTATGGTGCGAAGGTGTTCCAAATAAATAATATCTTTCCGGAATATGAGTTCAAAACCACCTGCCTTTTCTGAAAAAGAGGGTTCTGGCATTTCACGTTTATTAAAAGCATTTATTATATTCAGAGTACCCCTTCCCCAGGCTTCAATCAGACCGGCTTTAAAAAATACATCTGCCAATAATTTATTCCTTGCTTTTGATGGATGATTTCGTTTCAGATCTTCGATTGTTAACCCGGAATGTAACCCCCCTTCATTCCAGATTATCATCTTATCATCATAAACACTAATCTGTATGGCATCACCAGTATAATCTTTATGAACAAGTGCGTTGATAATTGCTTCCCGCAAAGCATCAAAGGGATATTCCGGAGATTCCTTTCGATAAAGACCTTCGTAAGATACAGGTGAAGTTAGATATTTTCCGAGAAGGATTTCCAAAATCTTTTCAACCAGTTGAAAGAGGTTACCTTCGAGGGTATCCTGAGTTACAAGCTCAGTATCGGTTTTAAATCTCCCTATTTTCACAAAAGCACCAGGGTAAAATTTCTTTGGGTCTTTCCCAAACAGCAAAATTGCCACCCGTTTTACATTTTTACCTTCAACAAGATGGAGAGACTCGAGAATGACTTTAAAATCATCTTCCTTTCTGAGAGACGGAATCCGGTTTTCTTTTAAT
>Ga0114919_10002441_pt1 | contig 15059 bp, 18 predicted proteins | sample BlataG_FD_88682 | JGI IMG/M metagenome (GOLD analysis project Ga0114919, IMG submission 88682) | Deep subsurface microbial communities from Black Sea to uncover new lineages of life (NeLLi) - Black_00105 metaG | ecosystem: Environmental > Aquatic > Marine > Oceanic > Sediment | place: Atlantic... | reverse complement strand
GGAGCCAGACCTGATGGCGCTGACGGGCTATCCGAACCCGGTGCCCTCCTGGGGCTACGGCATCGGCCGATCGCTAGAGGTCGGCACCTGGGGCTACTGGGTCGGCCCGGCGATCCCGTTCCCGCCCGGCATGGATCAGGTCGAGTTCAACCTGGGCATCAGTCGCGTCGCGAGCTTCGCCCTGGGCGTCACGCGCGAGCAGACGTCAGAGCTGGGCATCAGGCGCGAGGTCGAGAAGGAGGCGAGCATCACCAGGGAACAGGAGTTCGACCTGGGCATCACTCGCGAGATCACGAAGAAGGTGGAGGGCTGACCCATGTCGTGCATCGAATGCCCCAAGGAGATCCACGTCGGCGACTACGGGACACGGTTCAAGATCCACATCACCGAATGCGACGACGACGGCGTCGAGAAAGATGTGCCGCTGGCGACGGCGACGATGCTGCGCGTCTGGTTCTTGAAGTCGGACGAGACGACGATCGACGAGGTCGGCACGATCCTGAACCCGCCCGGCGATGACGGGATCTACTACTACGACGCGCAGCCCGGCGAGATCAGCGTCGCCGGCGACTGGCAGATCCAGGGGCAGGTCACGTTCCCCGGTGGCCAGTGGCACAGCTGCAGCGCAGAGTTCGAGGTGTTCCCGAATATTTTGTAAGCGAGGCAACGATGGGCAGACCCCAGCAGATCGATCCCGAACACTTCAGCGGCGGCCGCAACCTGACGCCGACGGCTTCAGAGGACAAGAGCCTGTCGCAGCTCTATAACGAACTGGTCGAGGCCGGCGAGCCAGAGACGATCACCAGGCTCTACGTCGACACCGTGAACGGCGACGACGACAACGATGGAACGAGCTGGGCGAAGGCGAAGCAGACGGAGGCGATCTTCGACGAGGTGCCTGTCTTCGGCTGGGCGTTCGTCTACGTGCGCGGCAGTCTGACCATCACGCGGCAGGCTCTGCCATACAACATCTATTACGGGCAGCTGCGCATCATCGGCGCCGACGACTGGTCCCAGGTCGCCAGCGGCACAGTTACCTCCTACACTGGTTCGGCCGGCCGCTTCGAGTCGGATCACTACGACCTGAACCTGGGCGGCTACGTGAAGGCCGATGCAACGGATCGGCGGCTGTTCCTCGAAGTACAAGATGACGCTGGCATGTGGCACATCATCAAGGTTCTCGAATACGACTTCGGCGGCGGCGGCCTCTACGATGTCGAACGACCGGGCGGCCTGACGGTCTCGCCGGGCAACGCCTGCAAGCTGGTGACGCCAGTGACAGAGATCACGATCAACGATCGGATCACGGCGACGTACCATCTGCTAGGGTCAGTGTGGATGTTCGGCGTGAACATCACGGCGCCAAACAAGATCTACCCTTCGAGGCACATCGGCTACGCCGCCTGCATGCTGGACTTCACGGCAGCGACGTATGCCTTCTTCATCGAGCGAGCATCTGGCTTCGGGATTCTGACTGCAGAGTCCGGGACGCACGGGGCAGACTACTTCGCGACGATGCCGGAGGAGGCGCTGGTCGGAACTTATACCGAAGGCAAGCATGGGCCGACGACGCGCTACCCTGGTTGCTGGGTCGGGCTGAAGGCGAGCGGGCAGATCGAATTCGCCGGCAATCGACGCAATCAGTGGATGGTCTACTATACGGTCTTCGAGGGCGGTGTCCTCGATTTCGGCTACGGTCTAATCTACGCGAACCTCCAAGATTGCCGCGGCGTCGACACTGACCTGGTCGTGTTCACTGGCTCGACCATCTACGTGCAGGGGATCAACTTCGAGGACGGTGTGCTGCGCGTGCAGTCGGGCGGCAACTTCTGGCACTGGGGTGGTATGGTGTTCGGCTCGATCGAGCTAGACGACGGCAGCATCTTCGGCTGGGGACTGTCGAACATTACCCTGGGCCGCAGCGCGCCGCACGATTCGATCGGCGTCGACATCAGGCCGGGCGGCTACATGTTCGACACGAAGATCCTGGGCGGCTACGACCTGGCCACGCCCGGCACGCCGCAGCCGCTGGTGAAGGTCACGGGCAAGACGCGCGACATCGAGCTGCAGCTGACCGCGTCAAATCGCGGCGCCGGCGCCCTGGTGCTGGGAGACGACGACGGGATCATCAATCTGGGCGCGACGGCCTCTGGCGACAACTCGAACGCAGGCGGTCACGGCCTCGAAGTGCGCAATGGCGCGAAGGCGAACCTACCGGCCACGCATGCGCTGACGGGGAACAGCGGCGGCGAGCTGCGTGCCTTCATCGGCAGCCTGGGCCTCGCGGCCTACCCTGCCTCCGGCTTGCGCAAGAACGACCTGCCGGCGAACCCGGCCGGCACAGAGGAGCTGACCGTGGTGGCCGTCAGGTAGAGGAGGGATCGATGGACGAGACGAAGACCAGGGCCGATGACGTGTCGAAGCGCGACTACGTGAAGCCGATAGTCGAGGAGGAGGTCGTGATCGAGACGACATCGACTGGTCCCGTGCCGACCGCCTTCGATTGCTCGTAGGTTGACGGTGCGCTCCGTAGCGTGGCAGAGTTCAGTGAAGGAGTAGGTCGTGCCATATTGCAATCGACAGGCCGTGCGACGCGAGGGCGTCTCCTCTGCAGACGTCGGCAACACCAGGCTCGACATAATCCTCGAGCTGGCGTCGCGCTACATCGACACCTTCACCGGGCAATGGTTCGAGCCACGGCAGGCGAGCTACGTGATGGACGGCCGCGGCCATCGCACGATCTATTTCGAGGTGCCTGTGATCGAGGTCACGTCGATCAAGGAGGTCGACGCCCAGGGCAACGAGAAGCAGACCTTCGACCCGGCAGGCTACCTCGTTTACAACCGGCACGTCAGGCTGAACCAGCAAGACCCAGACGACCGGGAGAACTCGAAGGTCGAGCGCGTGAACCCGACCGACCCCTGGGACGTGAGGCTCTACGGACAGGCGTGGTGGCCGCGTGGTCAGCAGAACGTGCAGGTCGACGGCTGGTTCGGCTACACCGATTACGACAGCACCGATCCGCACGGCCAGACGCCGCCGCTGATCGAGCGCGCCTGTGTGCTGCTCGCGCTGCGCGAGTGCTGGGAAAGGTGGGGCCAGGAGGGCGAGAGCGAGGAGGCCCGGTTCAGGTCTCGCCTGAAGTCGGAGAAGACGCGCGACCAGAGCTACCAGCTGGGCGGCGTGGCGACGTCGCTGGCCGACGCGCTCGCCGGCGGCCGCCTGACCGGCGATCCTGAGATCGACAGCATCTTGATCGAGTTCCGCAAGTCGGTCGGCGTGGCGACGGTGTAGGTGCGCCGTGCGCGTGCGCCTGCTGAACCCGGTGCTGGTGACGATCAAGTCGATCAACCCGACGACGACGCGCGCCGAAGATCCTCCTGGGGCAGACACCGAAGGCTATGACGACGACTTCCGCGAGCCGGTGGCCTACTACGATCCGGCCGACTCTGAACGCAAGGTCACGACGCAGACGACGACGCGACAGATCCTCGCCCAGGTCGAGGTCGACCGCGAACACCTCGCGCGCTACGAGCCGACGGGCGACTTCCCAGAGTTCGACGTGGTCCTTGTCGCGCACATCAGAGACCTGACCCGGCGCGGCTACATGAATGCCGACGGCTCGCCGGTGATCCAGGTCGGCGACCGACCGACCCAGGCCGTCAGCCGCAAGAGCGGCAAGGTGCAGGCGACCTGGGCCGACCTGGTGATCGACGAGTGGCGACATGCCAGCTGGGGCCTCGGCGACGGGCGGGATCTGATCCTGTTCCTCTGCAAGAAGGGTCAGGAGCCCAGCTGATGCCGCGGATCCGACAGGGCATAGGCCAGCTCGCCGGCGCGACAAAGATCACGCATGGCGGCGGCTTCAAGTCGAGGCCGGCAGAGTTTCGCCAGATCCTCGCGGCGATCGACGTCGACAAGTTCGGTCCCGTGAACGTCGAGTCAGCAGCTCTCGAGGAAGCAGAGCGGCTGCGAGCCCTGATGGTGCAGAGCCTGGTGCAGCAGCGAGGCGGCCTGAAGCGGCCGTTCGCGCCGCTGTCGCCGGCAACCATCGCTCTGCGTCGATCGGTCGCGCGCAAGAAGAAGGGCGGCCGCAAGATGGGCACGAAGGCGCTGATCGAGACGGCGCAGATGTTCAAGTCGATCCAGGTCGTGCGGAGGGGGAACGTCATCTTCATCGGTATCCCTCGAAACGCCAGGCGCAAGGGAGGCACTGGCAAGACCGGCAAGCTGATGAACCTGGCGTTGCTGCATGAACACGGCTTCGTGACGCAGTGGGGACCGAAGCAGTCGGCCTGGTTCTGGGCATCGATCGGCGAGGCGCACAACGCGCCGGCGAACAAGATCCTGCGCGCTCGCAAGAAGGGCGGCAGGCCGAAGGGCTTCAGCCTGATCGTCGTGCCGCCCAGGCCGTTCATCGGCCCGTCGGTCGAGGCGTGGCAGGCCGACCTGGGCAGGAACTTAGAGAAGCTGCTGAAGCCCAGGGCAGCAGGAGGCGTCGACTGACATGGCAGTGCCGACCATTATCTCCGTCACCCCGTCAGAGGTCGTCGCGAACTCGCGCGCCCAGGTGGTGATCGCTGGCACAAACTTCAATATGTGGCCGTCTCTACCCTGGCCGAATGGCGGCGTGTTCGTCTACTTCGTCTTCGGCGTCGAGGAGTTTCTGGCGAACTACGTGCAGGTGATCAGCGACACGGAGATCCGCTGCGAGATCGTGCGCTTCATGGGCGACTCGACGGCGACGACGCTGAAGGCCGACGTGAAGGTGATAAACCTCGACGTGAACGGCGATCCGGTGCCAGGCGAGGAGGCGACGCTGGCCGACGCAGTGACCTACTACAAGGACCAGCACATGCCGGGCGACAAGAACCCCGGCGAGGACTTCTTGACGCTCTGCGTGCGCGAGGCGATCAAGACGTTCAAGCGCTCGACCGACGTGCCCGTCGCCGTGGCAACTCATATCGACTGGTTCGAGGAGGGCCAGCTCGAACACTTCACGGCAGAGCTGCCGTGCATCGCGTTCACCGGGTTCGGTCTCGAAAGCATCCCGCATACGCCCTACGATCCCGACCGGGATCGCGAGGAGGGCGACGACGAGGAACACCTGGCCAGCGAATACTTCTGGATCACCTGGCAGGTCGCGCCGATGGCCGAAGGCGTTCGCGAGATCATGGGGCTCTGGCAGATGCTGATCCGAATGAGCCAGCGAGTGCGTCAGCTGTTCGTGCCAAAGGCCCATAACTCCACGGATCGAATGACAATCAAGTTCATTCTTGACGCCAGCGGAGAACTAGGGTTTAACTATGGAGTGGGAACCGGGACGGCAACACTTTCAGCACGCATGGGGCCGATCCCGTTAGAGACGCCGGAGGTTACGAACAGGCTGGGCACAGTGCAGGAGGCCTTCTTGCACGCGACCAATAACATCGAAGGCACCGGCGACGCTCGCGACACCCAGTTCTATACACCCTGAAGGAGTGGCCATGCCGAAGAAGTCGAAGAAGCACAAGCCAGATTTCATCAGGATCAGGAACGACACGAAGGGACCGCTGGCCATCATGACGGTCTGGGAAGATCCGAAGGAGATCAAGGTCGCCGCATCGCAGTACAAGCGCGAGGGCGGCAAGGTTCAGAGGAACATCAGCGTCGTGCGCAAGCAGGTGCCCGACGCCTTCACGCTGATGCCCGGTGTGACCAGCGAGAAGCTGCCGGCGAAGGCCGCGAGCGCAGAGCAGATCGTGGGTCTGCACCGGGCGAAGATGATCGCAGTGATCCCGGTGGCGTAGCCGCCGACGCGCGAGAGCAGACGAGGAGGAGAGAATCATGGCCGACCTGTCAAGCAAGGTTTCGATCGTCAGGCTTCCGCCGTCGCTGCAGTCCATCATCGGCGTGCCGTCGAACAGCATCCACCTGACAGGCACCTCCATGAAGGGGCCGATCGGCGAGGTCAGCGCCGTGCCGTCGGGGAGCTGGCCGACGTGGAAGCGGATCTACGGCGGCCTGATCACGACGAGCTACCTCCCCGTCAGCGTCTGGGCGATCATGCGTGCGCCTCGCGGCACGAAGCGCATCTTCACCACGCGCATCACGCACTTCACCGACCCCGACGACAAGCTGACGACGGCCGCCCTGATCGGCGACGAGGACCTCGACGGGACCACGGCCGCTCCGACGCAGGGCGAAGAGACCGGCACGGTCGCCGGCCCGTGGAACCTCGACAGCGGGGACGACCTGGTGATCCACTGCGACGAGGATGGCGGCGGTCCCGACACGGCCACCTTCACCGGCACGCCGGCGCTGATTGCCGGTGGCGTCTGGGTCGGTGGTCTGCTGGCCGCCGACCAGATCGTGATCAAGACCGACAAGGATCCCGACAACCAGACCGTCATCTTCTCCGGTGGCGAGACCTTCCCCCAGACCCTCGCGCTGCTGAACGCCGTGGCCGGCATGCAGGCGATCGACAGCGGAGGCGGCGGCACGAACATCGATCTGCAGAGCGACACGGAGGGCACGAACGGCTCGATCCAGATCGTCAGCGAGTCGCCGCCTGGCGTCGCCGCGAAGATCGGTCACGTCGTCGCCGCGGCCGTGACAGGTGGCGGCAACATCGGCGACATCGACGCCGCGACCTTCACGGAGCTGAAGGGCATCATCGAGGCGGCCGTGATCAATCCCCTGACGGGCGTGACCGTCAGCGAGGAGGTCGGCGGCTTCATGACGATCACCTCGAACAAGGTCGGCGGCGGCGTGACGTCGTCGATCATGATCGAGGTCGCCTCCACGGCCGACGCGAAGTTCGGCTTCGACAACGTGTTGCACACCGGGTCGCCAGTCTCGGCGGGTCCGGTGATCACGGTGCAGGGGATCAACGCCGGCGGCTTCACCGACGACATCACGGTCGACGTGGAGGCCGCGACCGACGGCGAGGCCGCGCACTTCAAGCTGAAGGTCTACTACGAGGGCGAGCTGATCGAGACGTGGGACAACCTGTCGATGGTCACGACCGACCCAGCGTTCCACGAGACCCTGATCAACAATGCCGACGTCGGCAGCGCGTGGATCAATACGGTCGACCTGGCGACGGGCACGCGACCCGACGACGTGACCGGCGTGGCGCTGACGGGCGGCGACGACGGCCTGGGCGGCCTGGTCGATGCCGACTTCACCGGCAACGCCGGCATCTGGTCGACTAGGTTCCTGCCCGACTTCATCGCGCTGCGCGCAGTGCCCGGTCGGGCGACGGCCGTCGTGCAGAACGCCCTGGTGACGATGTCGGAGCTGACGAACAGCTTCGCCGTGATGGCCGGCCCTCTGGGCCAGACGGTCAGCGGCATCAGGACCTACTTCAAGACGACGGCGGCCCTGAAGGAGCTGTCAGAGTTCGGCGCCTTCTACTGGCCGAACCCGAAGATCGCGAACCCTGACACCGACGTCTACGGCACCGACGACACGGAGATCGTCGTGCCGGCCGAAGGGCCTTGCCTGGGCACCTACACCGTGAACGACTCGCGGCAGGGCGGCGTCTACGAGGCGCCGGCCGGTCTGGAGAACGGGCGGCTGTTCGGCGTGACCGACGTCGAGAACGAGCAGGTCTACGACGAGTCGGTGCGTGACCAGCTCTACCCGGATCGGATCAACCCGATCTGGCACATGGCAGATGGAGAGCCCTTCTTCATCGACGGCAGCCGCACGCTGAAGTCGACGGGGCCGTTCCCCAGCATCGGCGAGTCGCGTGGTGTGATCTTCATCACGCAGTCGGTCAAGGTCTTCGCGGAGCGCGTGCGGCATCGCAACATCACGCTGCGCCTGCTCGACGAAGTCGGCAAGGCGACGGAGCTGTTCCTGATCGGGCAGGCCAGGCAGGGCGCGTTCTTCAGCGACGACCCTGAGAAGGCGTTCTACGTGGACACCAGCGAGGCAGTCAACCCGGCCAGCGAGCGCGCGGCGCACCGGCTGCACATCTACATCGGCCTGGCGATGGCAGAGCCTGCGGAGTACATCTTCATCGAGGTGACGAAGGACACGCGCGCACTGCTCGAGGAGCTGGGCCTGTAGTACCAGGCGAGGAGGTAGCAAGATGGCGACCAGAGGACGACCGGCAGACTTCAGGGATCACGCTCGATTCCTCGTCGAGATCGATGGCGCAGACTACGCCGGCTTCCAGTCGTGCAGCGAGATCCGCGGCACGGTGGCGAAGAAGGAATACCACGACGGCGCGTCGCCAATCCCCTTCAAGAAGGCAGGGAAGGAGGACTACCCTGACGTGACCTTGGAGCGTGGCAAGTCGCCAAATCAGGATCTCGAAGCCTGGTGGAACGAGGTCAAGGCGAGCGTGCGCGGCAACGGCGTGCCGCCCGAAGCCTACAAGCGCAACGTGAACGTCGTCGAGACCGACGAGACCGGCGCGCGTGTCGACGTCACCACGCTGTTCAACGCCTTCCCCATCGACTTCAAGAAGGGCGACTACGACGCGACCGACAAGGAGGGCTTCGTCATCGAGTCGATGATCCTCGCCTACGACGAGTTCTGATCCGTAGCAGCTCGACCTGCCTCTATAGCGGCGAGGTCGGGGTCCCCCATCGCGGGATTGGCCCTGGCTTCTCGTTCAACAGTTCACAAACAGTTCTAGTGAAAAGGAGTTCATCAATGGACATCACCTGCCCGTCAGGCTTCAAGGGAACGCTGAAGAAGCCGAAGGTGCGCGTCATGAACGAGATGCGCAAGATCGCCAATCAGCATCGGATCAGGTCCTTCACCTATCTGCTGTCGCAGTGCTGGGCGAGGACCATCGACCCCGGCATCTATCGCTTCGAGGGAGACGAGGTGCCCTGGCGCGATGTGATCTCTGGGGATCGGTTCTACATCTTGCTGATGATCCGGCAGCTGCTCTACGGCCCGAACTACGAGTTCCCCGTGCGCTGCGCGAGCTGCGGCAAGAAGTTCGGATGGGTCCTCGAGCTTGACAAACTCGAAGTCGATCCGCTGTCCGACGAAGCGAAGAAGGTTATGCTGACCGACGAGAAGTTATTCGACGGCGAGAGCGAGGACGGCACGTCGTTCAGGTTCAGGATCGCGACCGGCAGGATCGAAGAAGAAGTCGACGAGGGCGATGAAGAAGAGGAGCTGCTGCAGTTCGTCATGCCTAGACTGTTCAGCCTGGGCGACGTGACCCAGCGGCCCTTGCTGCGCGAAGCGTTGCTCGATCTGGATCAGAACGTGTTCGACGAGATTCAGGCGGCAATCAAGGGAGCCGACTGCGGCGTCGAGACGGAGATCGAGGTCTACCATGCTGCGTGCAAGACGCACCAGGCAATCTCCCTCCCTTTCGACCGTCGGTTCTTCTTCCCGAAGTCGGCCGCCTGATCCCGCACCTGGTTCGGCTGCCGCACGCGCGCTCGCTCTGGGAGCAGATAATGGAGTTGTGCTACCAAGATCCGGTCGCTGGCGGCTACACTTTCACGCGGGAGGACGCGCTCGACATGGAGTGGGACGAGTTCAGGTTCTACCTGCATCGCGTGCGCCGTCTGCGCGAGCGCGTGCGCAGCCGCATGCGAGGGAGCTGACCCGATGGCGATGAACGAGTTCGGGGTCGGTGCTGTCATCACGGCAGAGGACCGTGCCAGCGGTTCGCTCGAAGCAGTGACCGATGCGACGAACGGCCTGGCCGGCGGCTTCGGCAACGCCGGGACGAGCCTGACTTCATTCCTGGGCGCAGGCCGTGCGATCCCAGGCATGGCTGGCGGCGCAGCTGCAGGCCTGGGCGGCATGGCCGCCGCGCTGGGGCCGATCGCTCTCGCCATCGGCCTGGTCGTTATGGCCTGGTCTGCGTGGAACGACGTCGTCATGAAGACGAACGAGATCATGGAGTCGTCGATCCAGGTCTTCGGCGCGTTCGAGTCGCGGCTGGCAGAGGTGCAGACGATCCTGGGCAGCACGCGCGAAGAAATGGGGAAGATCACCGACGCTGCCCTAGACTACGCGGCGACCTACGGGAAAAGCTCGCAAGAGCAGCTGGCCGGTTTCTACCAGACGGCGTCGGCTGGTTTCGCCGATGCGGCTCGATCCGCGCAGGTGATGGACTCCGCGAACAAGCTGGCTGTCGGTGGCGTGACGAACATCAATAGCAGCGTCGACCTGCTGACGACGATCCTGAACGGCTTCAGCATCGAGGCCGATCGGGCGAACGAGGTCAGCGACTCGCTGTTCACCACGATCAAGGCCGGGAAGACCACGGCCAGCGAGCTGGCTGCAGCATTCGGGCAGGTCGTGCCGTCAGCGAACGCAGCCGGCGCCCAGCTCGACGAAACGCTGGCGGCTATGGCTACCCTCACCTTGACCGGGCAATCGACTGCAGAGGCATCTACGGCCCTTGCACGGGCCTTCGATTTCCTCATCAAAAAGCCACCTGCAGCGATGAAGAAGCTGAAGGAGTACGGCGTCGAGGCAGCCGACCTCGATGTGAAGGGCCGCGGGCTGCAGGCCGTGCTGACTTCTATCGGCACGGCCTTCGCGGGGAACGAGGAGGAGATTGCCCTGGCCGTGCCCCAGATCCGGGCCTTCAAGGCGATCATGCCGCTGGCCACGTCGCAGGCCGAAAAGTTCAGCGGGATCCTCGACCAGATGGCCGACAAGACCGGCGCCACCGACGAGGCGTTCAACACCATCGCGAACACTATGCAGTTCCAGAAGGATCGCTTTGCCTCGATGGTCGAGGGCTTCCGCAGTCGTATCGGCCAGGTCTTCGCGCCGTCGATCCGGCAGGCGCTCGACATCGCTAACGATCTGCTGGGCCTGGTCGAGAAGCTGCCGCCCAGCATGAAGAACTTCATCTTCACGATCACCGGCGTCGGGCTCGCCGTGCCTAGCGTGGTGAACAAGATCGGCGGCATGATATGGACCCTGACGAAGCTGGGCTTGATCCTGGTGCCGATCCTTTCCGTCGCGCAGATGATGGTGCCGGCCTTGCTGATGTGGATCCCGTCGCTGGCTCGCATGGTGCCCAGCCTGGGTCGGATCATTCAGTTGTTTGTGGCCTGGCGCGACAACGTCGACGGACTGCGTGACCGCGTGCAGAAGTTCTTCGACAACTTTAAGCTGGTGATCCGCGGCTTCGGCGAGGCCATCGCGCACGATGGCGACATCAGCGGCCCGATCGCAGCGGAGCTAGAAAAAGCCGGCCTTATCAAATGGATCTCTGGTGTCTGGGTCGTCTTCCGTCGCATCCAGACCTTCTTCGGTTCGTTCTGGGAGGGCTTCAGGGAGGCAGTGCTGGGCGGCCGCGAGACGCTAGAGGAGATTGCCCCAGAGCTGACGGCGCTCCTCGACGTGCTGAAGAAGGGCGAGGGCCTGGGCGAGGCGCTGGGCAAAGCGATCCCGGTGAAGATGGTCGAGGAGCTGGGCAAGAAGGGCGGCGAGAACCTGGGAAAGATCATCGACTGGCTGGGCACGATGGCTCGCGACTGGGAGAAGAACGCGAAGATGGTTGACACCTTCGTCACTGCGATCATGGATCTCGCTGAAGCGATGAAGACCCTGGCCAGTGTCGTCTCGACGCTGCAGCCATTCTTGAACCAGCTTGACAGGCTCGCTGTAGCACTAGGCATCGCGACGCCTGCCCAGGAGGGGAAGGTCGCCGGCCAGAAGTCGGCAGAGGCGATCCTGGGGCCGGGCATGGCGGCGCTCGAGGAGCAGCAGAAGGGGCCAGGCCTGGGCGTGGCCGGTGCGCTCGCGACACTGGCTGCGCCGGTCGTCGGCCTCGTCTCGCCAGCTGGCGCCGCTGCCCTGGGCGGCATAGGTGCAGCTGGTCGAGAGCCGCAGACGATCAACCTGAACCTGACCTCGAAGACGGAGGTAGACGGGCAGACCCTCGCGACGGTGATCGAGCAGAGGGCGATCGAGCTGGCCGAAGAAGGCCAGGCGCAGGAGTAGACATGGCAGGCACACCAGTCATCAGGCAGATCGGCCAGGGCGAGATCATCAGGTCGGGCATCGCGCACGCTCGCATCATAAACGAGTACACGGGCGAGGACCGCGAAGTGCAGATCAACCCTACGCAAATACAAGAGCGGCTGCGCGTGAACTATAGCGAGGAGCATGCCGTGATGAAGGTGCCGGGCGACCTGGTCTACGGGAACACCGGCAACACGGAGATCCCTCTGCGGCTCGAGCTAGATCAAGAGCTGTTCCCGAAGACGAGCATCATCGACTTCTGGCTTTTCGTTAAGTCACTCTGCTATCCGGTGAGGCTGGGCGACCTGATCGGCGATCCGCCCGACGTGCTGTTCGTCTGGCCGCACCTGTTCTCGATCCAGGTGAAGGTGACGTCGCTGCAGACCACGTTCAACGATTTCACCAGGGCGCTGAAGCCGAAGTCGTATGTCATGAACATCACCGTCAAGGAGACCGGCTACGCGCTGGTCTTCAGCTCTGACGTGCGCGAGAAGGTGCAGGTGTTGGAGCCGGTGCCTGAATCGTTCTTGCCTGGTCAAGGGGAGTGGTTCTGATGGCCGTGCAGCCTGCAGAGTATTCTCGCTTCCGCGACAACCGCTGGTTCAGGCAGCTGCTCGCGAGCGGCGTTGAGCTGATGTGGCGGCCGTATCGCCTGCGCCGTCTGCGCATGCCAGCCACGCTCGACCCGGTCGACGTGGTGAGGGGCGACGCGACGATGTCACTGTGGAGCCTGGCGGCTCTGTACTATCGCGGCCTTGACAGGCCGGAGGAGCTATGGTGGCTGATCGCCGATGCGAACGACATCGTCGACCCGACGCTGAAGTTAGACGGGCGCGACGTGCTGATCCCACCGACTGCTCTGCTTGACGTCGACCCCGAAGACATGCCGACGGAGGATCCCAGCAGGTGAAGCCGGCGGCCATCATAGATTTCGGGAACCAGCTCTACAACGATCTGTTCAGGCCTCGCCTGAAGAAGCTGGTCTTCATCGATCGCGACAACGCCAGCGACAAGGTCGAGCTGACCTTCCGCAACGATGACATGGTGCTGACTGATTGGTATCCGCCAGGCCTGTCGGTTGCCTTCAAGTTCGGCTGGGCGCACAAGCTGTCGAGGCCGCGCACGCTGAAGATCAAACGCATGAAGCTGAAGGGCTCCAGCGATCTTGTCGTCGAAGGCCTGAGTGCCGAAGCTGAAATGGACAAGGAGCAGAAGACCCGCACGTTCGAGAACGTGAACTACGCGGCCATCGCTGACTTCATCGCGAGCGAGAACGGCTACTCGCCAGAGCTGACGATCATCGAGGACGACGATGTCTTCTACGACACGGTGCCGCAGATGGGCGAGACCGACGCGCACTTCTTGCGGCGCCTGGCGAAGGAACTCGACTTCGCCTTCTGGGCCGACGAGGGCGAGTTCCATTTCCATCCTCGCAAGTATGGCGAGAAGCCGCGGCTGCTGATCGAGTTCAGGCAGGGGAAGCTGACAGGCAACATCACCGACCTCGACGCGGACCTGAACCTGATCAGGTCGCCGCAGAAGGTGACGAAGAAGGGCTACGATCCGAACGCGAAGAAGGGGATCACGGTCACGGCCGATGGCACGAACAGCGGCCCGACGTGCGGCCCGTTCGAGCCCGGCCTGTTCCCTGCGCCGAAGACCTTCGTCGGCTACTACCTCGACGACGTCTACGGCGATCAAAAGAAATACCAGGTCGGCAACGATATAGTGATCTTCCCTGACGGGCGGCCCGTGACGATCGGCCAGGCGTCAGAGACGCAGACGAAGCAGGAACCGACCACGGCACAGAGCGACGACGAGGCGCAGCAAGAAGCCGACACGACGCTGAAGAAGAAGAAGAACAGGAGGATCAAGTTCTCGCTGAAGCTGAAGCCAGGCGATCCGTCCTGGCTCGCGAAGCAGGTGGTCGAGCTGCGCGGCGCTCGTATTCTCGACGGCCCCATCTATATCAAGCAGGCGACGCACTCCGTCGACTCGAAGACCTACGACGTCGAGCTGAAGGTGATCAAGGGCTACCTGGGCAAGAAGCCGAAGAAGGGCGCCGGCGCCGCGGAGACGGAGGCCACGGAGGGCGAGCCGAACAAGGGCACGGCCGGCGCCGGCTACGACACGCACGTCAAGTTCTACGACAGCGGCTTGACTGAAGTCTGGCAGGTCGAGAAGGACCCGGCCCCGAAGAAGCTGAAGGGAGGTTACTACTGATGCCAGGCATGGGCGAGAAGGGCGCAGACGCGCGGCTCTACGGGCTCTGGATCGGTCAGGTCGTGAAGAACGACGACCCCTCCGGCCTGGGTCGGATCAAGTGGAAGGTGCCTGGCCTGGTCGAGCCGGCGTCGCCCTGGGCGCTGCCGATCGGTATGGTTGCGCAGAAGGAGGAGGGCGCGTGGGACATACCAGCCAAAGGCGAGAACGTCGCGTGCGGTCTGCTGGGCGGCGACCCGAAGAAGCCATACTGGCTCGCCGGCCCCTGGGCCGCAGGCGAGGCACCATTCGACAGCGTCGAGAAGAAGGGCTTGCGCTTCTTCGACTTCGTCGTGCAGTTCGAGGACGACGTCGCCACGCTCGAGGACCTCGACACTGGCATGAAGGTCGAGCTGAAGCGCACGAACCAGAAGGTCACGATCTACGCGGCGGCCGGCGTCGACATCGAGAGCCTGGGCCAGGTGCGGATCCTGGCGACAGCCTGCGAGATCATCGGCCGCCCGGTCGTGCCGGGCGCAGGACCGATCCGGTGATGTGATGGCCGGTCAGCCCTGCATACCGTACGGCGATCCACCGGCGTCGCATTCGGTCACGTTCCCTGGCGGCGGCGTCGTGGTCTCGCCGCCCATCTTCGATCCGCACTCGCAGCTGGTCGAGCTGCAGAGCATCATGGCCGTGCTGACTCCGGCCCTTGCGGCGATGGCCCCGGTCTTCGCGCTGATGGAGATCGTGCAGGCGATCATCGACATGGTGAAGGCAGTGGCCACGCTGAACCCGGTGGCCATTGCGAACGCGACGGCCGACTTCATCGAGGCGACGGAGAAGCTGCTGGGCATCGTGCCGCAGGTCTCCCTGCCGCTGATGCTGGTCGGCTTGATCACGAT
>Ga0114919_10002440_pt1 | contig 15060 bp, 13 predicted proteins | sample BlataG_FD_88682 | JGI IMG/M metagenome (GOLD analysis project Ga0114919, IMG submission 88682) | Deep subsurface microbial communities from Black Sea to uncover new lineages of life (NeLLi) - Black_00105 metaG | ecosystem: Environmental > Aquatic > Marine > Oceanic > Sediment | place: Atlantic... | reverse complement strand
TTAGTTATTTGCATATTGAAATTTACAAAACTCTGTATCTATGGGCATTTTAGAGTAAATTACTCTCTGACTGGACTCCTTTTTGTTTTATGATACAATAAAAGCATGGAAAAAACAATGATTTGACACGGGGTAAAATTTGGGTAAAATTTGCAGAAAATTTGAAAGTAAATTAGATTTCAAGAGAGTTTCGGGAGAAATAAAGGAGATATTATCCATTTTACCGTGAACGCACTCCTAAAAATTTGTAATTATTTTACACTATAATGAGTTTACCTTGTCTAAAAAATTCCTTTTGTAGATAAGTTCTACTTTAGTGCTGGATTAACTGTTTTTTTATCTTTTAGCAGGGTAGGCGTTAAAAAAGAATGATTTTTCTAATCTAATCTTGACAATGGCCACTAATAATAAGATCTGTGTTGTTAAAACGGGTAGGGGAGAAAATATAAGCTTCTACGTAATAGTGTCCTTTTTTACTGCTCTACTAAAGAAAAGTTAGTGGTTTTAAATTTATCATTCCTATATACCTGAATGTATAAATCTTTCCAAATAGTAAATATTCGAGCTTTAACAAAATATCTACCTAAATCAATAATCTCTACTTTGGTATAGGCGGGGTCTTTTACTATTTCATCAAGCTCAGCAACAATCTGGGAGACACTGTTCATTCTTTAAGAAAGGGTGTTAGTCTTTCAATTTCCTTTTCTATTTCCTCTATACCCGTAATTGCCATTTCCCAATCACAATAATCCTGTTCAGTTTCAAAATTTGTCTTCTTTGCTATATCTGAGCTGCGAAATTCTTCAAAAATCATACCGTATTTTTTCTGAAAATTCCGATCCATCATTCTATACTTCCTTAAGTCTCGCTCTGCACGCTCATATAAAAGACGTGCAAGACTCACTTTGAAATCCTTACCTGGCTCTAAACGTTGTAAGGTAGATCGCAACATTTCCTCACTATTTAGCATTTGTCCTTTCCTCCAGAAGAATTTATTCTTTTTCTTACCACTTACCATAATATTTATTATATCTACATTTTATTATTCGTCAAACAACAAACACGTCAATAACAGAGGTCAAAATAATTTTTTGACTTTTAGATATAAAAGGGATAAAATAAAAACAGATATAGGAGAAACGAGAATATTTTCAGGGGAAAATCAAGAAAGAAGTTTCTGCAAAATTAGAGATTCCCTCAAGGGAAATGGTCCCCATATTAAAATTTCTAACTCCCTCACAAAGATTAACCACTATTTTAAATCTGTCTAAAATAGTTCGTTCTACAATGAGTTCCTATATTCGCTCCTGTCATTCTGAATGGGATAATAAGAAAGTTAAAAGAGAAGTAGCCATGAGAATATTGCATGGAGTAGAAAAAGGGTATAATAAAAGCGGCTAACTGTTGAAATTATCAATTCTGCCAGTTCTCTCACACTCGTAATATTGACATGGGAGTGATGTTTTGACTGCAATAACACACATGCTTTCCTTTATCTATAAAAACGAAATGTCCACATTTTATGCATTTAAGATAAGAGGGTCTGGGAGAATTTACCTTCAGCATTTTCCCTTTAAAAGCCCACTCTACTTCCTTTTTTGCCCAGCCGGGTTCTGCTCCCCTCCAGGGGTAACATTCTAAATTAAGAGGCCCTTGATATGAAGAACTCTTAACTAATGAATAAAACTCCTCCCAATTAATACTCCCGTAAGGAGGCTGGAGGTGCATATCTCTTGTCCTATCATTATCATGAATATGGAAGTTAAAAATGTGTTCTTTTAAAATCTCAAAATCATCTTTGACCTCATTACTTATATGAGAATGACCGGTATCAAAACATACTCCTAAATAAGGAGAATTAAATCTTTCTACTATTTCCTTTAACTCTTCTGCTTTAGCTCCGGGGTGCCCAGGGGGCATATTCTCTACAGCAACTTTTATTCTATAATTCTCAGCTAAAGGAAGAATTTTCTCTATGCTCTGATGAAATATTTTTAATCTCTCTTTTATCTCCTCCTTTTTCATTGCTCCCCCAGGATGAATTACTATAACTTCTATTCCAAGAATCTTCCCTTTCTCCATTACTTTTACTACAGAGCTATGCATTTTTTCTCTTTTTTTCTTATCGGGAATGGAGAGGTCATTTTCTCCTCCGAAGGGAGCATGAACTGAATAAACCTTTATCTTTCTCTCTTTAAAATCAGAGGAGAGTTTTTTTACTTGTTTTTCATTCCTTCCGGGAAGAACTCCTGCATCCAGTTCCACAAAATTTATTCCCCCTTCTTTAAGAAGGTCCAGCCATTGCGTTAAATCATCTTTATTGGGCACATAAGCTCCTATCTCCATCTTTTTCTCCTTGAAAACTTTCAGGTATTGTCAAAAAATAGCTATTTACGGCTACCATCTATCCCTTTATTTATAAGATTTTTCTGAAATTCTTTCATAAAATTATAGTGTCAGGGGTACCCATCCTTTTTAATAGTGATTTAGATAAGTTGTGATGAGTAGTGAGCTGCAGAGATTTTCCATTAATCTCCCCGACTTTGTTCTAAAAAAAATTCTAATCTTTTAATAGCTACATCAAAATCAGCTTGTGCTTTATTGTAGTTGTTTTCTCTGCGGCGCTTTATCATTCTTAAATAAATCTGATTGAACTCCTCCTGTATTTCTAAAGGAGGTACTGGAACAAAAATTTCTTTCAAGGCTGATTGAGGTATAGTTACTGTGCCAACTCCATGTTTTAATCTTTCAATTTGAGCAGATCCATATTTAGATTGGAGGTAAAAGGCTAAATAAGTCGGTAGTAGGGACTTTTGAGGGCGGATAATGTATATCCAATCATCTGCAATTCCAGTATCTAGAGAATCAGTAATTACGGAAGATCTTCCAATACAGCCAACTCCGACTCGAATGAAAAGAAGGTCTCCAATTTTAACATGTGCTTTGCGCTTGTTCATCAGGCTACCGGGATCGATGGACTTGCCATCTCTGCTAAAGTCTACACCAAGCCGCGTGACCGTTTTTGCAGAAATGAAATGAATGCCTGTTTGAACGAAGCTCCTCTTTTTGCCATACTCAGTCCTCCCGCAGAATATTTCAGAGATAATCTCCTTAAGCTTTAACACAGGCCAAGGTCCTCTACTTTGATTAATAATATTGAGAGGGGTATAAAACTCTGGGTATAATGCCTCTGGTGAAGTATCTACCCAAAATGCTCCAGGAGTAACAGAATTCTTGTCATTGCGATACGCAGAAAGAAGCAAAGGAAGGTCTTCTAATTTATCAGCAATTCCCATAAAGACTTTTCGCTCCCGGGAAGGTCTTTTCTGAGCGAAAAGAATGCAAGTCTTGGAACTGGTTTTCTTACTACTGTTAAAAATATATCTTGGGAGTGATATAACACCTAAAATAGAGGTTTGCTTAGCAATAAATTGTCTAACATATTTTAGTGGGAGATTAGAAAAAATACCTGATGGTAGAATAATTCCTATAATGCCTCCTGGGGAAGCTAATTGGATAAATCTTTCCAAAAAAAGAATCTCAACAGATTGAGTTTTTCTACCTTGCCCCATCTCATAAATCTCCAACATAGATTTATTTTGGACCCTGCCATATTTTGCACTGAATGGAGGATTTCCTACGACAACATCAAAATTCTCTCGGATATTGGTTAATAGTCCATTTTTATTTAGAATCGTGGTTCTGCTTTTTATATCATCGGAAATCGAATTTAAAACCTCTTTGTCTACATCAATCCCCATTATATCCTTAAATCCTCTTTCCATTAATCCTTTAAGGAATATTCCATTTCCACATGCAGGATCTATAGCTTTATTTTTTTTATTCTGATTTAAAAGGAGAAAATTTAATATAAAATCTACAACTTCTTTTGGAGTAAAAAATTGTCCTAATACTTTCTCTTCTCTGCCAAAGTGATTATCTGCCTGGCTTGACTTATAAACTGTCTTTATACCTTGCATTTTTCTTTTATTTGTTCCAAAATGTTCAAAATATCTTTTTTATGTTGCTGAGATGCTATTGAGAAAGCTTTAACAACATCTACAATAATTTCTTTATTCCCTGAAGTTATTTCCAATCCCCCAAATTCCTTAACTTCAGCATTTCTGCCTATTAAAGAGTCTCCATTTTTATCTTTTAATCCCTCAACATAGAGACAAAGATAAACCATAGATTGCACTCCTACAGCACGCTGTTTGTGCTTTAAGATTATTTCTACAAAGTAATCCTTTGCCTCATTTTTTTTAATAAATAATAGAGTTTTTTCCTCAAACTTTTTAAATCCTCCCTTTATCTCCTGATATTTATCCTCTCTAAAAATTTTTTCATTCTCATCTAAAGTTTCTGTCCCCTGCACATCATCAATAAACTCTTCTAATTCATACAAATCTGTATTTGAAAAAATATTCATTTTATGCCCTCACATAATAGTTTTGTTAATTCAAAGCCTATTTGAGTATCATTTATAACAATATTCTCAACTTTTGAGCTCTCGGGAGGATTTTGAGTAGCATAGGAGATTTGCCATTCTACATAATCATCTTTTGTAAAATTTTTCTTCCTCGTAGCTATAGGAATTCCGTAATTTAAAATCTTACTTCTACGTTTTACCCGAATTTTACCTGTGGGGTTAGTTAGTGGAAGTTCTATAACTAATTTCTCATTTCTGTTGAATATTTTTGCTGGAATATTCATGCCTTTATTTATTCTCGCTAACAGGGTATTAAAGTCTTGTGAATTTATTTAATCTATCAAGAGCAATCGAACAATACCCTTCTTTAATTTCAAAACCAATAAATCGTCTATTAAGATGAAGGCAGGCGAGTGCTGTGCTTCCACTTCCTACAAAAGGGTCTAAAATCAAATCCCCTGCTTTAGTAAACATATTTAAGATTTCTTTTATAAAATGCTTGGGCTTTGGTGTGGGATGGTTTATGTAGCCTTCATCGGGTTCCACCATTTTACCTGGTGTATCATTAAATATATCTTTATTCCAATGAACAATCTTAGCATTGCCCTTTTTGAAGATAAAGCAAGACATATATTTTGTAAATCCTATTGGTGATTTAACTCTTCCTAGAGGACAGAACAAAATAATTTGCCAAAAATAGGTAAATGGATTATTCTCGAATAATTTTGGAAGAAATTTTGTGCTAAAAAATGTGATGAAGAAGCTATTATCTTTTAAAACTCTATAGCATTCGGGAAGTATTTTATAAAATGTAGTAAGATCATTATCATTTTGTATATCTTTTTTGCTTAACCCGTAAGGTGGATCAGTAATAACTGCATCAATGCTTTTCTCAGGTAGCTTCTTTATCAACTTAAGGCAATCACCACAAACTATCTTATTGATATAATCTTGTGGATATTTATATTCTACAGGTTTATTCTTAAACATCATTTTATTTATCTTATTACTTCTTGTATTCCTTAGAAAATCTTACCTATTGTTTTTATTATACTTATATTCTGAATAGCGTCAAGGATAACTCCTTATGTATTCATTCATTTGCCAAATTTTAAAGAAAGTGTATAATAGCTTCCAAGAAAAATTAACCACAGAGAACACTGAATCCACTGAAAATTTTAGACAAGCGGGGGACAAGCCCCCGCGCTACTGTAGCGTCGAGGTTTAGCCTCGACAAAAAGACAATCATTTAGAAAAATGCTCTTCAGTAGCGAGTTAGAAATATAAATTTCTATAATTTAAGAAATAAAAAAGGAGTCATTTTTATGATATTACGAACATTGAGAAAAAGCGTTAAACCCCTGGTATGGATATTAGTTATAGCTTTAGTAGTGTCCATAGCTTTTACTTACGGATACGGGCGTCTTTCTCAAGAAAAAATTGAACCCATAGCTAAGGTTAATGGGGTACCCATTTCCTATACAGAGTTTGCTCAAGCTTATACTAATGTCCAGAAAAACTATGAACAAAACGGGGGGGAAATATCTCCTCAGATAGAGAAATATCTAAAAGAAATGGTATTAAATCAACTTGTAATAAACGAACTTCTCTGGCAAGAGACAAAAAGAGCGAAAATCAAAGTTAATGAAAAAGAAGTAAAAGAGATGATAAAAAATATAATGCTAAATTTAGGTCTTCCTTCAAGAGAAGCTTTCTTAAGATTTCTTGCCTACCAGCATATCTCTTATCCTCAGTTAGAAGAAGAAATAAAGAAAGAAATAGCTATTAATAAACTTACAGAGGGAGTTCAAAATAGTATAGAAATAACTGATAAGGAGATTGAAGACCGTTGGATAATAGAAAATGAAAAGGTAAAAATAGAATACCTTCTTATTTCTCCGGGAAAATATGAGAAAGATGTAAAAATAGAGCTTAAAGAAATAGAAGATTATTATAAAGAATTTAAACAAGATTTCACTGTTCCCGAAAAGGTAAAGGTAGATTATATTCTCCTCAAACCCGAAGAGTTTAAAAATAAAGTAGTCATTAGCGAACAAATGTTAAAAGATTATTATGAAGAACATTTTACTGATTACCAGGTCCCTGAAGAAAGAAGAGTTAGTCATATTCTTATGAGACTCTCTTTAGAGATGAGTGAAGAAGAGAAAAAAGAGGTAAGAAACAAAATAGAAGAGGTGCAAAAAAAATTAAAAGAAGGAGAAGATTTTGACAGTTTAGCTAAAAAATATTCAGAGGATATTTCCACCAAGGATAAAGGAGGAGATTTAGGATTTTTTACTGAAGAGGGATTAGCCTCTTCTTCTTTTATTGAGAGTGTTTTCTCCTTAGAAAAGGTGGGAGACATCAGCGATATAGTAGAAACTTCGCTTGGTTACCACCTCATTAAGTTAACAGAAATAAAACCGGCTTATACTAAACCTTTTGAGGAAGTAAAAAAGCAAATTGAAGAAGAACTAAACGGAGAAAAAAGTTGGGACTTAGCCAAAAGAGAAGGAGAAGAAATTAAAAAAGAAATGACTTCTCACTTTACTACTTTTGAAGAATATACTAAAAAACATCCTGAACTTTCTAAAACCACTCCTTTTTTTGCCCAGGATGATAAAATTGAAGGATTAGATTGGGACGCTAATTTCAACCAAACTGCTTTCTCATTAAAAGAGGGAGAGGTGAGCTCACTCTTAGAACTTTCTTCGGGATACACTCTTGTTAAACTAAAGGAAAGAAAACCTTCTTATATTCCCCCTTTGAAAGAAGTTAAGGAAAAGATAGAAGAAAAATTAACTCAAGAAAAAGCAGAAATATTGGCTGAAGAAAAAGCAAAAGAAATAAGAAAAGAAATTAAAGAAGGAACAAATTTATCTTCCTTAGCTAAAGAAATAGATATGGAATATAAAGATTTAGGATATCTTAGAAGATCAGATTGGATAGAAGGAATGTATCAGGAAGATGAAGAAAAATTTATAAGAATTGCCTTTTCTCTTAAGAAAAATGATGTAAGCAAACCTCTCCTTTTAACCAATGGATATTACTTAATTAGATTACTAGATAGAGATTCTTCCCTTGAAGAATTCTCCAGGCAAAAAGAAGCATTTGCCAATGAAATGCTCTCTCAAAAGAGAGCAGAAATCCTTAATGCCTGGATTGAAAATTTAAAAGAAAAGGCAAAAATTATAAATAACTCTTCATTATTCTTTTCTTCTTAAATGGGAAACAGAACTTCTTTGAATTTTTAGGATAACCTCTCGAGTTACTTCTACCTCCACATAATCTTTCTTGGCTTTAGTAATAGTTCCGTAAAGTCCTCCCGCAGTAACCACATCATCTCCCTTCTTTAAATTTTTTATCATCTCCTGATGTTCTTTCTGTTTCTTTCGCTCAGGATGAATAAGAAGAAAGTAGAAAATTACGAAAATAAGTATGAGAGGTATAAATGCACTCATCAATCCTGCTCCTCCCAAAATACCACCGACATCCCCATTACTTGCCCAGGCAATACCGTATAATCCTGCACTTTTACCTATTGTCCTCATATTTTTCCAGAAAGCTTTTTTTAAACTCTTCAAATCTATCCTCCTTAATTGATTGTTTAATTTTTTTCATTAACTCGGCTAAAAAATAAAGGTTATGGTAAGTAGTAAGTCGCATCCCTAATATTTCCTTTGCCCAGAGGAGATGCCTTAAATAAGCCCGCGAATAATTCCTGCAAGTGCAACAACTACATTCTGGATCCAGAGGACGGGGATCCTTTCTGTAAACAGCATTTCTCAAGTTCTTTTTCCCTTGACTTGTAAATACTCCTCCATTGCGGGCAATACGAGTGGGGAGGGCACAGTCAAATATATCTATCCCCAAAGCGACATCCCTTAGAATTTCCTGGGGGGTTCCTACTCCCATTAGATAGCGAGGACGATCGACTGGCAAATAATTGTTTGTGCATTCAATAATCTCCTCTCTTAAGGAAAAAGGTTCCCCTACGCTTAATCCTCCCAGGGCATAACCATCAAAATTTAACTCCACTAACTCTTCTGCACTCCTTTTTCGTAGATCCTCAAAAGTTCCTCCCTGAACAATCCCAAATAGTCCCTTTTCATCATTTTCTCTAAACAATTTACTTCTTTTTGCCCATTTTAAGGTCCTCCCAAGAGCTATCTCTGCCTGATAACGAGTAGCCGGATAAGGAATGCACTCATCAAGCACCAACATTATATCTACCCCTAAGGATAACTGAATTTTAAGAACCTCCTCCGGGGTAAGGAAATGTTCAGAACCGTCAATGTGAGATCTAAATTTTATTCCCTCATCTGTGGGCTTTTGCAAGGAAGAAATACTAAAAATCTGGTATCCTCCACTATCAGTAATAATATTCCTTTCCCAATTTATAAACTTATGTAATCCTCCCACTGTTCGAATAACTTCCTCTCCGGGACGAAGATAAAGATGGTAAGTATTGCAGAGAATGATCTCTATTCCTATCTCTTTTAGTTCTTCAGGAGAAATAGCCTTAACACTCCCTTGAGTTCCCACAGGAATAAAAACAGGAGTATCCACAGTTCCATGAGGAGTAAATATTCTTCCCCAACGTGCTCCACTAAACTTATCTTTATGAAACAATTTAAATTCCATTTCTAGATATTTGAGGGGGACAATGTTTCGCATTTTCCCCCTCAACGCTAAAGCTGCTCCCCCTTTTCTAACATCTTACTTAATAATTTATTCAAAATTTTTACAATAACTACAAATATATTATCATAATTTTATAATTAATCAACTATATTATGAGCATTGCATCTCCAAAGGATAAAAAACGATACTTCTTCTCTATCGCCTCCTTATAGATAGATAATATCTTTTCTCTTCCCGCAAAAGCGCAAGTTAGTAAAAGAAGAGAGGAAGCCGGGATGTGAAAATTAGTAATTAATGCATCCACTAGCTTAAACTTGTACCCTGGATAAATAAAGAGGTCTGTAAATCCCTCTTTTTCTTTGATAATTCCAGAATCCTCAGCCCCTGTTTCCAGGACCCGCGTAGTAGTAGTTCCTACGGCTATTACTCTTTTGCTCCGACTCTTTACTTCATTAATAATAGAAGCTACCTCTTTGGTAATGCGGAAATACTCTGAAGGGAGTTTATTATCCTCTACTTTTTCTTTGCGTAAGGGTTTAAAACTTGCCCATCCTGTATGAAGAGTAACTTCTACTATCCTTACTCCTTTTTTTCTTATTTTCTCCAGTAAAGATAAAGTAAAATGTAATCCTGCCGTGGGAGCAGCTACCGCTCCTCTCTCCTTAGCGTATACTGTTTGATAGGTTTTTTTATCTTTTAAAGTAGGACCTCCCTCTCTTTTAATGTAAGGAGGAAGAGGAATTTCTCCAATCTGAGTTATTCTTTCCTCTATATTTTCGGGGTCACTAAATTTAACTAAACCTCTTGCTCCCTCAATTTTTTGAAAAACCCTAACATAAAGCTCTGTCCCTGGAAAATAAATTTGAGAACCCTCCTTAATTCTTCCCGCAGGTCTCAATAAACACTCCCATAAGTCCTCCCTTTCTTTTCTTAAAAGAAAAATTTCTACCTTCCCCCCGGTCTCTTTTTTTCTCCCCTTTAAACGAGCAGAAATCACCCTGGTATTGTTTAAAACTAAAACATCCCCTCTTTGTAAATATTCCCCAATTTGATAAAACCTTCTATGCTCTATTTTTCCGGTATCTCGATAAAGAACAAGAAGACGAGCATTATCCCGGGGATTAGAAGGCTCTTGAGCAATTAACTCCGAGGGTAGGCAATAATCAAAATCTTTTGCTTTCATAATTTTCTTTTTATTATACAGATTATATAAACTCTGTAAAATTGAATTTGACAAAATTTTATAAAATACTAATATTACACTGGTAATGTCGAAATTTTATGAAATAATTTCAGGAAAATGTTATAAATAAAGGGATAGATGGTAGTCGCAACTTTTGAGTTGCGTAAAGTATGTTGGGGATAAACCCCAACGCTACTGTAGCGCGGGGGCTTGTCCCCCGCAAGGATCTCAAATCCTGCAACTACCAATCACAAGAAGTTAATAAATATTAACGTGTAAAATGACATAGTTAGTTTTGATAATACCTTATATCGGAAAGGGTAGATTATGGCAAAAACAGTTCGACTTACGCTTGGGGATATTTTGCTTAAAGAGGGATTTATAAAAGAGGAAGATATAGAAAAAGCCCAAGAATATCAAAAAACACACGGAGGAAATCTTTCTGAAAGTTTTGTGAAATTAGGGCTGGTAAAAGAAGAACAAGTAATAATAGGATTAGCAGAACAGTTGGAAATTCCCTATATAAAGCTGAGTAGTTATAAATTAGACCCAAAGATAATGAAAATTCTCCCGGAAAAGATAATTAGAGAAAAAAAAATAGTTCCTCTTTCTCGCTCCGGTAACACTCTTACTGTAACTATGGCTGATCCCTTAAATGTTCTACTTATAGATGATTTAAAGACTATTACTGGATGTAAGATTCAAACTGTAGTTTCTACTCCTTCAGAAATTGAGGAAACTATTGCTGACTTTTTTGCAAGTTTAACTGCTAAAGATTTAGAAAAACTAATTAAGCAATCTAAAGAAGAAGTTAGAATAATCACGGAAAAGGAAACTGTTGATCTTGATAAGGCAATAAGACAGGCTGAGGAAGCCCCTATTATTAATATAGTTAACTCTATTCTCTCCCGGTCTATAAAAGAGAGAGCAAGTGATATTCATATTGAACCTTTTGAAAAAGAACTTAGAATCCGTTATCGAATTGATGGAATTCTTTATCCTGCTGCTTCTTTTCCTAAAAAGGTTCAAAATGCGGTAATTTCTCGGGTTAAAATTTTATCTGAAATGGACATTGCTGAACATCGTATTCCCCAGGACGGAAGATTTAAGGTAAAAGTAAGGAATAGAAATATAAATTTTCGAGTTTCTACTATTCCTACTCGATTTGGGGAAAAGGTAGTCATGCGACTTTTGGATAAAGCTCAACTTATGGGTTTAACTATTGACAAATTAGGATTAGAAAAAAATATTCTTGAAAAATATGAAAGGGCAATTAAACAACCCTACGGAATGATTGTTCTTACTGGTCCTACCAGTTGCGGAAAATCTACTACTCTTTATGCGGCCTTAAAAGCTATTAGCACTCCTGATAAAAATATACTTACTATTGAGGATCCAGTAGAATATGAAGCAGAAGGAATCAATCAGGTGCAAATTCATGAAGAAATTGGACTAACCTTTCCAAAGGTCTTACGGGCTTTTCTTCGCCAGGACCCGGATGTCATTATGGTAGGAGAAATGAGAGATTCAGAAACAGCAGATATAGGTATTAAAGCCGCTCTTACTGGACATCTTCTTTTTACCACTCTTCATACTAATAATGCTCCTGCCGCTATTTCCCGATTAATTAATATGGAAATAGAACCGTTTCTTCTCGCTGATGCCCTCACCTTTGCAGGGGCACAGAGGCTAATGCGCAAGGTTTGCAAAAACTGTCGGACCCGTTTTGAACCTTCTCCTCATTTACTGAAAAGTTTAAACATAAAATCTGGTAACGAAAAAATATTTTATAAAGCTAAAGGATGCGAGCTTTGTAATAACACTGGTTACAAGGGAAGAATAGCAGTAATGGAAGCTTTGGAAATAAATGATGAGATTCAAGAGTTAATTATTAGAAAGGCCTCTGAGAGTAAAATTAGAGAGGCAGCAATTAATAATGGGATGGTGCCTTTAAGAGAAAATGCTCTTGTTAAGGTTTTTAGAGGAGAAACCACTCTTGAGGAAATGGTAAGAGTAGCGGGGACATAAATGGCTACTTATATTTATACTGCTCGTAATTCAAGTGGAAAGAAGATAAGGGGAGAAATAGAAGCAAAAGATGAAAGAGATGCTTTAAATAGTTTAAAACCCGAGAGTTTTACCATTACTTCTTTAAAAGAAAAGAAAAGCTCCCCTGCCCTTTCTAATAAAAAGGTAAAATTTCTTAAACCAAGAATTAAAGGTAGAGACATTATTATTTTCTCCCGAGAGTTTTCTACCCTTATTAATGCGGGGCTTCCTATGATTCAAAGCCTTAATATAATGATTGCCCAGACCCAAAACTCTTCTCTGAAAGAAGTTATCACCAGAGTAAAAGAAGATGTAGAACAAGGATTATCTCTTTCCGAAGCTTTAAGTAAACATCCCAAAGTATTTCCTTCCTTATTTTATAATATGGTAAAAGCAGGAGAAATGGCTGGTGTTCTTGATATTATTCTTAGTCGGTTGGCAAATTATCTGGAGTATATAGAAAATATAAATCAGCGAATGAAAACAGCTATGCGCTATCCCCTCTTTGTAATGTGCGTAGCCGGAGGAATTACGGCAGTTCTTGTATTCTTTATCCTTCCCCAAATGAAAGCCCTCTTTTCGGAATCTTTAGGAGCAGAACTCCCTATTTTTACTCAAATCATACTCAATATCTCCATTTTTTTAAAAGAAAATTTTTATTTCGTTCCCCTCATTATCTTTGGTGTACTCTTGATTTATTACCTCCTTAAAAAATCTGAAAAGGGAGGTTATTTTCTGGACGCCGCTAAAATAAAACTTCCTCTTATGGGAAAATTCTTTCATAAAGTTGCTCTCTCTAGATTCGCCAGAACCTTAGCTACTCTTTCTAACAGTGGAGTCCCTATTCTTGATGCTCTGGAAATGACGGGAAAGACAGCAGGAAACAAGGTTATTGAAAAGGCTATCAATGAGTCAAGAGCTTCCTTGAGAGAAGGAGAAACAATTGCTAATCCTCTTAAAAAATATTCTGTATTTCCTCCTATGGTAACAAATATGATTTCTGTGGGAGAAGAAACAGCCGCTCTTGATGAAATGCTCAACAAAATTGCTGACTTTTATGACCAGGAAGTAAATAGGTTAGTAGAATCTATAGCCAGTTTAATTGAACCTGTTCTTATAGTATTCTTAGGAGTAACCGTAGGAATAATAGTAGTAGCAATGTATTTACCTTACTTCTCTATGTTCCAGCATATTTAGTTCTCTTGCTATTGTCATTGGGAGGAGCAGAGCCGAAGCAATCTCAAGTCAGAACAGCCAAATACGGAGTTAAAAATAGAAAAAAAGCTCTCCTTTGATACCGACTTAATCATTAAAACAGCAATTATAATCTTATTCTTTCTCACTCCTCTTATTTTCTACGGCTGGGCAACTACCTTCAGCATTACTAAAGAAACCGCGGCTCAGCTTATTCTTCTTTTTGCCGGGACTATCTGGCTAATAAAACTATTAGAATCAGGAGATTACCACTCTCTTAAATCTCCTTTAAACTTAGCTATTATTGTCTTTCTTTTTGCCTTACTTATCTCCTTATTTCAGACACATACCTATTATACCTCTTTTGTAGATCTTAGCCGCTGGCTAAGTTTTATTTTAGCTTACTTTATTCTTATCTCTTCTTTCAAGGAAAGAGAATGGATAAATGCTTTAATTATAGCTTCTCTTGTTTCTGCTTTAATCTCGGCTATCTATGTCATCTTCCAATTTTATGGATTGGACCTCCCTATCTGGAGAAAATTAGGGGGGAGAATACGGCTCTTTTCCACTTTTGGTAATCCCAACTACTTATCAGGATATTTAGCCATTAGCCTTCCTCTCGCTTTTGCTCTTTTTTGTCTGGAAAAAAATAAATTCCGCCAAATCCTTTTAGAGATACTCATAGCTATCCTTTATATCGGAGTTTTTATTACCAATATTGGAGGGTTAATAGCTCTTTTTATGGGAATATTATTCATAGGGATAGTTCTTTTAATCCATCAAAAAAAATTCTTAAGAGAAAATAAACTCCGCGTTTTAGTCCTTATCTTGATTCTTTCTATTATTTCTCTTATTTATTCTTCTCCCAACCTTTTAAATCCTACAAAAAGAAATATTGCTCAGGAGGGAATCTCCTATACTAATCTTGAATATTCCTCTACTCAACAACGTTTCTTGATTTGGCTCTCTACTATCCAGATAATTAAAGAACATCCTCTCTTGGGCTCAGGAATAGGAACTTTTCGCATCCACTATCCTGGCTCTCAAGGAAAAGTTCTCTCTCTTGAAAAAAATAAAAAATATATTCCTGTGGCTAATAAATCTATTAATGCTCATAATGATTATCTTCACCTCTGGGCAGAGACAGGGGTAATAGGATTAGCTTGTTTCTTCTGGCTAATTTTTCTCTTTTATAAAAAGAGTTTTAAATATCTTAAAGAGGTAAAAAGAGAAGATAAATTTCTCTTAATAGGATTTATGGGAATGGGGATAGCTCTTCTTACAGATGCCCTTTTTAGCTTTCCTTTTCATATAATTCAAAATGGGATGCTTTTTCCTCTTATGCTCTCTTTATCTATTTTAATTGGAGAAAAAAGAGAAGAAATACTGGAAAAGAAAAATTTTTCCCTTCTTATAAGAAGAGCTATCCAAATAAGTATAGTCCTCATGGCTGTATCTCTGGGGATTTTAAGACTAAGGATATATATTGCCGAAACCCATTTAAAAACAGCAGAGATAATTATGCGAGCAGGAGCTTATCCTGCCGCAGAAAAGGAAGCAG
>Ga0114919_10002438_pt1 | contig 15063 bp, 11 predicted proteins | sample BlataG_FD_88682 | JGI IMG/M metagenome (GOLD analysis project Ga0114919, IMG submission 88682) | Deep subsurface microbial communities from Black Sea to uncover new lineages of life (NeLLi) - Black_00105 metaG | ecosystem: Environmental > Aquatic > Marine > Oceanic > Sediment | place: Atlantic... | reverse complement strand
TACCGCCAGTTCGATGTCGACCTCGAACCTTCTGCCGGTTTGCCTCTCTGCTGCGGATACACCATGATACCCGTAAAAGGTCATGTTATGTAATCTGATCACACCCATATCGACGCAGCTCTACAAACTAAAACTTCAATGATGGATGACGAAGGGCCAGCAGTTTCTTGCGATTCGTCATTCGTCATTGATCATTCGCCATGCATCATCGTTCACCCGTCATCCGTCATGACTTATACGATTTCGGTCTGTACTTTCTCTGCCATACATGAGAATGCTTCTCCATCCTCTCCACAGCCTTTTGAATCTGGGCGGCGGGAAGGTTTAAAGCGATTCGGATATGGCCCTCGCCGTATTCACCAAACCCGAAACCCGGGCAGACCAGAACACCGGTCTTCCTCAAGAGCATGCGGAAGAATCCCACCGAGGAGTATTTCCCCGGCACTTTGGCCCACACGAAAGGTCCAGCCTTTGGCTTTCTTGTTTTCCAGCCTAGCTTGAAAAGCCCTTTCAGCAAAGTCGCTTTTCTCAGGGCAAATTCCAAGTTGTTTTTGTGCAAGATCTGGGGGTAATTCTTCAGAATCTGTTGAGCCAGCAGCACCGAGGCTTCTGAGGGTACTCTTCCCAAGGCTTCTTGCACCGATTCCACCTGAGAGATTATCCCTCTGTCTCCCACCAAGAAGCCAAACTCGACGCCGGTCAAGCTGAAAAAGGAAAATATCTCCACTGCCAGCTTTCGGGCGCCCTTGGTCTGCAGAAGAGCCACAGGGACGTGATCTCCGTAACATATCTCGTTTCCGGAGACGTCGTTTATCACCAGGATATTCTTCTTGGCCGACCACTCCACCAGCTCGCGAAAGAATCCGGAATCCGCCACAGATGAGGTGGGATTGTGAGGATAAGTCAGAAACATGATCTTCGGCGGGACGCTTAGTCGCCGGGAAAGAAAAAGAGAGCTCAGGTTTGGAAGATAATCGTTTCTCTCTAAAAGGGGAAAGGTCTCGGTCTCCGCTCCCGCCAGGACCGCGGCGATCTTATATCTCGGCTCGCCCGGATCGGGTATCGCCACCACCTCGCCGGGGTTGATTAAACCCAGGAGAAGATGATATACCGCCCTCTTCTCACCAAAGAATGGAAGAATCTCCTTTGTCGATCTAATCTTAAGATCGTATCTTTGATGCAGCCACCTGCTTATTTCGCCCTTCAGCTGCTCAAGTAGTTTCAAATCGGAAGCAGCAAAGACGGAGCTTCCCTCGACCGACTCGGCGAAAAAACCTCCCACCGAAGAATCCGGGTTAAGTTCGCCCAAGTCTATTACCTCCACCCCTCTTCGTGTCAGGCCGTGTTTAATCCTCTTAGCCTCCACGAAAGGCGTGGGGGGAAGCTTTTGCAGCCTTTCTGCTTTTTCTATTATTACCTTCTTGATCATGTCGAAAGACCGATCCGGAGATACGTGTTTTTCCGTTCAGTACAATGAGAGAATATACACCGGCTGGTATCTCATGGCAAGGAAAAAGCATGGCATCGATGACGGAAGTGGCGAAGGCGCTGAAGCCTGCTTTAGCAGGCAGGCGCGCGGCGATAGGAGGGTTGATCAGAGGCTCACTAACCACTGACCTCCTCCAAGACCGCACCCTCCTCTATTGCCAACAGTCTGGCGACGGGCCATCTCTGAAAAGATAGTCTATCAAAAAGACAAGGTCGCCGAGTTCAACCGTCTGGTCACAGTTGCAGTCTCCAAGGATCAACGGATCGGGAGCGGGGCCGTTCTTATACAGGTAATTGATCAGGTGAACTATATCCCCCAGGGTGATTATGCCATCTACATTCGCATCACCCCGCCACAAATCGGTTTGAACGTACTTCACCGTGACGAAGTCAGTCCTGGTCCCGCTGTTATCACTGATTCCTGTGACATAGACGTTGCCATAATCATCCACCGCTATCGCGCATGCCCGATCAAAGTAGCTTTCCGGCCCGTTATATCGTCTCACCCAGAGCTCGCGCCCCGAGGAATCGTACTTCACTGTAGCGTAATCATGACCCATCCCAAGGCAATCGCTTGTTCCGGCCACGTATAAGTTGCCAGCATCATCCATGGCCATGGCGCAGGCATGCTCCACTCCGTTCGCCGGACAGTCGAACCTTCTCACCCAGGAAGTGTCCCCGTTTGGAGAGTACTTTATCGTGAGATAGTCGCAATCGGTCTGGGTTATCCAACTGCTCCCGGTCACATACACATTGCCCCACTCATCCATCACCACCGCAACCGCCGAATCCAGAAGGTGTCCGGGACCGTCGTACCGTCTGACCCAGGCAGTATCTCCGTCTGGATAGTACTTGATGGTGGCGTAGTCATAGTCTGTCCCGTTCCAACTCCATCCGGTCACACACACATTTCCAGAACCATCTACGTCTATGGAGAAAGCCTCGTCCCGAAGGTATGCTGGTCCGTCGTACCTTCTCACCCAGGCGGTGTCTCCGTTCGCATAGTACTTTATGGTAGCATAGTCCTCGAACGCTTCCCGACTTTTGCTTGCTCCGGTCACGTACACATTGCCAAGCCCGTCCACGGCTATGGCCCGGGCTATGTCCTTGGAGGACCCGGGTCCATCGTATTTTCTCACCCAGGCGGTATCTCCTCCGGGATGGTACTTTATGGTGACGTAATTGCTGTTACTACCGGAGTAGGTCGCAGTATCAAAGGAGCAGCCGGTAGCATACACGCAGCCGGAGTCGTCCACAGTGATGGCGTGGGCATAATCTCCTAGGCCGGCTGGCCCGTCATATCTCCTCACCCAGGCTATGTCTCCGTTGGGGTGGTACATTATCGTGGCATAGTCAGACTGGGTAATGCTGTCCATGCTGGATCCGGTCACATAGACGTTTGAGAAACTGTCTACCGCAATTCCGGAAACGATATCCCAGCCATCTCCCGGCCCGTTGTATGTTCTTACCCAGGCAGTATCGCCGTTGGGGTAATATTTCACCGTGGCATAATCGAAGGAGAACGTGCTGTCGGAAACCTCCCCGGTCACATAGACATTGCCGGAACCATCTACGACTATGGCTTCGGCGAAATCATACCCGCCTTCCCCGTCGTATGTCCTTACCCAGGCGGTATCTACAATCATCTCCGCTAAAGCGGACAAAGCCCAGAATAGCGGTAGTAAGATCAGAACTGCCACTACAAATACCCGCCGCTCTGGCACGCAAACCTCCTACTCCAAGATTGAAAATGACAACGTCATCTCATCTTGATGTATCTTGAAATACACTGAAGCTCTATTTGTAAAATAACGGCTTTTCCTGTGCTGGCAACAAGAATCTGCCTGATCACAAGGTGTTTGGAGTATCTGCCTTCAGGCAGATCTGACGCTCCGCTGTCTACTACCCGGCATCAGCCCACATGCTCGTGGGCGAAGATTCCGCGGGGGGACGTGAACATTGGACGGGATCAATTCCCGCCTCTATGGTTTTATGTGGGGGTCGCATTTCTGCGACCTTCCCGTTACAGAGGCCTCCGGGATTGCATTCTAGCGAGCGGAGATGGTTGACCGGGGACGTGTCTTACGTTTCTCTGAGAGGTGGGATGGCCTTGCCCATCTTGGTGTCCTCCTCGGAGGAGAAGAACATGTAATACGTAATGCTGGAGACGAAATACAGTCCGATGGTGATCAGAAGCGGCGGGGTGAAGGAATAGGCTTCTATCAACTTGCCGCCCAAATTCGCGCTGATCGCCCAGGATCCGGTCCAGGAGAGCATCAATAGTGCGTTGGTCAGGGCTTGTTCCTTCTCCTTCACCTTCTCCATGGCGAAATTGGTGGAGATGGGTTGGCCCATGTTCATCAGCGACGCGCGGAAAACGAAGGCAAACACCGCCGCAGGCAGAGAATATGTGAAGGCCAGAATCAGCATGAAGGGGATGGAGGTCAACTGGGTAAATACCACCGTCTTGATCATCCCGAACTTTTTGGAGAAGACCGGGCCGCTTAAGATGCCTCCCAGCATGGCGATCTGCTGAATGGCAAAGTAGGTTCCAATGGTGCCGGCTGGAACGCCGAACCTGTCCCGAAAGTATAGGTTCAAAAAAGGAATCACGAATCCCGCTCCCAAGCCCACGATGAAGAAGGGAAAACAGAGTTTGAAGAGCAGAACGCCCCTTTCGGCCAGAAGCTTCCTGCTCCAGGCTGGCGAGTCCTTCGACTGGTCCTCGGACCTCTCCTCCCGCTTTATCATCAGAAACGGGATTACGGACAAGAGACCCGTGCCAACCGACACGTAGAGAGCGTAACGGAAGGCCAGAGCTCCGGAGATACCCAGGCTGGAAAAGAACCCGGGAAGCTGACCCCCGCCTAGGCTGCCGACGATTCCCGCAACCAGATAGATGCCGAAGTGTAAGCTGAAAAGATAGGTTCTCTCCTTGGGGGTGCTGCTGCGCATCATGAAAGGAGCTGCGGCCACCCGCGCCACGGTGGCGCTCATTCCCAAGAGCAGGCTGACCGCAAGCAGTTGCGAACGAACCACCAGGGTCGCCTGCAGAAGGTAGAAGAAGCCGGCCAGCACCACCGAGAAGACCAGAATCTTCTTGATAGACACTCTGGGTATGATGAGGGCCGCCGGAACCGAGACTATGGCCATTCCCAGGGCGGTGAAAGAGAGCACCTGTCCGATCAGATCTTCGGAAAACCCGAGTTCCTTGAAATACAGGTTCAGAAGCACCCAGAAGACGGCCCAGTTAATGCCCGCGAAGAATATGCCTATCAAAAACAGACGGGCGTTTCTGGAGAGGAGCTTCAGATGCCCCCAGTAATCGGTGATTACGTTAACCGCTCTTTGTGTGATTCCGAGATCCGAGAGATTTCTATTCACAGTCTTAATATACTCAAAGAAGTCGCAAAAAGTTGTAGGCCACCGGGCGCTTCCGGCCTAAATGTTCTAAGATAAACCGGCACCGAGTGTGTGTCAAGGTGCTCGGTCCTTTGAGTCGAAAGCGAGTGCAAACAGACTCCAATCTCGCAAGCGTCGGAGAATAGTGAATTGTATGGGATTTATTTAGAGAGAGCAGAGATACTCGTGGATGGATCTGGCGGCTTTGCGGCCCGCGCCCATGGCCAGGATAACGGTTGCCGCTCCGGTGACCACGTCGCCGCCAGCCCAGACTCTATCCCGGGAGGTCTTGCCGGTCTCCTCGTCCGCCACGATGTTTCCTCTCTTCCCCACCTCCAGTCCGGGAGTGGTGGCGGGAACCAGCGGGTTGGGGCTGTTGCCGATGGCGCAGACCACCGCGTCCATAGGAACTATATATTCAGAACCTTCTATGGGAACGGGCCGTCTTCTTCCAGAGTCGTCAGGCTCACCCAGTTTCATCTTCAGACATTCGATCTCCTTCAACCACCCATTCTCATCGCCGATGTATTTGATGGGAAGAGTCAGGAAATCGAAGATCACCCCCTCTTCCTCAGCATTTTCTATCTCCTCCAAGCGAGCCGGCAGCTCCTGTCTGGATCTCCTGTATATGATCCTGCTCTCCGCCCCCAGCCTCAGGGCAGTCCTGGCGCAGTCCATGGCCACGTTTCCCCCGCCCATGACCGCGACTCTCTTGTGCTCCTTGATGGGAGTGTGATACTCGGGGAAGAGGAAGCCCTTCATCAGGTTCATCCTGGTGAGATATTCGTTGGCCGAGTAGACGCCGTTTAGGTTCTCTCCGGGAACGTCCATAAACCAGGGAAGCCCGGCGCCCGAGCCGATGAACATGGCGTCATATTCCTCCAGGAGACTGTCCACGGTTCTGGTTTTGCCCACCACGTAGTCGGTCACCACATTCACGCCCAATTTCTGGAGATACTCGACTTCCCGGTGCACGATAACCTTGGGAAGCCGGAATTCGGGAATGCCGTAGATTAAGACTCCTCCCACGTCATGCAGCGCCTCGAAGATGGTCACCTGGTGTCCCAGCTTTATCAGATCGCCGGCCACGGTAAGCCCAGCGGGTCCTCCTCCTACCACCGCAACCTTTCTTCCGGTAGAACGTGGAATCTTGGGCATTTCAGGCTCTCCTTGCTGGCCCTCCCAGTCTGCCAGGAACCGCTCCAGCCTGCCCACCGCGATCTGCCCGCCCTTCTTCACCAGAACACATACCTCCTCACACTGCTCCTCCTGGGGGCAGACCCGGCCGCACATGGCAGGAAGACAGTTCTTGTCCTTCAAAATCCTGGTTCCGGTGGCGAAGTCTCCTTCTGCAATGCACTTGATGAATCCGGGAATGTCTATCTCCACCGGGCACTGGGCGACGCACTTGGGCTTTTTGCACTGCAGGCATCGCTTGGCTTCCTCGATTGCAGTTTCCGGAGTATAACCCAAAGCCACCTCGTTGAAATTATGCCTCCTCACCTCAGGCGGCTGCTTGGGCATATCCCTTCTGTTCAAATCCAATTTTTTCTTCTGCGGCTCTGGCATAACAGGCATCCTACAATTTGACACGGTGTTCCTCACACCGGCTCGTCCTTAAGGGAATCACTTCCTCTCGCATATACGTTTTACGCCGCTGCAGAAGCTCCTTCCAGTCCACTTCATGTCCATCGAAATCCGGGCCGTGCACGCAGGCGAATCTGGTGGTCTTCCCCACCGTGAGCCGGCATACCCCACACATTCCCGTCCCGTCGATCATAATCGGATTCAAGCTGACTATGGTCTTTATGCCCAGCGGCCGGCTCATGTCCGATCCTCTCTTCAAAAGGAAGGTGCACCCGTTGACGATGATCCTGTCCACCGGCTCATCGGACGACTTTATGATCTCGGTAAGCCTTAACACGTGTCCTTTGTGGCCCTTTGTGCCGTCGCGCGTGATGCAGATGAGCTCGTCGGAGACCTCCTTTAGCTTCTGCTCCCAGAAGAGCAGATATGAGCTTCGGGCCTCGATGACCGTGATGACCTTGTTCCCTTTCTCTTTCAGCGCCCGGGCAATAGGGAAGATGCTCCCTATCCCGTAGCATCCACCCAGACAGAGAACCGTACCGAACTTTTCGATCTCCGTTGGATTGCCCAGCGGTCCCACCACGGTGGGAATGCTTGTTCCGGCTTCAAGTGACGCCAGCCTGTCGGTGGTGCTGCCGATATTCTTCACCACAACCGTTACCGTCCCCGCTTCGGCATCCCAGTCAGCGATGGAGAGAGGTATTCTCTCGCCTCCATCATCGGCTCGCACGATCACGAATTGGCCCGGCTTCATCTGGCGGGCAACCTCAGGCGCCTCCAGCGTCAGCAGGTGCATGTTGGGCACGATCATTCGGTTTTCGATCAACTTAAACATTTTTCTTCCTTATTTTCACCCGATGGGGATTGGACCCGACCGATTCACCCTGGCGCAGGGTCACGTGCAGCGTCCCTTGCGGTTGCTCGCTGACGATTCTTACAGACCAGGCCTTCTCGAAGTCAGCCGACCTTACCAGCACCTTATCGCCATCGGCGATCCTGGCCTTTTTGGCATCATCTGAGTTCATGCTCAAGACTCCCTCGGAAAACAGCACCCTGGCTCCCTCCACCCAGGTCGAGAGCGGGAAACCGCGGTGCGTATGTTCGACCACTGCGGTGTTAAGAAGAAACGGAAAGTTCTTATCTGCCTTCTTCATCCTCTTGAGCTTGGCCGCGGGAACGGTCAAATCCACTTCACATGTCAGGAGGGTGGGTTTACGGGAAGGCCTGTCGAAGTTCCCGAATCCCTTCACTAGGCTGGAGATCTCTTTATGAACCTGGCGCGCGCTGGAGAAATCAAAGCCTTTCTTTCCCATTTTCCGGGCTATCCGGCAGAGTATCTCCCAGTCGGGTAAGGCCTCACCCTGAGGATTTACCGCCTTTCGAACCCGCTGAACCCGCCCCTCTCCATTTATGAAAGTTCCGTCAATCTCTGCGAATGCTGCCGAGGCTAAGGCCAGATCAGCCGCTTGCCAGCGATCGGGGGGATACATGTTCTGAACGATCAGGAACTCGGACTCAGGAAGAGCGTCTGCCGGAACCTCTCCCACCAGGTAAAGCACTTTTAGCTTCTTCTTGGGCACAAAGATCTCCCGGCTTATTCGAGAGGTGAAGTAAGGCACGTCCGCCCGCCATTTCCTCCTTAGCTCCTCGATCTTCTTTTTCTTTCCGGACGAGAGTCCGCCCGGCAAAAGCTCGGGGTAGGCCCCCATGAGAATGGAACCGAACAGATTATTCTGAGCCGGCAGCGGTAAAACACCCGCCCCGATGTTCCGGGCTAATTTCTCTATGCTCTCCAGAAGCTGTGGACTCCCGTCATATTGCATGAATTCAGAGCCCACCAGAATCACGCAGCCTGAGGCGTCCTTCAACATTTCGGAGACCTCTGATAACTCACTTTCAAGGCCTTTCACTCCTGTCTTCAAGCCGGCCCGCGAAGGCTTCGCCTTCTTCTGGGTCAACTCAACCAGGGAATCGAGCAGAGTAACTTCCGTGCCGGAAGTCGGCTGGATCCATTTCTCCGCGATCACCGAGAGGCTGTGGTGCCGCGGGTTGACGGTGATGACCTTGGCTCCTCTGGCAATCGCTTTTCGTAGCTCCACACCCACCACCGATCGGCTGAACCTGGTGTCCAGCCCGATGCAGAGGATGGTTGAAGCCTTTCGAAGGTCGGAGAGCGGGACAGACATCCGGGCGAGGTTCAGGTAGGCGTTGAAGCCGGGTCCATAGAATGATCTCGAAGTCGTATCCACGTTGTGTGAACCCATAACAACCCGGGCGAATTTCTGGGCAACGTACAGATCTTCGTTGGAACAGTTGGGCGAGACCAGCATGCCGAACTCCTTAGCAGAACATGCCGAGAGTTTCTCAACTGCCAGGTCGACGGCCTCGTCCCAGGAGAGTTCCCTTCTGGTGTTGTCTTGAGCTCTATACGGTCGCCTCAAGCGCTGGTGATTATTCACCACCTCGGCAACGCAGAACCTTCCCTTGACGCAAAGCTGTCCATTATTTATCAAAGTATCCTGCTCCGGCAGGCTGCCTATGATCTCGGTTCCTTTTACCTGCAACCGAATCTGGCATCCCACGCCGCAGAAGGGACAGGTGGTGACCTGTTCCCGTTCGGGCTTGCCCTCCCATTTGCTCACCTTCTCTGAGAGAGCCCCGGTGGGGCAGACCGACACGCAGGCCCCGCAGAACTCGCAGCCGGCCTCCAAGTGAGTCCGCTCGTATGCCGGACCGATCACCGTATAACGTCCCCTCAGCTTGAAGGCCAGGGTGTTGGCCGTGCGAATCTCCTGGCACATGCGGATGCACCTTCCACACAGGATGCACAGGTTATAATCCCGGTCGTAGAAAGGATCTTCTTTTTCCACCGGGAGGCCGCGATAGTAGACTGGATAGCCGATCTCCTTGATGTCCATCTTCTCCACCACGTCCTGCAGCTCACACTTGCCGTCGTTGGGACAGTACCGGCACCCCGTGGTCACGCCCGCCTTGCGGACGGTGCCCATGTATTCCTTACACTCGTCGCTCTCCTCGCAGATCAGGCAGCTGGAGGTATGCTCGCTTAAGATCAGCTGCAGAATTTCCTTCCTCTCCGCCTGAACCTGAGCGGTCTGGGTTCTTATGATCATCCCCTCCTCTACCGGCGTGGTACAGGAGGTGGGCAGGCCCCGCATCCCCTCCACCTCCACAATGCACATCCGGCAGCCTCCAAAGGGAGTCAGGTCCTTATGGGCACACAGGGTGGGGATATAGATGTCGTTCTGCTCCGCAGCCTCAAGGATGGTCAGCCCTTTTTTTACCTTGAAGCGCCTGTTGTCGATGGTGATGCCGACCGTCTCACTCCGTTTGCTCATCAGAGGTTCTCCGTTTGGATCTGATGATGATGGCGTCGCCGGCTATGGCGTCGAAGCGACAGATCTCATAGCAGGCTCTACACTTTATGCACTTGGACGGATCCAGGTTGTGTGGTTCCGCCCTGGGTCCGGTTATGGCGCCGGTGGGGCAGACATTCACGCAGCGCTGGCATCCGGTACATTTCTCCGGGATCACCCGGTATTCGATAAGCTCGTTGCACACAGTGGCCGGACAGTGCTTCTCCTTGACGTGCAAGAGATACTCCGGCCGGAAGTAGCGCAGGGTGGTCAGAACCGGATTGGGAGCGGTCTGGCCCAGCCCGCAGAGCGAGCCTCTTTTCACCGTCTCCCCTAAGGCCTCGAGCTTTGGCAGATCTTCCGGCTCTCCTTCTCCCCTGGTGATCCTCTCTAAGATCTCCACCATATGCCTGCTCCCCACCCGGCAGGGAGAGCATTTGCCACAGGATTCCTTCTGGGTGAAGTCGAGGAAATAACGGGCCAGGTCCACCACACAGGTGTCCTCGTCCATCACGATCAGGCCCCCGGATCCCATAATGGAACCGGCCGCGTCCAGGGATTCATAATCTATGGGCGTGTCCAGAAACTCCTCGGAGAGACATCCCCCGGAGGGACCACCTGTCTGAACCGCCTTGAAGGGTTTTGCCGAACCGCCCCCTATGTCGAATATGATCTTCCTCAGCGTCATTCCCAGTGGCACCTCGATTAAACCCGAACGGCGTATCTTTCCCACCAGGGAAAAGGTCTTGGTGCCATAGTTCCCTTGTGTCCCGTACTGTCTGTACCATGCGGCTCCATTCCTCAGTATATTGGGAAGGGTTCCCAGGGTCTCCACGTTATTGATGATGGTGGGCTTTCCGTTCAGGCCCGACACTGCAGGAAACGGTGGTCGGGATTTGGGCATGCCGCGTTTACCTTCAATAGAACCTATAAGCGCGGTCTCCTCACCGCAGACGAAGGCACCCGCCCCTTCCTTTATGGTTATGTCAAAGTCGAAGCCTGAGTTCTGAATGTTCTTGCCCAAGAAGCCGTAATCGGTCATTTGGGCAATGGCTTTTCTTAAACGAGCGATGGCCAGGGGATATTCCGCCCTTATGTAAATGTACCCGTGCGAAGCGCCGATGGCATATGCGGCGATCAGCATCCCTTCGAGAACCGAGTGTGGATCGCCTTCAATCAGGGAGCGGTTCATGAACGCACCCGGGTCACCCTCATCCGCGTTGCAGATCATGTATTTGGTCTTACCCGGAGCACTCCGGCATATCTCCCACTTCTTGTAGGTGGGGAACCCCGCTCCCCCTCTCCCCCGAAGCCCGGCCTCCTTAACCTCCTCAATTACCGCCCGGGGGCCTTTGCTGAAAGCATTCATGATGCCTTCGTATCCCTGGTTGGCTATGTAGTGGTCGATCTCCTCCGGATCGATAAACCCGCAGTTTCTGAGCACCACCCTCACCTGGGGCTTAAGCATGGGAAGGTCGAAGAACCTGGGAATTCCGTTGCCCGACTGCCACTCCTCCTCTCCGAAATGTCCCACGGCGAACTGAAGGAACGGATCACCTTTCTTTAGGTATGACTCAATCACTCGCTTGGCCTTGTGCTGGTTCATATTGGCGTAGCTTATTCGCGGTTGGCCCGGCACCGCGATATCCATCAGCGGTTCCAAGTAACAGGGTCCGATGCACCCCACCTGGACGATCTTGGCTTTCAGCCGGTTTTTTTTCAAAGTCTCCCGGACGGACCCAAGGACCTCCATAGCGCCGGCAGCCATGCCGCAGGAGGCGGTGCCGATGTAGATTACCGGGATCTTGCTGGCCTTCAGAGAGTTCCACTTCTTTTCGGCCTGTTTTCTTTTCTTCTCGAAATCACTCATACTTATCCAAAATCTCCTTCAAACGAATCACCGTCATCCGGCTGTAGATGTCGTCGTTGACTTGAATCACGGGTGCCAGGGCGCAGCATCCCAGGCAAGCCACTCTCTCTAAGTCGTATCGCCGGTCTTTGGTGGTTCCACCCGGCTTGACGTCGAGCTCCCTCTCCACCGCGTCACAGAGGATCTGCCCTCCCTTCACGTGACAGGCTGTCCCTAAACAGACCTTGATCGAGTTTCTGCCCGGCGCGGTGAAGCGAAACTGTGAATAGAACGAAGCTACGCCGAAAATCTGATTCTCCGAGATCTTTAAGTATCGCGAGATGCGATTAACCGCCTCTTTGGGGATGAATCCAAACTTCTCCTGAGTCTTCTGCAGTATGGGGATCAGATCGCCCTCTTTGCCCCTGAACCCGGCGAATATGCCGGCATAATCCTTGACCGCAGGAGAACGCCTCACCGTTTTTTTCCGAACGGCTCGCTTCGTGGTCATTCCTCCTCCCCCTTCTGGGCCAGGAAGATACAGTCGGTAAGTTCCACCTCTCCCCTGACGAAATCCTCGGCAAAGGCCATACAGGTGGGTGCTCCGCAGCACCCGCAGTCGGTCTGGCGAAGCTTCTGGTAGACCCTCTCCCTTTCCTTCATTCTCTTAATAGAGGTTTCCAAGTCGGTGTCGAAGTATTTGGTGGGACGAGGCAGAATCGGATTTTCCAGGAAATAGTACCCTTCTTTGAGCTTTCGGTCGGTATCCTCATCATCGACTTTTATGCGGTCTTCATACCTGGCTCTTTGCTTTATGCTGTTGGCCCGCGCGACATAAGGGTTTTCCACGTTAAGGGTTCCACCGATGCAACCCAACATACAAGCCATGGCTTCCACGAAATCGACGTTCCGTAGGCGTGAATTCTCGATATCATCCAGTGTCTGCATCACGTGATCCAATCCGGAAACGGCCAGCCAGTTCTCCATCTCTACCGCCCTGACCATGCCTCCCAACGTGGCCCAACCCGCATTGAAGGCGAAATCGTCCGGCACCTGGCTCTCCTTGAAGGTCTCCTTTATGGCCACGACCTGGGGCAGCAGAATAGAATAGACGTCCTGAATGGAGACCACTCCGTCGAACCAGGATCTGGCCTTTTCAGCCGGCTGCTTGATGGAAACGATCTTTGCCGGGCACGGGGCTATGTAGATGATCCCGATGTCCTCCGGCTTGAGTCCCAGTTTGGCCGGCAGACTTTTTCTAACCTCACGTGCAGTCACCTCCCTGGGCACGTCCAGCGGCACCACCAGCTCGACCAAGTCAGGGTACTTCACCTGGATCAGCCTGAGCGCGGAAGGACAGTGAGAGGATATGAGGGGAAGCCGGCCCTGGTATTTTTCCATATGCTTCACCAGGGTCCGGGCCAGTGCTGCCGATGAGGCGCCCACGTCCACCACCTCATCGAAACCGAGCTTCTTGAAAGCCAGGTGAATGATGTAAGGGTGGACGCTTGGCTCGAACTGAGAGTAAAGCACCGGCGAAGGTACTACCACCTTATATTTGAGATGAGAGATTTCCGCCACCGCATCGGTAATCGGGACAATGGCTCCCGCAGGACACACCGAGATGCAGGTGCCGCAATCGACGCACAACTCCTCGGATATGACCGCCTTGCCTCCCCTTACCCGAATGGCCTGGGTGGGGCAGTGGCGCATGCAGGTCATGTGCCCGCGGCACTTCTCCAGAACGACTTTATGAGCATGATAAAACTGCGTCAATTTGTCTTTCCGCTCCTTCTAAAAACGATTCTTCAGGTATAGAACCTCATCTTCAGTGTGGTTCCCTTTCCTACCTCGCTGGTGAGGTCCAACTCGTCTGAGTTTTTCTTTATGTTGGGCAGTCCCATGCCGGACCCGAAACCCATGGCTCTCATCTCCTCGGTGGCGGTGGTATATCCCTTTTGCATGGCCAGATCCACATCCGGGATGCCCTTGCCTTCGTCGTCGATTACCACCTCGATCAGTCCCGGGGTTACCGCCAGTTTGACCTTGGCCCTCTGGGCATGCATCACCACGTTCATCTCCCCCTCGTAGGTGGAGATGGCAACCCTTCGCACCAACTTGGGATCTAATCCGATCTTCTTCAGTATCGACTTGACTTGGGTGGACGCCATGCCGGCGTTGGCGAAATCGTTCCCCTGAATGGAGAACTGGTGAATAAGCAACATCTCCTGAATCTTGTTCGCAAACGAATTAGTCATTGGAGCCCCGGATTTCCCCTCCCTTCTGGACCTATCTATCCTCACGCAGGCATCGTACATGTCCATCTCGGTGGAGAGCAGAACCAGGTCGTTCTCCTTGGCGAACTCCTTGGAACCATCCTTGGGTACCTTACCCCGCACGAAGACAACCCCTTTAAACTCCGCCATGTGGGCGGAGATGACCGCCTGCTGGCTTGCCAGCCCGGTAAACAGAATGGAATTGGACCTGCCGAAGGCCAGAACATCGCTCATCAGATCAGAAGCATACACCCGCTCGACCGCGGTATCGAGTTTGTCTTGGCCCTCGATCACGGTGGCCTGCAACACATCTTTGATCATTCTTATCTCCACGATCCTTGTCCCGTCTCTAACCACGGCATCAACCATCCGGCGGCTCCTTTCTTTTAGATCCGCCTGAGAACACGGCTAACCGACATTGAATCCGGCTACTTGCTGCCCAGACCCAACCCGTATAGCTTTCCCACCAGCTCGAAGGTAGCCAGGTCACTGGACAGGATGGCGATATCATACTTGCTGGCCAGGTCCACGGTCTCCTGCGGAACCTCCTTGCCGCTGGTGATGATCACCGCGGAGACGTCCACCAAGTTGGCCGCGGGAACGATGCTCTTGTGGGTCTGGATGGTGAGCCACAGGTTGCCCGACTTGGCGCCCGCCATGACGTCACTTAACATGTCCGAGACGAACACACCATCCACGTTCCGGTGTTGGAACTTGCTCAGCGCTTTGAGTCCGAGCTTTTCAATCAAGTCTTTGGTGGTCATGAAACTTCTCCTGCTTGATTTTTTTAGCTTTAGCTAACGTTACGATTAAAATGGAGATTTTCTGCCCGGTGGCGGTTCTAAGGAAAGCATACCCACGTCGTGAATGAAGTCGCCTTTGCAGCGAGCAAGATCACCGATTAAGTTGAACGGGACCACCTTGATCCTGGAGCGGGAGGTATCTCTCCTCTGGTTGAAGTAGTCGGTAAGCATATCTAACTTGTGCGGGGGGATGGGTTCGGTCTTTGCCTGCGGGAGAAAACCGAACGCCACCACGACCCAGGTCTTCTCGGCTTCTAATCTTTTCCGCATGATTTCCACCTCGC
>Ga0114919_10002437_pt1 | contig 15068 bp, 12 predicted proteins | sample BlataG_FD_88682 | JGI IMG/M metagenome (GOLD analysis project Ga0114919, IMG submission 88682) | Deep subsurface microbial communities from Black Sea to uncover new lineages of life (NeLLi) - Black_00105 metaG | ecosystem: Environmental > Aquatic > Marine > Oceanic > Sediment | place: Atlantic... | reverse complement strand
GCCATGGCCCGGGAAATGATGCTCGGCGGCATCGCGCTGGCGATCGGCATTGGCCTGCAAAACTTCCCGGAAGGGCTCGCCGTCGCCATGCCGCTGCGGCGGGAAGGCATGGGCCGCGTCAAGGCGTTCACGTGCGGTCAGGCATCAGGCATCGTGGAGCCGATCGCGGGCGTTTTGGGGGCGTGGCTCGTGTTTTCGATGGGAGCGATTCTGCCTTACGGCCTGGCATTTGCCGCCGGGGCGATGATCTTCGTTGTGGTGGAGGAACTCATCCCCGAGTCCCAGCGGGAGGGCTACAGCGATTTTGCGACGGGTGGGGCCATGCTGGGCTTCGCGATCATGATGATGCTGGACGTGGCGCTGAGCTGAAACAGCGCTGAACGGGAGATGGACCCGTGCATTTGGATCCGTTGTTTCTATCTCGTCTTCAGTTCGCTCTGACGATCGGTTTTCACTTTCTGTTCCCGCCGTTGACCATCGGTTTGGCGTGGCTGCTGGTGTTCGTCGAGTGGCGCGGCTGGAGGCGCGGCGATGAAGACTGCGTCCGGGCGGGCAAGTTCTTCGGGAAGATCCTGGGGCTGACCTTCGCGGTCGGGGTGGCCACCGGAATCGTCATGGAGTTCCAGTTCGGCACGAACTGGGCGGAATACTCGAAGTACGTCGGCGATATCTTCGGTGCACCGCTGGCGGCCGAGGCCATCTTCGCCTTCTTTCTGGAGTCGGCCTTTCTGGGGTTGTACCTCTTCGGGCGCGGCAAGGTCTCCAAGGGCGTGCACTGGTTTTCGTCTCTGATGGTTGCCTTTGGCTCGATGCTGTCCGCGTTTTGGATCATCGTGGCCAACTCCTGGCAGCAGACGCCCGCGGGCTATGCGATTCGCAACGGACGCGCGGAACTCACCGATTTCTGGGCCGCCGTGTTCAACCCGTCCACCGCCGACCGCTTCCTACACACCTTCGTCGGCTGCCTAATCGCCGGCGCGTTTCTCATGGCCGGCGTCTCGGCGTATCTCGTCCTGAAGAACAGAGGCGCGCAGGTCGGCCGCAAGACGCTGAAGATATCGCTGATCTTCGGGCTGATCGTCTCGCTGCTGGCGCTCTTCCCCACCGGCGATCACCACGCCAAACAGGTGGCCCGCACCCAGCCGGAGAAGTTCGCGGCGATAGAGGGGCTTATTCACGGTCAAACCCGCGCCCCGCTGACGGTTTTCGGCATCCCGTCGGAAGAGCCGCCCGAACTGAAACTCGATATCGGCATCCCCGGCATGCTGAGTATGCTGGCCTTTGGCGACGCCGACGCGTATGTTCCCGGCATCGAAGACCTGCGCGAAGCCGGTCACCCCACCCCGCCCTTCGTCATCACGTTCGTTTCGTTCCACACGATGGTCGGACTGGGAACCTTTTTCATCCTTCTGACGGCATTGGGCGTTTTTCTGCTCCTGCGGAACAAGCTCTACGAAACGCGCTGGTACCTGAAGTTATTGCTGTGGGTGATTCCTCTGCCGCTCATCGCGTGCCAACTCGGCTGGATCGTGGCCGAGGTCGGCCGGCAACCATGGGTTGTCTATCGGCTGCTGAAAACCGAGGACGCGTATTCCGCGAACGTGACCGGCGGCGAGGTTCTGTTCTCGATCATCATGTTCGGGCTGATCTACCTGCTGCTGGGCGTGCTGTACGTCTTCATCCTGGTGCGAAAGGTGAAGCACGGTCCTGAACTACTCCCTGCGAAGGAGGCTCGGTAATGGACCTGAATGCTGCCTGGTTTCTGCTGATCTGGATTCTATTCGCCGGTTACGCCATCCTGGACGGTTTCGACCTCGGTGTGGGAGTGCTTCATTTGTTCGCCCGCGACGACCGCCAGCGGCGAATCCACATGAACGCGATCGGTCCGATCTGGGACGGCAACGAAGTCTGGCTGCTGACCGCCGCCGGCGCGTTGTTCGCGGCTTTTCCACCTGTGTATGCCACCGTTTTCAGCGGCTTCTACCTGGCACTGATGCTGGTGCTTTTCGCCCTGATCTTCCGCGCTGTCTCTATGGAGTTCCGCGGACAGGTGGACCGGCCCGGCTGGCGGCGGGTTTGGGACTGGTCTTTTGGACTCGGCAGCCTGGTCCCCGCGATCATCTTTGGCGTGGCGGTGGGGAACATCCTGCGCGGCCTTCCGATAGAGGCTGACGGGACTCTGAACGTCCCCTTCCTCGCTCTGCTCAATCCGTATGCGCTGCTGATCGGAATCCTCAGCCTGGTCATGTTCGTCATGCATGGGGCTGCGTTTCTGGCGGTGAAAACGGAAGGCGACCTGCAACAGCGTATGGCCCGCTGGACCATCGGCGCCTGGATGGCCTTCGTGGTGCTGTATCTGGCGGCCACGCTCGCGACCTTCTTCGTTTCGCCGTTCGTTTTTGAAGGCGTCTTCGGCAACCCGCTCTTCTGGGTTTTCTTCCTGCTCCTGCTCGGGGCCATCATATACGTTCCCATTGCCAATCGCGCCAGGAAGTTCCTACGCGCGTTTCTGGCTTCCGCCGTCACGATTGCCGCGATGATCGGCCTGACAGCGACCAGCCTCTTTCCCCGCATGGTTCCGTCCAGCCTGGACCTGGCCAGCAGCCTGACGATCTACAACGCCTCGTCCACCCCACGCACCTTGACGGTCATGCTGGTCATTGCGCTAATCGGCATGCCGCTCGTGATCGGCTACACGGCGTGCATCTACAAGGTGTTCATGGGCAAGGTAGTTATTACAGACGAGAGCTATTGATGGGGATTCTGGAAGCCCGCGATCTGGTGGCTAACCCCGGGTAACTGGGCGGTGCGTCGGCGACGGCCCGACCGCCGGCGGAGGTGTGGAATCCCAGCGCCAACGTGAGCAGCGAGGGCGCCGCAGGCACGTAGGTGACCGGCGGAGCGTTATGGCAAAAAGGAGGCCACGGTGACCACGAACGAACTGAGCTTCATGGCCGGCGGGGCGGCGGGCTTGGGGATCAAGACGGCCGGACTGATCTTCGCCCGGTTGTGTTCGCGCGCGGGGTTACACGTGTTCGGAAACGTGGAATACCCCTCGATCATTCGGGGTGATCACAACAGCTATCAGGTCATGGTGTCCGAGAAGCGCGTATTCGGCCATGTTCGTGCCCTGGACATCCTGCTGGGGCTTGACGACCTGAGCATCGAGCTGCACAGGGACGAGGTCCGTCCAGGTGGTGCTCTGATCTATGATGCGGCCAAGAGCGAGGCCGACGTAAAGGAGTTGGAGGGACGCGGGATTCTCCTGGTCAGCCTGCCCTTCCAGTCCATGATCAAGGAGGCCGGAGGCGGGCAGCGCCTGCTCAACACAGTGGGTATCGGCGCGACGATGGGGCTACTCCGTTTCGACTTTGATGAGATTGCGGCGACCCTCCAGGATGCGTTTGGCCGACATGGGGAGGATGCCCTCAAACAGAATCTTGATGTTGCCCGGCGCGCCTACGACGCCGCGGCGGAAGGCTTCGCCGATCGCTTCGACGTCACCCTGGAAAAGCGCGAGGCGCCGAAACGAATGCTGCTGACGGGCAATGAAGCTCTGGCCATGGGCGCGATCAAGGCCGGGGTCAAGTTCTATGCCGGTTATCCGATGACCCCCTCTTCGTCGATTCTCAGCTACATGGCCAAACACGAGCGCGAATTCGGCGTCGTGGTCAAACACGCCGAGGACGAAATCTCGGCTGCCGGCATGGCCCTGGGCGCGGCCTTCGCCGGCGCCCGATCCATGACGGCGACGTCCGGCGGGGGATTCAGCCTCATGTGCGAGTTCGTCGGGGCGGCCGGCATGACTGAAACACCACTGGTGGTTGTAGAATCCCAGCGTCCGGGGCCATCGACCGGCCTGCCCACGCGGACCGAACAGAGTGACCTGAAGTTCGTCTTGTCGGCCTCGCAGGGCGAATTCCCGCGGATCGTCATCGCGCCGGGCGACCCTGAGGAGAGCTTCCGGCTGGCCTTCGAATCCTTCAACCTAGCCGAGCGATACCAGACGCCCGTGATTCTCCTCATGGACAAACACCTCTCGGAGTCCACATGGACCTACGAGCCGTTTGACTGCCAGGGCATGAGGATCGACCGCGGCCAACGGCTCGACGAAGCAGCCCTGGGCTCGATGGACGAATACAAGCGGTACGCGTTCACGCCGTCGGGCATTTCGCCGATGGCGCGTCCGGGAACCCCCGGAGGAGCCTTCGTTGCCACCAGCGACGAGCACGACGAACACGGACACATATGCGAGCACGAACCCACACGCTCGAGGATGATGGAGAAGCGGTTGCGCAAGATCGATTCGCTGGATGTTTCGGAGTGTGGTTGGAGACTCTACGGGGATCGTGAGGCGGCTCTTACGGTCGTCGGCTGGGGATCAACGACATCGCCTATCCGGGGAGCCGTGGTTCTCCTCGAGAGGGAAGGGGCCAGCGTCAGTTTTCTCCAGATCATCTATATGAATCCATTCCCCGAGCAACCGGTGGCCGACGTGCTCGGCCAGGCACGACGGATCGTGGTTGTGGAAAACAACGCGACAGCCCAACTGGCCGACCTCATCCGGGAACGAACGGGGGTGCGAATCGAGGACACGCTTCTCAAGTACAGCGGCCGGCAATGGCTTGTAGACGAGTTGGCCGACCTGATTCGCGAGCGATTGCAAGCAGCGCCGCGAAAGCCGCATTCCGCATGAAAGGAACGGACATGGACAACCCGGCCAGATTCAACACGGAAGCCAAGCCGACGTGGTGTCCAGGCTGTGGCAACTTTGGCATACAGAACTCGCTGAAGAAGGCCTTGCGCTCGCTGGACCTGCAACCGCACGAAGTCGTGATCTCTTCAGGCATCGGCTGCTCGGGGAAGATTCCGCACTGGATCAACGCGTACGGTTTCCATGGATTGCACGGTCGGACGCTGCCGGTTGCTGCCGGCGCGAAGCTGGCCAACCACAAACTGGTAACGATCGCCGAAGGCGGCGACGGTGACGGCTATAGCGAAGGGATGGGTCATTTCGTTCACGCCTGCCGGCGGAACGTGGATATGACGTACCTCGTTCACAACAACGGCGTTTATGGGTTGACGACCGGCCAGGTGTCCCCGACCGGCGACAGAGGGTTCGTCTCAAGCACGACTCCGCACGGTGCCCTTGAGTCGCCGTTCCACCCGCTGGCCTTGGCCATTTCGGCCGGAGCGACCTTCGTTGCCCGCGGATTCTCGGGCGACCTCGAACGCTTGGGGGAACTCATCGCTGAAGGCATTCGACACCCGGGATTCTCTTTCATTGACGTCTTGCAGGTCTGCGTGTCGTTCAACCCCTCCAAGAGCTTCAAGTGGTATCAAGGGCGCGTATACAACCTCGAAGACGAAGGGCACGATCCAACCGACCGGATGAAGGCGTTGGAGATGGTGTTTCGGAATGACGGTCGTCTCCCGACGGGCTTGTTCTATCGCGGCTCGGCGCCAACGCACGAGGAGGGTCTGCCCCAGCTCAGCGCAGAGCCGCTGGCGGTGCAGGACATTACGAACATCGATGTCACTCAACTGATGGAAGAGCTGGTTTGAGATGGAATACCGAACTGAACACGACACACTGGGCGAGGTCAAGGTCCCATGCGACGTGTACTACGGGGCGCAGACACAGCGCGCCGCAGAGAACTTCCCGGTCAGCGGCCTGCGGCTGCCGCCCGCGTTCGTGCGCGCCCAGGCCGTCATCAAGCGGGCGGCCGCCAAGGCGAATACGGCGGCCGGGTCGCTCGAAAAGGAAATCGGCGAGGCGCTGCTCGCCGCGGCCGAAGAGATCGTGGCGGGAAAGTTCACCGACCAGTTCGTCGTGGATGTTTTTCAGGCCGGGGCCGGCACCTCGCAGAACATGAACATCAACGAGGTTCTCGCCAATCGCGCCAACGAACTGCTGGGTGGCGAGCGCGGCGCTTACAACCGGGTTCATCCCAACGATCACGCCAACATGGCTCAGTCCACAAACGACACCATCCATACGGCCATCCACATTGCAGCCGTCTGCGAGATCCACGACCGCCTTCTGCCCGTCGTGGCGCGCCTGACTGAGGCGCTGGAGCACAAATCCACCGAGTTCGACCACATCGTGAAGGCTGGGCGAACGCATCTGCAAGACGCGGCCCCCGTCCGCCTCGGGCAGGAATTCGGGGCATACGCTGCCATGATCCGCCTCGGCGAAAAGCGGATCACGGCAGCCTGTGAAGGGCTCAGGCCGCTGTGCATCGGCGGGACCGCCGTCGGCACCGGGCTCAATACTGATCCGAAGTACCGCGAGCGCGTCATCGCGCACATCAACGAAGCGACAGGACACACGTTTACCAGCGCGGAGAACCTCTTCGAAGCCATGCAGAGCATGGACGCGGTCGTCGAGATGGCCGGGGCCCTGCGCGTCTTGGTGACCAGTCTGCGCAAGATCGCCGACGACTTGCGGCTGCTGGGCTCCGGACCGCGTACCGGCCTGGCCGAGATCCGGCTGCCGGCGGTGCAGCCGGGCTCCTCGATCATGCCCGGCAAGGTCAACCCGGTTCTGGCCGAGATGCTGAACATGGTCTGCTTTCACTGCCTGGGATGCGATACCGCTATCGTGTCCGCCGCGCAGGCCGGCCAACTCGAACTAAACGTCATGATGCCCGTGATCGCGTACAACCTGCTTCAGGAGATCGCCATCCTAACAGGGGGCGTCGAGGCCTTCACGAGTCGTTGCGTGCAGGGAATCGCAGCGAACGACGAAGCGTGCCGGGCAGGCGCTGAACGCAGCCTGGCGTTGGCGACCGCGCTGAGTCCGGCTATCGGCTACGAGAAGGCTGCGGAACTGGCGAGAGAAGCCCTCGAAAAGAGCGTGCCGATCCGCGAGCTGGCGCGGGAGAAGAAGGTTCTTGACGAGAACCAGTTGGACAAGCTGCTTGACTTGAGGACGATGACCGAAGACCCCGCAACGACAGAATGACGTCGCGGGAGCTCAGGCCATGAACAGTTGGATTCGTTGGATGCGTAGCGGCGCGGTCATAGTGCTGTCGGTCGGCGGAATCGTGGTTCTGCTGATCTGGCTGGCGCGTGGGTTTCACGAGAAGATTCAGCCCGGTCCCACCCTGGTCGGCACGCAGCCGCTGGGCGATGCTCCGACGGTGGCGGTAGAACAGGTGACCGTACCATTTTCGGAGGACGCGGTCGGCACGGTGCGGGCGGTGCATGAGACCGAGCTGGGCGCCAAGATCATGGCCCGCGTGCTGGCAGTTCACTTCCAAGCCGGTCAACACGTGGAAAAGGACCAGGTCTTGCTCGAACTGGCGCGCGGCGACCTCGAAGCCCGGCTCAGTCAGGCTCGAGCCGCCGTGGAAGCGGCCCGCTACAATGCCCACGCTGCCAGCAGGAGCACCAGCAGGAGGCAGCTATCCGGCAGGTTTCTGCGATCGACGGCGACGCTCGCCGGCGTGAGCGCCGTCACAACGCAGCGACGAGCGCGGCCCCCTGACCCATCACGCTCGACCCGATCTTCAGCGGGCTGGCCTGGGCCCTGATCTTCGGCCTGTTCGTCTCGACCGTCTTCACGCTGGTAGTGATCCCAGTGGTCTATTACATGGTCTACGGCCGGCGTGCCACGCTGTAAGGTCGTGCGTGGCACGGCCACGCTCGGTGGCCATGATATGCTGCGCCAGGTGGGACATGCCCACGCAAGCGTGGAGCATGCCACCCGCCCGCGGGCCGGGCCGCTCTGACGGTGATTTCTGGTCTGCGCAGCGGTTGCCCCGCACTCATATCTCCCACACCATGTTCAAGAAAAGCTGAGGCTCTGCCGTGAAGATAGCCGTCGTCTACAACCGGGAAAGCCGGAACGTCATCAACCTGTTCGGCATGTCGAACAAGGAGACGATCGGCCTCGAGACGATCAAGCGCATCACCGACGCCCTGAAGAAAGGTGGTCATTCGGTCATCGCATTCGAGGGCGACAAGGACTTAGTGGACCGCCTAGAGCGCTTCATGCCGAGGGTCCTTAAGGGCGAGCGGCCCGGCATGGTTTTCAACCTGTCGTATGGGATCCAGGGGCAGGCCCGGTACACGCACGTCCCCAGCATCCTGGAAATGGTCGGGATTCCGTACGTCGCCTCCGGTCCGCTGGCGCACTCGCTGGCGCTGGACAAGGTCGTCACCAAAATGATCCTGCGCCAGCACGACCTACCGACGCCGGACTTCGCCGTGCTCGATACACCCGACGCTCCGCCGCCGGAACTCGGGTATCCGCTGATCATCAAGCCGAAGAACGAGGCCGTGTCGTTTGGACTGAAGGTCGTTCACAACGAACAGGAGTTGCGAGAAACTGCGGGCGTGATTTTCGAGGAGTACCGTCAGCCGGTCCTGGTGGAGCAGTACATCGAGGGCCGCGAAGTGAACGTCGGCCTGCTCGGCAACAACCCGCCCGAGGCGTTTCCGCCGGTAGAACTTGTCTTCGCCAATGATGGGCCGCCGGTTTACACTTACGAGGACAAGACCGGCACAAGCGGACGAACCGTTTCTCACAAGTGCCCCGCCTCGATTGGCGAAGAACTGCGAGAGAAGGCTCAGGAGCTTGCCAGAAACGCGTTCAGGTGTCTGGGCTGCTACGACTGTGCCCGCGTCGACATGCGCCTCGACAAGGATGGGAACCTGTACATCCTGGAGGTGAACAGCCTGCCCAGCTTGGGCGAGCGTGGCTCATACCTGGTCGGCGCTGCACACGTCGGGCTCGACTATCCGGCCCTGGTAAATCGGCTCGTCGAAGTGGCCAGTGCCCGGTACTTCGGTACCCCGGAACCGCCGAAGCTGGATGGGCAGCCCAGGACCGCTCAACGCAGGTGTTCTCGTTCATCACGCAACGACGCGACGAGCTGGAACGAAGACTCAAGGAATGGACCGAAGTTCCCAGCCACACCCACGATCCGGTCGGCATCCAGGAAGCGGTGCGACGCGCCGACCGAATGTTCCGCGACCTTGGGATGAAGCCGGCGAAGGATTTCACGGATGGCCGCGTCGCGTGGACCTGGGAAACGGTGAAAGGACTCGAGGGCGGTACGCTGTTCGTTGGCCACCTTGACGTTCCGGCGGACGCTGGATCCCCGACGCAGATGTTCCGCCGGGAACCAGAATGGCTGTACGGCAATGGGATTGGGGCCTCCCGGGCGCCACTGGTGATGCTTGAGTTTGCTTTGCGAGCGTTGCGCAGCGTTCGTCAGCTTCGACGAACTCCGCTCGGCGTGCTCTACTACACGGACGAGGGCCGGGACACGCGTTACAGCGCGGAGATCATTCGCGTGGCGGCCTCGAAAGCGAGGCGTGTCCTCGTGCTGCGACCCGGGAACGTCGGTGACTCGGTGGTCACGCAGCGTCGCGGTCAGCGAAACTATCGTTTCCGTGTCATAGGTGAATCGCTGCGGCCGGGGAAGCTGTCATCAAAGCCGGAGGCACTGCGCTGGACGTGGAATCGCTTGGAGGAGTTTAGTCAGCTCACGTCGCGCGAGAAGCGGGTATCCGTCTCGGCGATCGACGTGAAAACAGAGACATTGCCGATGCGGGTCCCACACCGCGTAACCGCCACGGTCATGGTGACGTATCCCGACTTGAATGTGGTGGAGCAGCTCGAAGAGCGCATGCGCGCCCTGCTCGGCAAGAAGGGGCCACGCTGGGAGCTGGATCAGATCTCAGACCGACCGCCGATGAAGGAGCGCCGCTCGACGCTGCAGCTCGCCAAGGAACTTTCGCAGGTCGCGGAGGAGTGGGAAATCCCCTTCAAGCGTGAGTCGTCCGTGTGGCCGTCCGTGGCTGGGCTGGTGCCGGCGAAGACCGCGTGTCTCTGCGGGGTTGGTCCGGTCGCGCGCGACCTCGGGACGCCTCATGAATCCGTCCAACGAATCAGCCTCGTTCAGCGGACGCTGCTACTCGCTGAGTTCCTGGCCAAGGATGCACGGTAAGGGCGAATGGAGAAGATCCGCCGCGAACAGATCGACACGGACCTGCTGGAGCTGGGCGATCGAAAACTCCACCGCCCGCAGCGCGTCGCCGTGTCGCAGAACGGGATGGTCTCGACGGCCCACTATCGCGCGACGGAAGCCGGGGCGGAGGTGCTCGCCGCCGGAGGCAATGCGATCGACGCGGCCGTGGCAGCGGCATTCGCCCTGGGCGTCTGCGAACCGGCGTCGTCGGGGTTGGGCGGCCAGACGATGATGCTGATCCACACCGTGGAACCCAAGCGAACCTTCGCACTCGACGGCTCATCCCGGGCGCCTAACCGGGCGACGCCAGAATCGCTCTCGAAAACGGACCGGCGTCGCGGATACAAGGCGACGACGGTGCCAAGCACGCCAGCCGTGCTGCAATACGCTTTGACCACCTACGGGAAACTGAAGCTGCCAAAGGTGCTGGAGCCCGCCATTCGACTGGCCGAGGAGGGCTACGAGGTCAGCCTGCTCCAGTACCTGCTCACACGGCGAGACTTGAAGCACCTGCGCGAAAGGTCGGCTGCACCATTCTTCCTGCGCGACGGCGTCCGACCCTACCCGGCCGGGTCAAAGTTCCGCCAGCCCGTGCTCGCGGCTACGCTGCGACGTCTGGTGACGGCAGGCATCGAGGATTTCTACCAGGGCAAGATCGCCGAGGAGATTCACGCGGATATGGAGTCCAACGAGGGGCTGTTGCACAAGGACGACCTGGCGCAGATCCCGCAGCCCATTGAACGAAAGCCGGTAACCGGCCGTTTTGAAGGATGCCGCGTGTTCACATTCCCGCCACCGGGCGCGGGGCGAACGCTGATCCAGATGCTGAACGTCTATCAGCAGCTCAAACCCAGCCGCCGCGATTTCGACACGCCCGAAGGGGCGGTCGTGCTGGCCGAAACGATACGCCGGGCATTCCTGGATCGTCAGGACCGGCCGTTCGATCCCAGCTTCTTCCCGCAAGCCACGGGCGAGCGGATGCTGAAGGAGGACTACGCTCAGCTCGTGGCCCACCAAATCACGCGACGGATCCGCACGGCCGGCGACACAACTCACCTGTCCGTCATGGACAGCGCGGGCAACATCGTCGCGCTGACTCAGTCGATTGAACGTGTGTATGGCTCGTGTATCGCGACACCTGAGCTCGGTTTCCTATACAACAACTACATGAGCGCATTCGAGTACAAGGACATTTCGCATCCGTATCACATGCGCCCGAACGCCGCCCCCTGGGCCAGCGTGGCGCCAACGATCGTGTTCCGGGGGCGGAAACCCTGGCTGGCCCTGGGTTCACCAGGCAGTGAGCGGATCACGCCATCGATCTTCCAAGTCCTCGTCCGACTCCAGAAGATGCCGCCATTTGCAGCGGTCGACGCCCCGCGCCTCTACTGCTCCCTGCGGGGCAAAGTGTCGCTCGAGGCGACGCGCATCCGGAACGACATTCCGGAAGCGCTCAAGCGGCATGGATACGAGATCGATCGTAGAGATCCCTACTCGTTTTTCATGGGATGCGTGCAACTCGTGGTCCGTGAGGGTGACGAGTTCATCGGCATGGCCGATCCCCGCCGGGATGGCTCTGCCGCCGGGCCGCAGTCATGAAACTGCCGCTGCTCATCTCGGTTCCACATGCCGGGCTGTCGGTACCTTCCGAAGCCAAGCCGTACTGCATTCTCACGCGTCAGCAGATCATCGAAGACGGGGATGAGGGAGCGGCTGAGATCTACCACGGATTGCGGGACCACGTGGCAGTGTTCGTGACCACGCCGATTGCGCGGGCAATCGTGGACATGAATCGCGCCGAGGACGATCGCCGGCCCGATGGCGTTATGAAGACGCACACATGCTGGGACGTGCCGGTGTATCGCGAGTTTCCGCCGGCGGACATCATCGAGATGCTCCTGAATCGGCACTATCGCCCGTACCATGCGCTGCTCAAGGAATTGGCGAAACCGGGCGTACGCCTCGGCATCGACTGTCACACGGCGGCTGCTAAGGGCCCGCCCATAGGTCCTGGCCCGGGGCTCGAACGACCTTGGATATGTCTGAGCAACGGGGACGGCACCTGCCCTGAGGATTGGATCGAGTCATTGGCAGACTGCTTCGCGCGAGCGTTTGATCACGACGCCGCAATTAATGACCCATTCAAGGGCGGATACATAATACGCTCGCACGCCAGTGAACTCTCGTGGGTTCAGTTGGAGCTCTCTCGCGCTCCGTTCATGGCGAAGCAGGAGAAGCACGAGCGCGTCCTCGGGGCACTTCGCGACTGGTGTAGTCACCTTAGCTAGAGTGTCGGCGTCAGTAGCTGACTTGCTCAGTTTCAAGATGGTTCCGTCGACCACTGACTTCGCCGGGAGGCCTCAACATGGCCGATGAGATGCACGATCGCCCCTGGGAAGAATTGGAAAGGCTGGTAGAGGCCGAACGTGCGGAGAGAGTTGAGGCGTTTCTGGACGCCCTGCCGGCCGGCGAGGCGACACGCGCAGTCTCCCGGCTGGACAACGATGACCAGGAACGCCTGCTGACAACGATCGATCCGCAGAGCGCTGCGGACCTAGTCGAGCAGATGCCTGACTCACAGGCGGCGGATCTGCTCGAGCGGCTTGAACCCGAGGCCGCTGCCGCGATCGTCGAGGAACTGCCGAGCGACGAGCAAGCCGATCTTCTCGGCGATCTCGATCGGGCGGATGCCGAAGCCATCCTGGCCAGGATGGCCCCAGAGGGGGCGCGCGACGCGCGGGAACTTGCCCAATATCCCGACGATGTCGCCGGCGGCTTGATGATCAAGGAGTTTCTGGCCTACCTGCAGGATTTCAGCGTTGCTGACGTCATTGCGGACATGCAGGCTAACGCGGAGACCTATCAGGACTATGACGTTCAGTACGCGTATGTGACCGACGAGGAAAGCAGGCTGGTCGGTGTTTTGCGGCTGCGGGACTTGCTGTTGGCCCGGCGGGCGCAGCCCGTCAGCTCTCTGATGATCAGAGAGCCGCAGACAGTGTTGGACACGGCGACCTTGGATGAGCTCCGTGGGGTTTTTGATCGCTACCCGTTCTTTGGCGTGCCGGCCGTCAATGCGATCGGGACACTTGTCGGAGTCGTGCAGCGGGCCGCAGTAGAGGAGGCACTCGCCGACCGCAGCGACAGCGACTACCGCAAGTCACAAGGGATCGTTGGCGGAGAAGAGCTGCGGACCATGCCGCTTCTCCTTCGATCGCGACGGCGCCTCGCCTGGCTGAGCGTCAATATCGTCCTGAACATCATCGCTGCCAGTGTGATTGCGCTCTATCAGGAGACGCTTGCCGCAGTGATCGCCTTGGCCGTCTTCCTGCCCATCATCTCTGACATGAGTGGATGTTCGGGCAACCAAGCCGTCGCCGTCAGCATGCGCGAACTGATGCTCGGACTGGTTCGACCGGCAGAGATGCTCCGGGTATGGCTGAAGGAGGTCTCGGTTGGCATGGTGAACGGGCTTGCCCTGGGGCTACTTCTCGCCGGCGCGGCTTGGCTGTGGAAGGGCAATCCGGTCCTCGGTCTGGTCGTGGGCGGCGCGATGGCGGCCAACACGGTCATCGCCGTGTCGATCGGCGGAATCGTTCCGCTCCTGTTGCGACGGCTCAATATGGACCCCGCCCTCGCATCGGGGCCGATTCTCACCACCATCACAGACATGTGCGGCTTCTTTCTCATCCTCAGCTTCGCCACGGCTCTTCTGCCCTGGCTTGCCGGCTGAGCGGCTCCGACTAGTTGCCGTCGATCCATTGGCTCTCAATTGCCATCGGTCCTTCGCTGCCCTCGGCAGGTGCCGACATTAGCGCGATTTCATGTCGATTTTAGGGGCGTTTCACGGCGCGCCACTATACTTCAACCAGCCGTGCCACGCTTACCGTGCGGAGAAACGTCATGAGCACACTTTCGGCGCTGCGAACGTCGCCTCCAACCTTGTGGAGGCGGCCAGGGAGACTCACTACAATGGCACTTTCGAAACCGCTTGAGCAAAACGAGACGATGCGGCTGCTTGTGATCGAAGACAACCCGAAGATGGCCGCCCTGATCCAGAAAGGGCTCACTGAGCAGGGGTATGCCGTCGATCTGGCGCATAGCGGGCATGACGGCGAATTCATGGCAGCCGGTGAGGTGTACGACGCCGTGATTCTCGATCTCATGCTGCCTGACCAGGACGGTCTGATCGTTTGTCGGAACCTCCGACGCCGTGGCGTTCACACGCCGATCTTGATGCTGACGGCGCTCTCCACGACGCAGGACAAGGTCACCGGACTGGATGCCGGCGCCGACGACTATCTGGCCAAACCGTTCGAGTTCGACGAGCTGGTTGCTCGAATTCGCGCGCTGCTGAGGCGCGGCCAAGCCCGCGAAGCCTCGACGCTCAATTTTGAAGACATCGAGATGGACCTTCTCAAACGCACGGTCACGCGGGCCGGGCAGAAGATCAAGCTAACCGCCAAAGAGTTCGCGCTACTGGAATACTTCCTGAGAAACCCGAATCGCGTCTTGAGCCGAACGGCGATTGGTGAGCATGTGTGGGACATGAACTTCGAGCCGGAGAGCAACGTGATCGACGTTTACGTCTCGATGCTCCGGCGACGAATCGACAAGGGCTATGATCGGCAACTCATCCACACGATGATCGGCGCCGGCTACATGCTCAGTACGGAACCGCCTACTGAATAGCGCGCAGACTGATGAAGCCGCCAAGGTTCCTCCAGCATTTTCGCACGCTTCGCTTCCGCCTCGCCGTCCTCCATCTCGTGGTGTTCGGGATCATCCTGAGTGGGCTATGCTTGGTCATCCTGAGCGTACGCGAGCGCTACCTCCACGAGGACTTCGACGAACGGCTCATCGATCGCGCGGACACCATGGTCGAGGCCATCAGTGCTCGGGCGGCGCAGGCCAATGAGCCCGGCCGGTCGCAACGAACCGAGCCACGCTTGAACCCTTTTCGGTTTCCCGGCTACTACTTCCAAAGCCGGAGCGAGGACGGCACTGTTCGTGAACGATCCGACAACCTACCGCAAGCGTCCCTCCCGCTCAGCGAGCCGGCACGCGCCTCTCATCTGACGAGGT
>Ga0114919_10002436_pt1 | contig 15086 bp, 14 predicted proteins | sample BlataG_FD_88682 | JGI IMG/M metagenome (GOLD analysis project Ga0114919, IMG submission 88682) | Deep subsurface microbial communities from Black Sea to uncover new lineages of life (NeLLi) - Black_00105 metaG | ecosystem: Environmental > Aquatic > Marine > Oceanic > Sediment | place: Atlantic... | reverse complement strand
CTAATTCGACACCATCGGGTGCGGCATTTCGGTTCTGGTCGGGGTCGAAGTCCAAATAGGCGAGGGCGGCTTCTTCGCTGTCGGCGAGTAAATCGCCATCGGTGTCCTGGGAGACCGGCAGTTCGTGAATGTCCGGGGTATGTGCAAGGGCTTTGTGGAGTGTCAGTCCGGTGCCGAGTGTAATTGCGGCGGCGGTGCCGGCGGCGATGGCGCGGTTTCTAAGCTTTTTGCGTTTTTTGAGTTGCCTTTGGTGGGCCCTTCTTAATTTTCTCATTTTTCTTCCTCCCGCTAAATTCCGGCGGTTGGCTGATACTACTAAGGATTATACCAGACTTATAGTCTTTTGTACAGGAGTTTTTTGCATAATTTTTAGGCGGGGTGCCTGCGGGTTGCTACTGGCCCCAAGGGGTCTGAGCTGCGTTGCGAGATTTCAAATTTCAGATTTCAGATTCAAGATACCCGCCTTCGTGGGCACAGGTTTCAGATTTGGAGTTGCGGGTTTAACGCCCCCAAACAAGTTTGAGGGTGCCACCCAGGTTGTTGAGGGCTGCGGCCCCGGTGAGATAGCTGCCTTATAGGCAGGTAAGATCATCCCCAAGGGATAAATCTCACGGGGTGAAGTTGCGAGTTGAGTGAATAACTCCAAGGATAAAGCTGGGAGCTAAACGTAAAAAACAAAAAAGTCATAATTTTTTTGGGTATAAATCTGTCGGCGTCCGGTGAGATTTTATTGGACAGAAGAATTAGTGCTGCGAACGGCTTGTTTGCTTGGGCCATATATGGTGGTCAAGGGAGGGAGGGTTCTGCTATGTGGTGGTTTTGGTTATGGGGCGTTATTACGGAGGGTCGCCAGCGGGCTAAAGAAAAAATGTTCGGCGTGTCGATATTGCGTTGGTTGGTGGGGGCATCGGCAGTTTTGTGTGTAAGGATGTGTGATATGAGCAAAAGGGAGTTGATAGACTGCATCTGCGAAATCAACAGAAGCGCCAGCCCGGAATTTCTCGCCAATTTTTCCGAGGAAGACCTGAAAAGCTATCTCGAGCACCTGATGGAACTGGATTTGGAAGAGCTGGCTCTTTGCAGCTAAGGTTTTTTTGCAGTGCTGAAGAGCCACTAAGTAGTGGCTTTCGGGGGCAGAGATTTTAGATTCAGCTCAAGCGGTGTGCAACTGCAGGGCGGAGGCGATGAAAACGAATCCATACAAAGGGGAGGGACACATTCAGGCGAGGTCACTTGGACGCAGGAAGTCACATGTCACTTCTTTGTTGCACGGATTGTCACGCGGACTATTCTTCATCGTCGAGACCAATGGGTGCAATGGGTCTGGTGAGAGTCAGTCCTGTTCCGCGTTTTGAGGAATCGGTGGGGGAATCCTGCCTTGACGGGGAGTAATCAGGCCTACGCGGTTTGTAATTGGTTTTTGTGTCGTCTTTTTTACTGCCGGAGCGCTCAACGAAAGGCACTATCGGCGGTGCCTGGTCGGAGGAAACAACTTTTCGTATCTCGGCAACGCAGTTTAGTTTGAACTCAAGCAGAACGGGCGTATAATCGTTCGGCACACCAAAAGCGAAGTCTATGTATTTCCTCATTTCCTCACTGCTGAAATCTGTGCGTTCTATTGTTATTTGCTCGCTGAGTTTCTTTGTTTGAATCTGCTTTTGGCCGGAGAAGTATCCGATTGGATAGGCGTTTTTTCCCTTTCCGACATAGCGTCCTTGTGTAGAAACGTCTTGTTTGCAGATGAGCCTTAACTGGGAAAGAGTAAATTTGCCGGCGTCTGTTATGGCGCTTCTCTTTATTCCGACCCGTACGACTGCAAGTCTGTGCCCGCTGCTGAGTGTTATTGGTTTTCCATCGGCGTCTTTGATACCGGCGGCTGGGGTGTACCAGGCGCCGTTTTTCGTTGGTATATCTATTGCCTGAGAGTCGCATATCTTCGGGACGTTTCCGGAGTCATTGTGGCGATTTAGATATAGCTGGTCGAGAAAGTCCGGATGCAGCACGGCAAAACTCCTGGGATTACTGATTGTGCGAAAACTACCCCTGCTTACCAGGGCGAACCAGCCGGCTGTAAAACCGTCGGCATTGGGCATGACTTTGTTAGGGCTTTCGGGGTCGGGATTAGCTTCGTCGAAACGCTGATAAGGATACTTATTGGGCAGAGGCGCCATCGCAAGAGTGGTGAGCAGCAGGCCGGACAGAATAAGACCCAGAAAGATTCCACAGACAACGCGCCCGATGCACTCGGGGATAAACCCAAAATCGACCGGCTGTTTTGTAAGCTGCATGGCCAATGTCTGAAGGATAGAGAAGGTCAGGATGAACAACAGCGCAAAACACAACGGCTGCGCCCAGGGGACAATGGCGGGATATCTGCTGTTGCTGCCCCTGCTGATAAAGAATTCCGCCAACTGCTCGAAGAAGCCGAAAGCGACTATGCTTGCACAAATCGCGATTATTATCGTGGCGAGCGCTTTAAAGATAGTGCCTTTGAAATACTGATAAGCGCCGCAACCTAACATTATCAGCAGTACAGCTAAGCTGGCCATTACGATATCTCCAGTTTATAGTCGTTATTATATTTAAGTGTAACTACTGTTTTGGTTTTGGTTTTTTCGGTTTCGAGCCGGACAGCACTCTTATCATTTCGTTAATCGCGATTATTCCGGCGATGACTTTTCTCAGGGCCTGCTCCTGTATGTAGAGCATTTTTGCCCGTCTGAACTGGGTGCCGATTTCAGATAGTGACTTTGACTGCTTTATTACGTTTCTAAGCTCGTCAGTGATTATAATCATCTCGAAGATTGCTGTTCTGCCGACGTAGCCGGTTCCCTGGCAGTTTTCGCAGGTAAATGGCTTGCCGTGCTTATCGTACTGGACTTTGCCGGCGCGGTAAAGGGCCTTTGTTTTTTCGGCGTTGATGTTGAATTTTCTGAAAAGCTCTTTATTTGGTGCGTATGCCTGCTTGCACTCTTTGCAGAGTTTTCGCATGAGGCGCTGACTGCTTATTCCGAGCAGTGTGTCGGCGGCGAGGTTTCTGTTGCCGATAAGTTTGAGCCATCTGGCCAGCGCCTGAATGACGCTGTCGGATTTGAGTGCGACGTAAATGATTTTTCCGTCGTTAGCTCCTTTGCAGGCGGCCCGGGCGGTCTCGGAGTTCTCGCAGTCGGCGACACCGACGATGTCAGGGCCCATTCTTATTACTTCCTCGAGTTTTTTGCCGTATGTTGTGGTGCCGGTGTCACTTGGATTGTAGATGTTTTGAGTTATATTAGGCAGCTCTGAAGAAGGTTTTTTCTCAAGCGTGTTTATACTGTTAATGAAGGCATCGTGGTTTCTCAGCAGTGAGTAGAACGTGGTTGTTACGCCGCTTTTCCTTGGTCCTGCCACAAGGAAAAGGCCCTGATTTAGCTGACGAAATCTATTTAGCTGTTCGAGCTGGTCGGGCATCAGGCCGATTTCGGCGAGCTGTGTTATGTCCTTCTGAGTTATGCGTTTTAGCAGAACCTGTTCACCTGCGGTTGAGCCGGCGGTTGTTACTTCCCACTCGGTAATGTTCTTGTCCTTGGAGACTGTAAAGTTGCTCTTCTGTGGTTTTCGTTTTTCCTTGATGTTCAAATCGGCGACGTTTTTAAGGAAGCGAATAAGATATTTTATCTGGTCTCTGGCCGCACTCGGCTGCTTTAATGCCGCGCCGTCAATGTAATATGTAACATTGTAGTCCTGCGGCGTCGGGACGAACAGAATGTCGCTTGCTCTTCGCCAGAGAGCGTCGGTCAGTAGTTCATAGGCCATTTTGTATCCGAAGAATTCCGGTGTTCTTGGTTCCGGTATAGGCACTTCGTTCTTGTTGGCGGTTATAAAAGTGAAGCTCCTGAGTGCTTCAAGCTTCTTTTCTTTGCTGACGAAGAGGTTTTTTAGGTGCTCGGCGGTGAGGACACGGTCGTAATCCATAACTCTGGTATTGCGGTGTTTTACGTAAGCAAGAGCGGTTGCTGCTACGGCCATTATGTAAACAAACATACCGATGATGAAGATAGGAATAAGCTGCCAGATTAAGAGGCCTGCGGCACCTGCGCCGAGGACGATGCCGGTCCAGGAGACTTCGTTTGTCTCTACCGCCTTTGCATCATTGTGGACCCATGTAACCAGTGGCAGCCAGGGGAAGAAAAGGACGAGGAACGAAAGAAGTTTGATGATAGATATGTACCCGCCATATTCGACAGCAGCTAACAGTAAATCGGGCATAAAATGCTCCATTACGAAAAGCGTCCCATTTTTGTGCTTATGGCGGTCCGCCCCGTTTTTATTTGGCGGACCTGCAAAAAGTGGTCACAAATACTATCAAATCTCACAAGATACCACTGGCGGTGGTCCTGATGCCCTTCAAAGCCATTTTCAATTCTTCGGTATTCGGTGCGAATTTATACGCTTCCTTGGGGTCAATTGAACCGTTTTTAACGAGATCACAAAGGTTGAAGGTCAAGTCCTGCATTCCTTCCTGCTGTGAGGCGCGTATAACGCTGGGCAAATCCGCTTCTCGTCCTTCGGAGATGAGTTTTCTGGCGGCGGCGTTTGCAATAAGTACCTCAACGGCGGGAATTCTGTCAATATCTTCCTTTAGACAGGGGATTAATACCTGACTGATGACGGCGCGAAGCGCCAGACTGAGCGTTTGCCTTACAAGGTCTCTTTCGCTTTGTGGGAAGAGGTCGAGGAGCCGATGCACCGACTGTGAAGCGTTTGCCGAGTGCATTGTTCCAAGGACAAGGTGACCGGTTTCAGCGGCCCTCATTCCGGCGGTGACGGTTCTGGCATCGCGCATTTCACCGACGAAGACGACGTCGGGGTCCTGCCTCATCAGATATGTCAGGGCTTCTTCGAAGTCAACGACATCGAGTCCGATTTCTCTCTGGGAGACGATGGCCTTTGAGTCCTTGAAGAGGTACTCGATAGGGTCTTCGATTGTAACTATATGACAGGAGCGTGTGCGGCTTATGTGGTCGATCATTGAAGCGATAGTAGTGGTTTTGCCGCAGCCGGTGGGTCCTACAACGAGGACAAGACCCTGGGTGCTTTCAGAAATCCTTTCGAGTACGGGCGGCAGATGCAGCTTCTCGAAGGGCGGTATCGTAGTATTGACACGCCTTGCGGCGAGACTGACCATTCCTCTCTGGCGAAATATGTTTATTCTGAATCGATGTTTGCCGTCGACTTCGTGAGCGAAGTCGAGTGTTCCGTGTTCGAGGAAGAACTCTTTCTGTGCCGGGGAGAGTATTTCGAAGACAAGCTCTTGCACTTTTTTGGCGTTCATCGGCTCGCCTGTGGTATTCTTGAGTGACCCGTAGAGTCGCAGCTTAGGGGGCTGTCCGACTTTTAGATGCAAATCGCTTGCCAGAGTTTTTATAGCGAGGCGGAAGAACTTGTTCAGCTGGGGCTCTTGCTTAGGGGCGGCACTATCATCAATAGGTTGTTCTGCAGCCATAATTACCACCGACTCCAAAATTTCATAATTTAGTTGTTTTGGCCACTACCGGGAACGTAAACAGTTGCGGCTTGGCAGGGAAACCACCCTGCCCTAAGATTTGTAAAGACAAATCCTTATAATAATATTATAGGATTTTGAGACGTTTTGTCAAGCTTGATGTTCAGACAATACTGATTTTCGGGGCAAATCATACAAGAATTCTTTCAGATGGATGCTTTCGGGCCATAGGAGCGGCTTTTATAGAGTTCTGCTTTCGACTTTACAGGGGCGAGCGGGATTTTCTCTGTTGAGCCAAAGATGGCAAAGCTTGCCGGGAGTCAATGGCTATATAGGGTAGGGTTTGCCCCGCGATTTAGCTCGACAAATTTCGGGTTTTCCCGGGTATCGATTTTTTATGAAAAGGTTGATGTGAAGATAATTTACTTGATATGGTTGGTCTGTTTTTATATAATGATTATGTTGCGGGTGCAGACAGGCGGTTTCGCCAGGACCAACGCAGTGGAGTAAAGGCATACCGCAACAGGGAGACGGGGTTACAAGAAACTCTTGGTAAAAAAAGCCCGTGTCTCCCTTTTTTTATGCTCACATTGGGCAAACACGCGGTTATTACGGGTTTTTTGATATCACACTTCGGTTTTTCTTGATTTGCAGGTTGCGGCTCTTTTATGGTTCGCCAGGGCTCAGAACTACGGCTGCGGGTTGCGTTAATTGGCGGAATTTAGGTCTTTTTTCTTGACATATTTCTCATAGTCTGATATAATCCCGAATCGTTGGGTATACACTATGTCCAGGGAGGGGCATTTAGGAAGTTTCCTTATGTTTGCCGGTAAAGCTTTACCGGCACAGGATGGTTTTTTAAACAGCGAAACTGCAGGAGAAATTAGCCGGCTGAGGATGCCGGAGATTGAAAGCCGTAAGGCAGGATGGGTAACAAAACGTGTGAATGATTGTCGCAGGGTTGCGGTGTTCGAATGAGAACAATAGCGATGATAAATCAAAAAGGGGGCTGTGGTAAAACGACCACTGCGATAAATACCTCAGCAGCATTTGCGGCCCTGGGTTATCGTGTATTGCTGGTTGACCTTGACCCTCAGGGGCACGCGACGATGGGCCTGGGATTTGACCCTGATGCTGTGAACAAGACCGTTTATGATGCCCTTATGAATACCGAAGTATCGATATCACAGGTGGTGGTAGGTACAAACGTTGAATGGCTTGACCTGGCGCCGTGCAATGTTCTTCTGGCCGGCACCGAGCTGGAACTGGCGGGCACATTAGGGAAAGAACTAATTCTCGCCACAAAGCTGAGGACGGTAAGCGACAGGTATAGCGTGTGCATTATCGATTCTCCGCCTGCGCTGGGCATTTTAACGCTCAACGCTCTTGTCGCCAGTACGGATGTCATTGTGCCTGTGCAGGTGCATTACTTTGCGCTGGAAGGCCTTAGGCGATTGCTCGATACGGTGCACATTATCAGAGAGCGATTTCATCCCTGTTCATCGGAGATACTGGGACTGCTGTTGACGTTTGTCGAGGACGGGACAGTCTTCAGCCGGCAGATTCAGCAGAAGATGCGAGGGTATTTCGGGGACCTGGTTTTTGACACGGTTATTCACAAGACCATAAGACTTGCTGAGGCCCCAAGTGCGGGCGAGTCGGTATTGACGTATGCACCGGAAAGCAGAGGCGCTTCCGACTATAAGTCTTTGGTTGAGGAGATACTTGCCGACCCTATCTGGGCGGAGGAGGTGACAGATGCGAAAACGTAGGTTCGGACTGCAAAAGGAATTCTCGGCGATTTTCGATGGTGTGTGGGTCCCCAAAAGGCCGCGTGCCAAAGGGCCTTCCGATGCGCCCGCATCAGAGGAGCAACAGCAGCAACAGCAGCAAATGAAGCAGATAGAACAAATCATCAGTTCAATGAAATGTTCGAAGGATTTCGAATGTTTCAAATCAGGATTTGAGAAACTGTGCAAGGTGAATGTTATTGGTAACGGCAAAGTGATAGAGTGTTTGCCGGAAAATCGAGGGGGTTGTGAATTCAGGTTCTCTTTTTTGGGCAGGTCTTTCTGCAAATGTGAACTTCGGTACTATATTGCCAAAAACCTTAATAAATGAGGGCTTGCGACAAATAACGCGGAGAGGACAAATCACACCGCTGGTTCACTCTAATTGACTGCTTTAGGGACTGCTTTTGGTATTACTTTGATAAACGATTTGCTTGAAACAAGGCGATGTATTTCCATTTTACTTGCCCAGTTGTGGCAATCGATTTGCTTGTGCACTTTGTGCTTGAATTTGATTATTCGTCTTTTCTTGGACGGAAGTCTCATTTTTGTTCCAGTGCCTGTCGATATTAGTTTCTGCGTTTGATTTCACCGAATGTCAAAGCCGTTTTCATCTGTTATTTTTTATCGACTGTTTCAGCGAGATGCTTTAACAGCGATTTGGGGTGAAATAGTGCTATTAAAGTGCTTTCGCAGTCAAGGAAGATATTTCTGCTTGTTTTTCGGACGTTGCGGGTGCGTGTTAGCGGTGGAGATTGTCAGTTGGTAAACAAATCGAAGACGTTTCCGAGCATGCTGGACGGTGTCCGGTAGATTTCGGTGTATTGGCACTTGGTGCAGGTTACGGTTGTAAAGCGTTTTGACTGGACATCGAATATCTTGCTCAGGAAACCCCCTGTTGCACGAAACTCGCCGACTTCGCACTGCGTGTTCTTGCATTTCGGGCAGGTATAATTAAGCTCTTGCATAATTTTTTCTCCGTATTAGACGAGCAGTAGTGTAAGGGTCATATAGATTGCGACGCTGATAGAGTCGTTTGCGGTAGTGACGAGGGGACCGGAGCTTATGGCCGGGTCTATGCCGATACTGCGGAAGAGAAACGGTAAAAACAAGCCAAGCGTCGTGGCGACCATAATCGCGGAGAACATAGCGGTCCCGAACGCGAAAATGAGCTGCAGGGGTTCCGCAGCTTCGGAACCTCCGGAGTTAAGCAAAATCGCACAGGCAACTCCGCCTAATACACCGCAACTTAACGCTACCAGCAGAGCGATTCGCACTTCGCGATTAAAAACCTGACTCAACCTCAGGGCCGCAAGGTGGCCGGTTGCCAATCCGGAAACCACAATGGCGGAGGTCTGCAGGCCGGCGTTGCCGCTGATAGCCGCAATCATCGGCACAAATGCGACCGCCGCCACATACATCAGCGGGTTGTGGCTTTTGAAGAACATCATAACCAGAGCCGTTACGCCTGTGCCGATAAGGCAGGGCAGCAGCCAGGTCATTCGAACGCGGGCGGCGTGGAAGACGGAAACATCATCAAGCTCGTCGGGGTCCGTTCCGGCCATAGTGTACAGGTCTTCGGCGGCCTCCTCCTCGGCGACCTCGATGACGCGGTCGGCCGTGATACGCCCGACGAGATTGTGCGCCTTATCAAGCACAGGCGCGACAATCAGGTCGTTCTTGCTGAATATATTACGCACCTCCTCCTGGTCCATATCCGCAGTGACATATACCGTGTCATCGTCAATCAACTCCGCAATCTTAGTACTCTCCGGACGGGTCAACAGGAACCTGATACGAACATCCCCTAAAAACCGCCCGGCCTTGTCCACTACATAGACGGAGAAGAAGTCCTCATCAATCTCTGCGGCGCGAATTTCATTCACCGCCTCGGCGACGGAGGCCTGCTGTTGGACACTTATCACGAGCGGGTCCATAATGCCTCCGGCCGAGTCCTCCGAGTATCTCATCAATTCCTTAATCTCGGCTGATACAGCGGGGGGGATGCTCTGGAGCAGCTTTGCCCGTTCTTGTTTGGGCAGCTCTGCGAGCAGGTCGGCGGCGTCGTCGTGGTCAAGCTCGGAAATGATGGCTTTTATTTCGTGCTCTTCGAGCAGCTCGAAGGCCTCAGCCCTGGTGGCCTCATTGACCTTTTCGAGGACCTCTGCTGAGGTTGGCTTGTCGAGCGCGTCAAAGATAATGCGCCTTTGCTCATTATCGAGAAGCTCGACGACCTCGGCGATGTCACTGCTTCGCTGGTCGGTGAGCAATTGCCTTAATGCGGCAGTATCTGCGGCCTCAAGCAAAGGACCAATTTGTCGCATCAATTTTTTCTGTTCATCTGCCACTGAGTCGCGCCCGTTATTCTTGTTTTGTTGTTTGTGCTACATTCGAGTCACGAATTATAATATCACCGGCCCGCCGAATAAAATAACACAATTTTCGTTGTCAGGCAACAATTTTGCGTGTTTGCTCATTTTATCTGCATACATATATTTCAAACAACAGACACGCCCCAAAATGGTGACTCGGAAAAGTGGCAAAATATTCTTGGCTTTAGTGTGGTTTTGGTGTACAATGGGGGTTGAAGTTCGTTTGGGCTTTGTGAATTAGAAGACGCGTTATTGCGAGGGCCATAAAATGAGAAGTTTTATTGGTTTGAGTATGGCGGTTGTGGCGATTGCCATTGGCGTTTGCCGGGCGGCGCCCGAGCCGGCTATTGTGCCTCGGCCGGGCCAGTGGACGGTGGATGTAACGTTTACGCATCCTCAGCAGATTATGCTGCGGACGGGTGCGGACAGCAGGCCGAGACGCTTCTGGTATGCGCTGCTGACGATAACGAACAAGACGGGTCGGGATGTCGATTTCTATCCTAAATGCGAGCTGATGACGGATACATTTGAGATAATACCGGCGGGCAAGAGTGTGACGCCGATGGTTTTTGAGCAGATAAAGATACGGCACCAGAGTATGTATCAGTTTCTTGAGGCGTTGGAGAAGGTTGGCAATAAGATTCTGCAGGGCGAAGATAATACGAAGGATATCGCGATTATCTGGCCTGATTTTGACGGTAAGGCGAAGAGTATAAAGCTGTTTATAACGGGGCTGAGTAATGAGACGGCTGTGGTTGAGCATCCGGTTGCAAAGGATAAGGACGGCAAGCCGGCCCAGGTCTATCTTAGAAAGACGCTTGAATTGAACTACTCGGTGAAGGGCGACCCGGCCGTCAGGTCGAATACCGACTTAGCTTACAAAGATAAACGCTGGGTTATGAGATAGGGATTTGGTCGATTGTTCATAGTTCGTGGTTCATAGTCAATGAACAATGAACTCATAACCACGGGTGACTTTGCGTATTATAAAGCGACGGGACGATGGATAAAGGGATGTATGAGCTTGTAGAAAAGATTCTCTGGGCAACGAGCTTTATCGCGGTCGGTGGGACGGTGGCGTTGATGTTCTTTTTGGTTTTTGCCCAGAGTATCTTCGGCTCGAAAACGATACAGTCGCAGCTTGAGAGGCTGCTGGGGCAGACAGAACAGATGAACGAGCAGTTGAAACAAATCGCCCGGCATCTGAAAAAAGAGGAGAAGCAGGATGTGCGGAAGGAGGACTAAGACCGTTCGGCGCTCCGCCAGTGATGGCGGAGGGGAAAGGACAGCTGCAGGTTTTCGTTGAGAACAGGCGGCATTTCGTGATGTGGAAGGAGACAGAGAATGCCATTTAAGATTGAGAAGGCCCCCATTGAGGGAGTGGTTGTTGTTAGGCCGGAGGTGTTTGAGGACGAGCGGGGCTTTTTTATGGAGGTGTTTCGCAAAGACCATTTCGAGGAGTTTGGTCTGCCGGGGGATTTTGTTCAACTGAATCATTCGGCTTCGGTTAAGAACGTAGTTCGGGGGCTGCATTTCCAATGGGAGCCGCCGATGAGCAAGCTGATGAGGGTGACTTCGGGCAGGGCGTTTCTGGTGGTGGTGGATATTAGAAAGAACTCACCGACGTTGGGGAAGTGGTTCGGTATTGAGGCATCAGCGGAGAATAAGCTCCAGCTCTGGGCGCAGGCGGGATTTGCGAGGGGATTTTGTGTGGTGTCGGATTATGCCGAGATTCAATATCTCTGCACGGGGACATATAATCCGAAAGGCGAATCGGGCGTGCTGTGGAACGACCCTGCGATTGGGATAGCATGGCCTGTGAGCGAGCCGATTCTGTCCGAGAAAGATAAGACAGCGCAAACGTTGGCCGAGTGGCTGGAGAGGGACGAATCCAACTATTTCAAATAGGCGATGCTAACCTGCGTGTTCGAGAATCAAGAAGCCGGCACTTTGAACAAGAGCATTAACACGAGGATAGCCACGAGAGCAATTCCACAGGGGACCAGGAAAATCGAGCGCCACTGGAACTTCTCTTCTTTTCTGAACTTGTCCATTATGAAACCGGCGAACTGGGTGCCGATAAACAGGCCGACGCCTGTAGTAGCGGCAAAAAGCAGCGCCTGCATAGAGCTTGTAATATCGGCCGATGACTTGGATGCCAAGTCGTTTGCGTATATCTGGCCGACGATGACAAAGAGCACATAAGCCATGCCGTGGAACGGTTGGCAGGCGACAATAATCCATCGTGGTTTTTGTTTTATATAAGCTATGTACAGTATGAGCCAGCACGTTGCTCCGATGACGAGGGTCCATTTCGTGCCGAACTTTTCGATGAAAAGAGCCATCAGGACGACGGTAGCAATTGCCTGAACGGCCTGTGCGATGCCCATCGAGGCGGGGACGTTCTTGCTGGGGATTCCCTTATCCTGCATGAACGGCGCCGTGCCGAGGAAGTAGAACTGCATCAGGCCGAAGAAGACCATCGAGACGATAATAAAGATAAGGAAGTTAAAGTCTTCGAACATACTCAAAGCCTGGAGTATCGGGGCGGTGCCGGATTCGGCGGGTGGAGTGTCGGGCAGGAAGAAGCATCCCACGCCCATGATGACCGAAAGTATGGCTGCGAGGTAGAGGCAGTCGCGTCCCTGCTCTCCGGTTTTGAATATCCATCGCCAGCCGGTAAGGGCCCAACCGATAAATGCCCAGGCGACAGGCGCCCAGATGAATATCCACGTTGAATGGACGCTGGGGTCGAGGTTGTTTTTGGCCAGGTGGTGAAACATTATGGAGTTGACCAGCGGCAGCGTGGCGGCGTAGCAGAGAGAGTAAAGAAACATGACGACCAGGAGGCTCTTAAAAGTTGTTTTGCGCACGGCGATAAACATTAGAATTCCGCCTAACAGGTGAGCTACGGCAAGAATTATCTCCGTGTTCACATACTTGTCGGCGAGCTGCCCGGATAGCAACGGCATGAAAATACACGCAATCGGGAAGGTGGCATAAATCCATCCGGTCTGTTTGCCGGTCATCTTCAGGGGGCCGAGCAGGCGTGCGGCCAGTACGGGCATCCATGCGGCCCATACGGCGTACTCCATAAACATCGCAAAGCTCAGGCCAAGATATAGCTTCCAGTCCATTTCGGTCTCCTTAACTAAGTCCTTATTGTTTTATTGGAGTTTTGAGTTTCAACGGGTTTTATGCTCCGGGGTGTCTGAGCCGTTCAGCGGCGAGCATAATGTCGGCGAAGCGGTCGGTGCCGGCTTCGCGTTCGATTGCCATAGCGCCTTCGAATGCGATTTCTTCGAGGACGTTCAGGAATGGCTCGGGTCCGACCTGGCCGTCACCCCAGGGTACTTCTGCGCCCCAGGTGCCGGGCTGGGTGGTCCGGGTGGCATCTTTTATGTGGATGTGCTTTATCCAGGGCCCCAGTACGCGGACGGCCTCGATGGGGTCGCCCTTGTCGTAAAGGAGCATATTTGCCGGGTCGAAATTGACACCTATCGCGGGGTGATTTAGTTCTTCGAGGAACTCCCGGAGTTCGGCGGCGGTTTCCTGGCCTGTTTCGAGCAGGAGCATTAAATTTTTGTCGGCGGCTGCGTCGGCCAGGGTCTTGATGCGGTCGTAGAATTTTTTGGCGTATTCGGGGTCGGTTTCGTCGATGAAACCGGCGTGCAACGAGAGGTACTTGACGCCGAGCTTTGCCGTGACGTCCACGGCGCCGAAAAACAGGTCGCGATTTTGCGGCCAGGAGTCGTCCGGGGCGATGCCGCCGGTTACCTTTATGCTTTCGAGCGTCGAATAGTCTTCCTGCGGGAAGTCGAGCATCGTGCTGGTTATGGTCCAGCTTTGCTGCTGGAGCGCTGTGAGGTATTGACCGGTGTTGTCCTCTACCGCGGCTCTTACGGCGAGGTGTACGTGCTCGATTCCGATTTTGCTCATTGCGTCAACAACGCCGGTGATATCTGTCTGCAGCGACCAGCTGCAAATACCTATGGGCCAGTTCCTGCATTTCATTGCGCCATTCTCCAATTCGAGTGAGTGTTTTATACGATGGAAACTCTTTCCATTGTTTTTATTGATTCGGTTTCTGCCGCGACTATTTTGACCGAGTTGCGTGACTGTTCGAGGGTGGTAATCGGCTTGACTTTCCGGCCGGTTATGGCCTTTGCGAAGTGCGCTATTTCGAGGGACCACCCGTCTGCTTTTTCTACGTCCGGTGTGAAGGCGGCGCCTTCGGATGGGCAGATTCTGAACATTGGCTCGCGCGTCAGGTCGTAAACGATGGTTGCCTTTTCGAGCATAATGTTAAAGCTCATCTCGAATCCGAAGGCGGTCATCATCGCCCAGCCGCCCTCTGCGGTTATGACCCTGTCGTCGTCATAGAGATACTGCGTTACTATATGGACGAGGCCTCCTTCCGCGTTTTTTGCGCCGAAGCTATGAACGGCACGGGGCATCCCGAAGAGATACTGGACATAATCGGTGTCGTGAATGTGGAGGTCGAGTGCCATACCGCCGCTGCGCTGTTCGTCGCCGAACCAATTGTCTATGCTCCAGGTCGGCGCCGAGCCGAGCCGCTGGAATGTCGCGGCGATGACTTTTCCGTATTTGCCGCTATCGACAATCTCCTTAGCTTTTGCGTATTCGGGCCAGAAGCGGACGCAGTGTCCGATTTGCAGCAGCTTTCCGCTGCTCTTGGCCGCGGAGAGCATATTCTCGCATTCATCGACACTCAGCGCCATCGGCTTTTCGCACATAACGTTTAGCCCTGCCGAAAGTGCCTTGATTGAAAAGTCCGGGTGCAGGTAGGTCGGCAGCGTTACCGAGACGGCGTCGAGCTTGGCCTCGGCTAACATCTTGTCGTAGTCGGTGTAGAGGTCCAAACTGTCGAAATCGATGTCCGCTTGTGCGTCGCCGATGTTGCCGACGGCCTTTTTAGTGTCTTCGACGATATTGGGATTAGTGTCGCAGATTGCGACGACTTTGGCGGCTTCGAGCTTGTTCCAGCACTGATAATGCGTGCGGCCCATAAACCCGAAACCCGCAATGCCTACTTTTAGCATCCGTGCAAACCTCCAACTTTCCGGTTGTGAAGCAGTTTTTGTTCTGTTTGCGATACCGGCGAACAATCCGCCTGTACTTTTTACGCCCCGGCATTTTACCAGAATTAGTTGCAGCCTCAAACCCAATTTCGTGATTTATGGAGGATAAATCCATCCGGAGCAGCCCAATTAAGAATGAGCACCCATTCGTCCACACACGGGCCGCCTTAAAAAAAGCCCGCTCATTCGTAATTTCGCATCATTTTTTATCTTTTCTCTTGCAAAAAATGCGTATTTTCGATATATTATCTTATAATCAAGATGTCACTAAAATGGCGTGGAAATATGAAAATGGGGGAACAGAACGTGTTTTTTGCGCATCTTAAAAATAAACGGT
>Ga0114919_10002435_pt1 | contig 15089 bp, 11 predicted proteins | sample BlataG_FD_88682 | JGI IMG/M metagenome (GOLD analysis project Ga0114919, IMG submission 88682) | Deep subsurface microbial communities from Black Sea to uncover new lineages of life (NeLLi) - Black_00105 metaG | ecosystem: Environmental > Aquatic > Marine > Oceanic > Sediment | place: Atlantic... | reverse complement strand
TGAGGTCCTTCAATAACTGCAAAAGCGCAGAGAGAATCATATATGGAGTAATAGCTTATGTCTTAAACCAACCCAGGATGTGCCCAACTACCAATTTACACAATTAGCTTGACACAATGCAAGATTCGTCAGCAGAAGATTTTTGTTGCATTTTATAGGAAAATTCATAATATACGCTGTTGCAATGCTCCGCCCCAGGCGGGCGATCTTCGAAAAGAGGAGCAGTATGAAGCCAAAGATCAACCAGCTTTTCCCGGAGCTTGAACAGATAAAGGCTGAGGAACTGCGCAATAAAGTGGCTTCCACTTGGCTGGAAGCCATTGAGAAGGGTGAGTGGGGAATCGATGAACTCGAAACCATTCCCTTCACCTTGCTGATACCTGACTGCCAGGTCAATCTGGTCGCCCATACCAGAGCAGTCACCCAGACCGCCGTGAATGTCGCTAGGACGCTACTGGACTTTTACAAGGAGAAGGTGGAAATCGATTTTGATCTTCTGATAGCCGGCGCAATTCTGCACGACGTGGGGAAGATCTTGGAATATGCCAAGGACCAAGACAAAGTGGTTAAGAGCAAAACCGGAAAGCTTCTAAGGCACCCTTTTTCCGGCTCGGCCTTAGCATACAAGCACGGATTGCCCGAAGAGGTCGTTCATATGATAGCCACTCACGCAAAGGAAGGGGATGGAGGATACCGCTCCACCGAGGCCATGATCATTCACTATGCGGACTTCATAAACTTTGAGAGCCTGGGCGGGAAGATGTAACGGTTCGACCGGCTCTGACTCAAGTTCGTAAACTCTTTTTACTCCGAATTCCTGGAAACAAAAAACAAACCAAAAGGAGACTGACGAATGCCTACCAACAAAAGACAGGTTAACCTGAGTTTGGACGAGATGCCCACCCGGTGGTACAACATACAGCCGGATTTGCCGGAGCCGCTTCCCCCGCCGAAAGATCCGGAGAGTGGAGAATCAAGAATCAAAAATCTGCCTAAGGTACTTTTAGGCGAATGTCTAAAACAGGAATTCTCAACCGACAGGTGGATCGATATTCCCGAAGAGCTTCAGCAGATGTATCATCAGGCCGGCAGGCCCAGACCCCTGTTCAGAGCCTTGAATCTGGAGAAAAAGTTGGATACCCCGGCCCGGCTTTACTACAAAGCCGAATTTTACAGCCCTACCGGCAGTCATAAGGTGAATACCGCCTTGGCTCAGGCTTATTATGCCAAGAAGGAGGGTTACAAGAGACTCGCCACCGAGACCGGGGCGGGACAATGGGGCACTGCTCTTTCCTATGGGGCTGCTCTGGCCGGTTTGGAGTGTACCGTCTACTGGGTTAGGGCGGTCTACAATTGGAAACAGGATCGAAAGAACCTGATGGAATTGTTTGGAGCAAAGGTATATGCATCACCCAGCGACAAGACCGAATTCGGGAGAACCTTATATGAGAAGAATCCAGATCACCCGGGCTCGCTGGGAATCGCCATCTCCGAAGGCTTGGAGGATGCCATAAAGGATCCGGAAGCCATCTACTGCTTGGGCTCAGTCCTAAATCACGTGTTGATGCACCAGAGCATAATAGGACTGGAGACCAAAAAAGAGTTTGAGAAGTTCGATGACTATCCGGATATGGTCATCTCCTGCCTGGGAGGGGGAAGCAATTTCGGCGGCTTTGCTCTGCCCTTTGTGCACGACGTGCTTAAGGAGGGGAAGAAGATCAAGTTCATCGCGGCACAAAGCCAGGTTGCTCCCAATCTTCAGGGAGAGTACAGATATGATTTCGCTGATTATGCGGAACAAACCCCGCTGTTGAAGATGTGCACCTTGGGACACCAGGTGGATATGGGACCTATCAGAGGAGATGGATTGAGGTACCATGGATGTTCCCCCATCCTGAGTCTCTTGAGGGATAAAGGATATATTGACACCATTGCCTATCCCCAGGATGAGAAATACGTGTTTGAAAAGGCCAAGTTGTTTATTCGAAGCGAAGGCTATCTGCCTGCTCCCGAATCTGCATACAGCATTGCCTGTGCCATAGATGAGGCCATTAAGTGCAAAGAAGCTGGCGAGAAAAAAGTGATCGCCTTTAATGTAAGCGGGCATGGATTTCTGGATATGCCCGGATACCGGGAGGTATTGAATCTGAAGTGAGGTGCGAGGATGAAGTTAGACGACGTGGTGATTACCAGAGCCATCGTTGAGAGCTTCTCCAAGAAATTTCTGGAATACTCCGACTTAGACGTCGCCATCGCCGGTGCCGGTCCGGCCGGACTCTGCGCGGCATACTACCTGGCCCGGGAAAAGGTCAAGGTGGCGGTATTCGAGAGAAAGTTGAGCATTGGAGGCGGAATGTGGGGCGGGGGGATGATGTTCAACGAGCTGGTGGTGGGCGAAGAGGGGAAGGGCATTCTGGATGAGTTCGAGGTTGCTTGCAGAACCTACCAGGAAGGATATTACACTGCGGACGCGGTGGAGTGCGTATCCACCTTGTGCTCAAAGGCAACCAGGGCCGGGGCAAAGGTATTTAACCTCATCAGCGTAGAGGACGTGATGCTGGAAGGTGAAAAGATCTGCGGCTTGGTGCTGAACTGGTCGGCAGTGGAGATGGCGAACTTGCACGTCGACCCGTTGACCATAAGGGCGAAGTACTTAGTGGAAGCAACCGGGCATCCGGCCGAGCTGATCAAGATAATCGTCAGGAAGATCGGCCCCAAACTTCTCACCTCGACCGGAGATATAGTGGGTGAAAAATCCATGTGGGCGGACAGGGGTGAAAAAGAGGTGGTGGAGAACTCGAAGGAAGTCTTCCCCAACGTTTACGTGACAGGCATGGCGGCAAATGCGGTCTTCGGGTCGCACCGGATGGGGCCGATTTTCGGCGGAATGCTCCTCTCCGGGAAAAAAGTGGCGTACGAGATTCTGAAGAAATTAAAAACTCAAAAATGAGAGTTCAAAACTGCAACTGAAAACTCAGAAATATCTCCGTCCACATATTCTAGCAAGGGAGATAGACGTGCGGCGCATTCTATCTTTTGTGCTATTGGTCTTCCTGGTTTTGTCCTTTCTGGCCGAGGCGATTCCGGCAGAGAATGAGACCGAGCAGGAGTTACAACTCTCCGCCCCGGCTGACAGTGCTCAAGAGTCTGTGGCCCAGACGGATCGGGTAGAGCAGGACAAGGAAGAACGTTTGCGTCAGGCCGTCAAATACCAGAGATCAAGGAACACGCTCTTTTTCATCGATCAAGGTTATGGTATTCTGTTTTTAGTCTTGTTTCTGTTCCTGGGTATCTCCGTTTTCCTGCGAAGACAGATTGAGAAGATAACCAGGAAACGATTCTGGGTAATAGCGCTCTATACTCTTCTTTTCCTCATCATCGCGTTCATAGTTGGATTGCCCACCAGCTACTACGGTTTTTCCCTGGAGCACAAGTTTGAGCTATCCAACCAGACGTTCCTGCAGTGGTTCGGGGAGCAACTGCTGGCCTTGTTGGTTATGGCCGTCATCGTTCTGATAGCAGTCGAGGGGATATACCTCGCTCTAAAGAAGGCGCCCAGAACCTGGTGGATCTACGTGTCGGTGGTCTTCATAGGCTTCACCGTTGTGTTGGTAAACTTAGCCCCCGTTTTGATATTGCCACTTTTCAACGTGTACACTCCATTGCCTGAAGGAGAGCTCAGGGACCGACTTGTCGGCCTGTCCCATAGGGCCAACGTGCAGGTGGAGGATATCTTCACCGTGGACATGAGCAAACAGACCAAAAAAGCAAACGCCATGTTCACCGGGCTGGGCAACACCAAAAGGATCGTTTTGGGCGACAACTTGGTTGACCAATTCACCACGGATGAGATCGAGGTGGTGATTGCCCATGAGATGGGACATAATCTGATGCATCACATCTGGCTGGGCATATTCTTCTCGGCTATTATGGCGACCATAGGGTTTTTAATAATTCATCTGACCGGCCCCAGGATCATAACCAGATTCAGAAACAGGCTGAAGATCGACAACATGGCTGACGTAGCCAGTCTCCCTTTGATATTTCTGATATTCGTGATCTATGGCTTGATTACCATGCCGATCTTCCCGGCCTTCTCCCGGCATATGGAGCGGCAGGCGGACAGATTCGCACTGGATATGACTCAGAATAGGGAGGCCTTTATCTCCGCCATGGATGAGTTGGCCTACATGAATTTGTCTGATCCAGATCCCAGCCCCATAATTGAGTTTCTGCTTTATGATCATCCACCCATATCAAAAAGGATAAAATTCGCAGAAGAGTATGAGTTTTAGATGTAGCGGGCGGATGCCCCCACCCGTACGGGCGGGCGTCTGGGCGGACACCTTCCTTGCCTTGAGCCTGTGGTTCGACAGTTCGACAAGCTCACTGTCCTGAGTAAAGTCGAAGGACAGGCGCACCACCCCGAGTGGAACCGAGGGGCCGAAGGGAGGTTTCCATCATGGAAGGCTAAAGCCTTCCGCTACATCTCCGAGAACAAACGAGATCAGACTGGAGAGAGGAAGCATGGAAAGAAAGACCATAATCGAGAAGATTCTATCGAGAGCATCAGGCAAAGACGTGTCCGCCAACGATCGGGTTTGGGCCGAGGTGGACCTGACGGTGATCAGGGACTTTGGCGGACCTAATGCGGTTCTGGAGTTTGACAAGTTCACCAATAAGGGCAAAGTAAAAGATCCTGACAAAATTGCCCTCACCTTCGACTATCAGGCTCCAGCCAAAGATATGAAGGTTGCACAGAACCAGGTGCTTTGCAGAGAGTTTGCGAAAAGACAAGACATAAAGAATCTCTTTGACGTCAACTGGGGGATAGGGCAGCATGTGCTCTTGGAAAGGGGAATGATCAAACCTGGCTCCGTGGTCGTCGGAACGGATAGCCATATGAATCTCCTGGGTTCGGTGGGATCGTTTGCCTCAGGCGTCGGAAACACCGATATAGTGGCTGCCTGGCATTCCGGAAAACTCTGGTTCAGAGTCCCTGAGACTATCAAAGTAATTTTCAAGGGCAAATACAAGGAACCGGTTTCAGCCAAGGATCTCACGCTTAAGTTTATCAAAGAGATCGGGACCGACAAGCCAAACTACAGGTCCCTGGAACTTACGGGTGAACCGATTGACAATCTTTCTTTGGCCGGACGGTTGACCCTGGCAAGCATGCTGACCGAGATTAACGCCAAGATTGGCTTTATTGAACCGAACGGCGAGCCGTTGGAGTTCCTTAGGCAGAGATGCGGCGACGAGTTGGAGATCGTCACCTCGGACGAGAACGCCATCTTTACGGATGAGGTGGAGATTAACGTGGACAAGTTGACTCCCCAGATTGCCTGTCCCCACACCCCGGATAATGTCAAGCCGGTGGAAGAGGTTGAAGGAACGCCCTTCAACGAGGGCTTTATCGGTTCCTGCACCAATGGCAGATTGGAAGACTTTAAGGCTGCGGCGAAGATTCTGAAAAAAGCGGGGAAGATTCATCCCGAAGTGAGGCTCATCATAGTCCCGGCAACCAGAGAGGTAGCCATGGCTATGCTCGAGGCGGGACTCTATCAGGTCTTCATGGGCGTGGGAGCCATGGTGGCCAACCCGGGATGCAGCCTCTGCACGGCGGGACATCACGGAGTCTTAGGCAAGGGGGACGTGCTTCTCTCCACCTCCAACCGGAACTTCCTGGGCAAGCTCGGAAAAGGCGGCGAGGTTTACTTGTGCAGTCCTGCCACGGTGGCGGCTTCGGCGGTTGAAGGGAAGATAACTGATCCACGCAAGTACTGGTAATAAAGGCGTTTAAGGTTCAAAGTTGAAAGTTCAAAGTTGAAGGCTTAAAGCCGTGAAGATCGAGAGTTTTGAGGATTTGAATGCTTGGAGGAGTTCGAGGGAACTGGTGAAGAAAGTGTATTCGGTAACTAAAAACAAAGGTTTTGCCAGAGATTTTGAGTTGGTGGGTCAGATTAGAAGGTCGGCAATATCGGTGATATCAAATGTATCGGAAGGATTCGAGAGAGGATCAAATCGAGAGTTTATCCAATTTCTTTATATGGCCAAAGCTTCTTGCGGCGAACTGAGGACTCAGTTGATAATCGCTTACGATCAGGAATATATCGACCAGAAGGAATTATTCGAGATCAACAATTTAGCAAAATGCGTGGCAGGAATGTTAGGGAGCCTAATCAATTATCTTAAAAGCTCGAAGATCAAGGGTTCAAAGTTCAAGCTCGACGAAGTAACCACAATCGAAACAAAGGAAAGAGCTGTTGATACGCAGGGTCCTTCTTAACCTTCAACTTTGAACATTAAACCTTAAACGCTTTATAGCTGTTGTCAATGATCGGTACGTTAGTTAATACAGCCACAGTCATAGTCGGTAGCTCGGTTGGGCTTTTGATCGGCGCGAGATTCTCCGGGAAGATCAGAAGCATCGTGATGCATGCCCTGGGCCTTTCTACTCTTTTGATAGGCTTCAGGATGGCTCTCAGGTCCGAAAGTATTCTCCTGGTGATCGGGAGCCTGGCTCTGGGTGGAATTATCGGGGAACTGCTTAAAATCGAGGAGGGCTTGGAGAAGGCGGGAGAGTTCCTGAAGAGAAAGGTGAAGTCCCGCTCAGGAAACTTTGTGCTGGGGTTTGTCACCTCCAGCTTGGTCTTCTGCATCGGTCCCATGACCATCGTGGGATCGATTCAGGACGGGGTAAGCGGCGACGCCAGCGTGCTTTATGCCAAGTCTCTCCTGGATGGCTTTGCCTCGGTGGTCTTCGCCTCAAGCCTGGGAATCGGCGTCATCTTCTCTTCTCTGATCGTGCTCATTTTTCAAGGGAGTCTAACTCTACTCGGAGGGAGGCTTTCGTTTTTGTTGAGGCCCGAGGTTCTGGATGAGTTGATCGCCACCGGAGGTCTGATCATTGTGGGAATCGGGATATACCTTCTGGGTATCAAAAGGATCAAGGTGGGCAATTTCCTGCCGGCCTTGGTGGTGGCGGTGGTCTTGGCCCTGCTGTTCAAATAGATCAAGAAAAGAACAATTTTGAGTTTTCGGTCTTCCGTATAACAGGGAACCTTCTTTTTAAGGAAAGCTTTCCATGTCAGCAATTACCGCAGATGCGAAAATCCTGGATTTGAGACCTGAGCATATCCGGGAGAAACTGGGAAGCAAGAGTAAGACATGTCTTCTTAACTCTCACGACATTTTTAGAGTACTGAAAGATGAACAGGTCATCGTGATGGCGTGCAACGCCCGGATAAAACACGTGGTGCCGGGGATAATGCGCGCCGCCGAGGATCTGGATGCGGTGGTGGGGCTCGAACTGGCCAAAACCGAAGGCGGTGTGGATGGCGGTTACACCGGCCAGACTCCGGAGATATTCTTTCAGAACGTGGTGGGATATGCGGAAACGACCAAGTTCTCCAAGCCGTTTTTTATCCACGGGGATCATACCACGGTAAAGGACACCAGTCAAGCGGCTCTTCAATCTGCGGAAGAACAGATAAAAGCCGAGATCAAGGCTGGCTACACGTCGATAGCTATCGATGCCTCTTTCAACGAGTTGGAGGACAACATCAGCATCACCAGCCGGCTTGCTGCTCTTATCCTTCCTTATGGACTGGGGTTAGAGGTAGAGGAGGGGGAGGTGAAGTCCGCCGGACAGGAGGCAGAGCTTACCACCGTGGAGGAGGCCACCGGTTTCATCGACGGCTTGGCAAATAGCAATGTACATCCCGATCTTCTGGCCATCAACAACGGCTCAAAGCACGGGAACTACCTGGAGGGAGAAGAGGTATCTATCGATCTGGACAGAACCAGGCAGATTTTCAACGCTATCAGGCCAAACGGACTCTGCATAGCCCAACACGGAATCACGGGCACTCCCCTGAGCATTGTAGGCAAATTCGCCGATTATGGAATCCGTAAAGGGAATGTGGGCACGGAATGGCAAAACGTCGCCCACCGGTTTTTACCCAAGGATCTGTTTGATCTGATGAAGGGATGGGCCAGGGAGAATGGGAAAGACATCAAATTTGCCGCCAGGAAGTTCAAGAAGGAAATAGATGCCATCCCGCAGAAGAACGCCGGGCAGATTGAACAGGAGGCCTACCAGGTGGCCTGCTCCTTCATAAGAGCTTTTAGGGCGGAGAACTCGGCAAGCCTGATAAAGAGGAAGCTTGTTGGATGAACTCCTGAAGAGGAGGGGCGTCCAAAACGGGCTGAGCAAGGCTGGCCGGAGGATCGAGGAAGAGTCACACAGTTTGGAGAGAATTTGCGGCTCTGTTCCAAAATCAGACAATGTGATGAGTTTGCCGCACGCAGTGATTAAAAACGCTTGACAAATGTGGTTCTTAGAATATATTGTTAGCCAACATAACAAGAGGTAAGCCTATAGAAAAAACGGTTAAAGGGTTTGTTCGTCGTGCATTTGACATCCGAGGCACGGACATTATGTGTTGAGGGAGAAAAGTGCACCCTGACAGGATTCAGACTGTAGCAGTATGTCTTTGCCAGGTTCCATGAGAACACTAAACCGAAAGCCCTTTAACTGGTTTGGCTGTGGGCGCAATTGCCGAGTTGTTCTCCCGGCTAGCCTTCCGGCCGGGGGTCGTTGCACCTTTAGAACCGGCTCGGCTTTTTTATCTTTGAAGAGCCCGCTTGTTTTTAGGATCTTCAGGCTCGGAATGATCCTGCCTGCCATGCTGTACTTGAGCCTGCATGCCACGCCTTCGTTTGCCTCCGAATATGACGACCTGGAGATCTTGAAGTCGGATCAGGAAGGGATGGTTTTCAGGTATCTGGTTCCTGATTTCTCGCGGAGCAAGATCGAGCTTCAGGGAAAGTCCTTTGACCTTATCAATATCCCCAAGTGCGGCCTGTCGAACATTCCGGGAAAACCTCAACTGCCTGTGAGAAAGGTATTAGTTGCTGTTCCACCGGAAGCGGAATTCAGGGTGGAAGTGCTGGAAGATGAAGGAACTGAATTACCCGGTGTGGATTTGGCTTTCGCTCTGACGGCGGAACCGGATGATGAAAGTCCGCTGGGCTATCGCCCGGTTCCCATGAGGCCGGAGCGCGTATTGGATCAGTATTACCCCGCCCGAATTGTCTCTTTCGACTCTTCGGTTTTCCTGAGGGACCAGAGGGTAGTGGAGTTGGAGATCTTTCCGATCCAGTATAATCCCGCCCAAAAAAGCGTCAGATACCACTCCCGGATCACGGTCAAGATCAGCTTCACCGGAGGCAGGGGTGGAACTCTCAAATCCGGAAAGGACCCCTTTGAGAGAATCTACCGGAACGTCTTGCTGAATTACGAGGAGTCGAAAGGCTGGCGGAGAACGGCCCGGACGAGCGCTTTTTTGAAGCAGCCCGGCACAGTTTATCCCTTTGGCTATTCTGACAACTGGTACAAGGCCATCGTACGCGAAAACGGCATGTACAAAATCGACCGAACCATGCTGGTGCAGGCAGGGGTTCCGGTGAGTTCCATGGATCCGCGGACCCTGCGAATGTTTTCCGGCGGGGGAAAGAGTCTACCCCTGGATAGTTCCCATCCGTTCCTCGAGTTCGCGGAGATGGCCATATTTGTATCCGGTGAGGAAGACGGCGAATTCGATTCCGACGATTATATCCTTTTCTTCGGCTGGTCCACCAACGACTGGGAATACGATGCCGCCGGAAAAGCTGTAGACTTTCACACCAACCCATACACCGACGACAACGTGTTCTGGCTGACTTTTGACCCCATTCTGTCATATCCCGATCCTCCCAAACGGATGCAGATCAAGGATGGCAGTCTGGTGAATGAAAACCCGTTCCCCTCGAAATTCAAGTCAAGAGTTCACGCCGAACAGGATAATACTCTGAGAAAGTCCTCTACCGGATACGTTGTAGATTATTTTCACTGGTATTGGACCGAAATCTCGTTGGTTCAGATGTTCGCAAGTTTGCCCGGAGGGCTTCCTCAGGATACCTGTCTGATCAAACTCAAACATACCGGCTCTTCTCCCGGTTTGTGGGTGAACGGTGAACCGGCTGAAGTGTTGGATTCGCTCTCCTTCGGTTCTCTGACGGTCTTCAGGAGCTTTGGCTTTCACGGCGGCCTAGTGGACACTCTGGAAATCTCTTTTTCCGGGAGCGCTTTTCTGGACTGGTATGAGATTGAGTACTCTCGTGGGTTTGAGTGCCACGACAGACAGCTTCTCTTTGAAAGCCCGGCAATCTCAGGGGTGGTGCAGTACGAGATCTCCAACCTGTTGCCGTCCTCCCAGGCGTATCTGTTTGACTTAACCGATTATTTCGAGGTCAAGGAATTCAAGGAGCTGCAGATAGAGGGCGAGTTTGCCAGATTTCAGGATACCGTATCCGCAGACATTATAGCAAAATATCTCCTGGTGGATGAAAGCAGAATCAAGAAACCGACGCGATTCTTCCAAGATGAGAGATCTAATTTGAGGGAGGCCTCAAATCGAGCAAAGTTTTTGATCATCACCCACTCAGATTTCTATGATAAGGCTCAGAGCCTGAAGAGCTTCCGGGAGTCGTACAACCAGATGTCGGCGATGGTGATCAAGGTTCAGGACGTGTACGATGAGTTCTCCGGCGGGCTCTTTGACCCCACGGCCATAAGGGATTTCCTTAAATTCGCCTATCAAAACTGGGAGGAACCGGCGCCTGCATTTGTCCTCTTGGTGGGAGATGGAAACTATGATTATAAGAACAATCTGGGCACGGGTGCGGTAAACTTCATTCCGCCTTTCACCGCCGACCCATCCATCTCCGACGACTTATACGTGTGGTGGGGAGACACTCTGGGCATGGTTATCAGTCGACTGCCGGTAAGGTCAACCAGGGAGACGGAAGTGGTGCTGGACAAGATCATATCCTATGAAAAGGAGCCGGAATTCGGACGCTGGCGAAATTCGATCACCTTGGTGGCAGACGACGAGTGGGAAGGCCCGGGTGAGCCTGACGGTCTGTGGAGATTTCATACGCGGGACACCGAGATTTTGGCCAAATCTTATATTCCCGCTTCCTTCGATGTCACCAAGGTGTACCTGATGGAGTATCCCTTTGATTACAAAGGGGAAAAACCCCAGGCGGAGGACGCGGTGGTCGATGCCTTCAACTCCGGCACCCTTATAGTCAACTTCATAGGGCATGGCAATCCAGACGTGTGGGCACATGAACGGGTGTTCAAGCGCAGTCAGGACATTCCACGCCTTACAAATAAGCGAAAACTCCCCTTGGTTTACACGGCCTCGTGCAGTATTGGATTCTTCTTCAGTCCCTTCAGTGAAGGGATGGCGGAAGAGTTCTTGAGGGCCGAGGATAAAGGAGCTATCGCTACCATCTCCGCTACCTGGAACGTGTATCCGGTACCGAACGCTGAATTGAATTTCAAGGTTTATGATCTTCTCCTGAAGGGGGATTCCCTCTCCGTAGGCGAGGCGCTCTTTATCGCTAAGGTTCTGAGAGGTCTCGACGGCAACGATCGCAAGTACGTGCTTTTTGGCGATCCTGCGATGAAGCTGGGAGTACCTCGCCTTAAGGCGGAGCTGACCGAGGTAGCTCCAGACACCCTGTCCGCCTTGAGCTTGATAAGCGTAAAAGGAGAAGTCCAGGACTCGGAAGGTACCCTGATCACGGATTTTGACGGGATTGCAAAGATAACCGCCTTCGACTCGGAGAGCAGGAGAGCTCACGTGGTACCCCATCCACCCAACCCGAGCATGGTCAGCTATGACATGCCGGGCCCGCTCATGTTTAAGGGAGACGCCAAAGTGAAGGGAGGAGAATTCCAGGCGAGCTTTGTGGTACCCAAAGACATAAGTTACGGAGGCAACACCGGAAGGGTCAGCGTTTATCTCGAAGGAGAAGATCAGGACGGAGTGGGCGTCCGCGATTCACTTGTAATCGGAGGCTCCGACACCACGGTGATAGACACGGTGGGACCTGAAATATCGCTGAGCTTCGATGGTCGGGTGGGCTTCGCCGACGGGGAGACCATCCTGCCCAACTCGATTCTGCAGCTTTCGATTTCCGATCAACATGGCATAAACATAACCGGGGAGGTGGGACACGGAATCACCCTGGTGATCGACGATGACTTTCAAAATCAGATCGACCTTACCGGCTCCTTCGAGTATGATCTGGGAGATTACCGCCGGGGCTCGGCCTCGCACCAGCTGCCTTCCCTGGCGGAAGGTGATCACGTCCTGAGCATCAAGGCGTGGGATAATGCCAACAACTCCTCGGTGTTTTCCGCAAACGTTAAGGTGAGTGCCCAAAGGAAGCTTGAGTTGACCGAGGTGATGAACTATCCCAATCCTTTCTCCGATGTGACCAATTTCTACTATTACCTCTCGCAGGATGCTGAGCGGGTCCAGATAAAGATATTCACCCTGGCCGGAAGGTTGATTAGGCATATCCCGTTTGCTTCCTCGCGCGCAGGGGTTAACTTCTCCGCCACCTGGGACGGAAGGGATCAGGAGGGGGACGAAGTTGCCAACGGCGTGTACATATATAAGGTCACAGCGGAGGGCGCGGTAAACGGAGAACGGAAGATAAAAGAATCCTTTGGAAAGGCAGTAGTCGTGAGGTAAGAGGCCGTGAGCTGGCCGCGGAGAAGAAGGCTCTCAGCCGATATCAGTTATCTTTCAAGGATTTTTGCCGATTTTAAAGGAGAAACAATATTGTGGCGTTGACTACCGGAAGCAGTAAAGGCAGAAACCGAGTCAGGCCCGGAAGATCACCCTTTGGTCAACGGAAATGAGAAAAAAGCTTCGTAAGGAGGTTTCGAGATGAGGAGAGCCGTCTCTTTCAGTTTGATCCTAATTTTGACTGTATTCGCAACCAGTTCCGTCTGCCGGGCAGACGTGAGCCGTTCCGCGGTTTTGTTTCTGCGGATCGCGGCCGGAGCCAGGGCGGCCGGAATGGGGGAGGCTTTTGTGGCAATCGCCGACGACGCCACCGCCACCCACTGGAATCCGGCCGGGCTGGGAGTCTATCCTTTGACCTCCGCCTGGCTGGAGTACCCCCTGCCAGACGGTTTTGAGCTGAAGTCGGTGGCACTTCTGCGAAACGACGTGCCGGAGTTAAGTTACAAGCGATACGACGTCTGGGCCATAAGTGACTTAAACCTGTTCCGCTTGCAAAGATCGAAATGGGTCAGCTACCATCTCGATCTATTCACCGATACCCTTACCTGCATAGCCTCGGACGGAAAGCTGTTGTGGGTGGGTAGCAAGGACGGACTCCTTTCCTTTGACACTAAGGACGTATCGGAAACCTACACCACGGAGGACGGGCTGCCTTCCAACTACATCACCGCCGTTCTCCCAATCTCCAGACGACTGGTCTGGGTGGGTACGGATCGGGGCATTGTCAAATTCGACGGGGCCAAATGGACCGAGTTCCCGCTGGGTGACGAGGCTGGAGACCGACAGGTGGTCGCCTTCGCCAATCGGGGGGAGCGCGAGGTATGGGCTGCCACCAGGACCAAATTGTTCAAATTCGATGGCCAATCATGGCAGCCCCACGAGAACTACACGGTCAGAATTGGTGACAGCCTGGAGAAGGTGGTTAGAAGGTTTGTGAGGAGTGAAAACGAGCGGCGAATTCTCAAGGCCCTGCAGGTGGTCAAAACCTACAACGGCCTGACCGATACCGTGGTAGCCCCGGGCGACACCCTCAAGCTACCCTTTGAGTTGGGGCTGAACGGGCAGGTAACAGCCTTAACCTTAGATGGCGGGCATAATCTCTGGGTGGGAACCGATCGAGGTCTGAAGCGGTATACAGAAACCCAGTGGTACACCTACGGATACCGGGTCTACACTGCGTCAGAGGGAGATGAAGTCGAAAAGGCGGCCAGGAAATTCCTTAGGTCCGAGGATGAGGACAAAATCTCCCGGCTCTCCAGCATAATTACAGAGTACAATAACTTAGGCCCGGACGGAAAGCTCAAGGCTGGGGAAAAGATATACGTGTACTTTAACGCGACTGGCAGCAAGATACTGTCGGTGGCGGATGCGGGGGGAGGCAAGCTCTTCGTAGGCACGCAATTTGGAACCGTAAGGTGGGACGGGGAGAGTTGGGGAAGGTACTATCATGGCGGGCTGGAAAGGGCCGAGACCAAGAGAATCATTCACAGAGACGGCGAACTCTGGTTCGCCACCTCAGAGAAGGTAGTAATATACGCCCACGCCAAAAGAGAGATAACCTTCATGCACGCCAACTGGTTGCCTGAGTTAGCTTCAGATCTATACTATGAATACTTTGCATATGTTCAACACATGGAAGGTTGGGGAACGGTGGGTGGAAACATAACGTTTCTCTCACTTGGAGAGAATATCCGAACCGACGAATCCGGGCGGGAGCAAGGAACTTTCCCCAGCTTCGAGATGGCCTTCGCCTTCTCTTATGGCTCTCGATTGAGTCGCAGACTTTCCACGGGTCTCTCCGCCAAAATAATTTATAGTAAGCTGGCTGATCAGGGGGCCGGGTTGGAGAAGGGGAAAGGATCCGGATCATCGTTTGCCCTGGATGCCGGGATTCTATATGACACCTTCGTTAAGAGGCTTACCCTCGGAGCCGCTCTGACCAACTTGGGTCCCAACATAGCCTATATAGACGCAAACCAGTCCGACCCGCTGCCCCGGAATTTGGCAGTCGGTCTGGCCTACCGCATCGTGGACACCCCCTTCAATCATCTGACCGCCACGTTTGAGGTGAATAAGGAGTTGGTGGGTCTGGATGATCCTATCAGTGAAGAGATTAAAGAGGCTATCTTAAATATGGGAATTGAATACTGGTATGGAACTTACGTTGCGCTGAGGGCAGGATATGTTTATGACGACATAGGTGCCGTGAAGAATCCAACCTTCGGAGCGGGACTGCAATATGGCCTCTTCAGGTTTGATTTCGCTTATATCCCCACTACTAAGACATCGGTCTTAGGCAACACGATACGGTTCTCCTTGACCGGAAGGTTTTAAGTTGGCAGTTTGCAGTTCTCAGTTAGAGGTTTAATCTTAAAATGAGGAATGCTTTGACCCTTTTGAGATCAAATGCCATAGCGGCAGTTATGCTGTTTTTCT
>Ga0114919_10002434_pt1 | contig 15090 bp, 11 predicted proteins | sample BlataG_FD_88682 | JGI IMG/M metagenome (GOLD analysis project Ga0114919, IMG submission 88682) | Deep subsurface microbial communities from Black Sea to uncover new lineages of life (NeLLi) - Black_00105 metaG | ecosystem: Environmental > Aquatic > Marine > Oceanic > Sediment | place: Atlantic... | reverse complement strand
GTACTCTATGTCGTCCAACTCGTCAGAAGAGGACATTTTATGTTTGATTCCGTTTGTTTAAGGTTGTTTTGTGAAAAAATGAGCACAATTGATCCACATACACACTGAATAGAGGTTTAAAGTTCCGATATTAATGGTATCAAGTGGGTTTATGAGTGGAACTATGTCAGCTCGCCCATCGGTCGACCTTTCCCTCGAGGTCGAAAGCTTTCAACTTGCAGGCCTCGTCTCCAGAGGTTGAGCTGTCTCTCCCACTGTGCCTTGTAAGAAACCTTCTTGAACGAGGCATAACTGTAGTGTTCTAGACAAAACAGCCAAGGGATCAGAAATATTGTAAATGGCACTCTGCAAAACCAACAAAGTCTTAATGACAGGAGGCAACTATCGTCGCGACTTCCCCGATCGGGGAACCAGCGTCATCAAACACTTGAAATATGGGAAGTTAGATCCTTCAGAGTTGCATATTTTGATTCATGCATTTTATGAAATACTTATAACACACTACACATGTTATTAATTTTGAAATAGGCCACTATTGGTCTTGAAATATGTCGAATAATGGGCTGCAAGGATTTAGTTTAGCACTTGGGAAGGGCAAAACTAATCAAAAACGATTGGACATTCAAGATGCGGACAAAGAAATTAAACGTGAAGAAGTTTTAGGGTTTGGAAGAGCTGGGATTCAAACAGGTGAACCGAAATCCCAAAACAACAATGGGCCTAAAATCATACCCAAACAGGAGAATACCTACAGGTACGTCTGAAAAGACACGTCTATAACTCCTACAAATGCACTTTAAACTCCATTGCCTCACAAACCCCTTTCCTTCTACAGATTTGGCGCTCAAAAGTTTGCACCGACATTCATGCCCGACTCGACAACTACAGCTGCCGACACAATAGACCCAAAAGACATCAACAAGTTTGAAACTGCCGCCCACGACACCGCAATAGCTCAACATGATGTCTCTTATGGTTTGCAAGTACGCAATCGGCCTGAAATCAGTAATGGCCATCACCATCCTCCTCCTCCCCCTCCCCCACAAGACGAGGCAGCTCAGCTTAAGGAAGACCTAGCCTCCCTCCCTCCCGAAGCCACTCTAGAAGCCTACGAAGCCATGCCAGTAGAATCATTTGGAGAAGCACTCCTCCGTGGAATGGGCTGGGTAGAAGGCAAGGCCATTGGAAGAATGCACAGGGAAGAAGTTGAGGCCATAGAACTGCTTCGTCGGCCGACTCGTCTGGGTCTTGGAGCAGCTCCTGTTCCTGAAACTAATGAAAAGAAGATCATCAAACCTGGAGAATCTAGAAAACAGGCTGACATGGTGTACGTAGATGAAAAGGGGAGGGTGTTGAATAGTAAGCCTGTGGGGAAGGCGGCTGTTGAGAGAGGAGAAGCTTCTCATGCAGATTCAGATGTGGCGGTGGCTGGGAAGACGATGCATATTGTGCAAGGTAGACATGCTGGCTTGAAATGTGAGGTAGTAGGGCTGGAACCTGAGGAAGAAGGAAGATCACAGCGTGCTAGAGTGAGGATGCTGCCGTCGTATGAAACTGTGATTGTCAACTGCAAAGATCTGGCAGATAATAATATTGATAGTAGAAAGAGAAGTCAAGAAGAAGTTAACCTTGATCATAATAATGATGATGATAAGAGGAAGAAGAAGAAGGGTAGAGAGAGAGAGAGAGAGAGAGATATTAGCGGTAGTGATGAAGAAGAGGAAGAGAAAGAAACAGGTGGTGGTGCAGCATGGTTGGTCCCCCACGTCAAAGTGAAGATCATAGATAAAAAACTCAAACACGGCAAGTACTACTTGAAAAAAGGATGCATCATAGACGTCAAGGCGCCCACGTTATGTGATGTCCTGCTAGACGAAAAGGACCATGTAGTAGAAGTACACCAATCCCAATTAGAGACAGTGGTACCCAAGAAGGAAGGCACAGTGCTGTTGGTGGTCGCAGGGGAGAAGAGGGGCGAGAGGGGGAAGCTGCTGAGTAGGAATAGTGAGACAGGCCTGGCTGCGGTACAATTATTGGGTGATTTTAGTATACATAAGTTGTCCCTAGATGATGTTGCAGAGTATGTTGGATTTGGGTACAACTGATTGGTTGGTAATTCTGCTGGTGTAAATAGCTATATACCTTGTAGATAGGTTACATACTTGGAAGCATAAGGTACATACATATATTTAGAGGGGGGCACATGATATTTTCTCTCTTTCCCCCACATTTGTTTCTTAAAGCAAAACAAAATCATATTTATTCCAATATTAGAAGTAGTACAAGGTCAATTCAGTTGGGCAGGAATACAACTGTAGCAGTCACATCATCGCAGTGTCTACCTTGGAACCTAACAGCCCACTCCTTTCTTGCTGCTTCAACCACAGCAGCTGCAGCTGCAGCTGCAGTTTCTTGCTCAGCTGCAATCTTCACTACCTGTGATGAACTCAGCCATTCCCAAACTCCGTCACTTGCCAGTACCAAAACATGTCTACCGCCAGTAGTACCACTAGTAGTGGTGGTACTATCGCCATCAGCTGGAGAAGATTCATCACTTTGATGATGGTGGCGCCAATCTAGAGGGACATGCCGTACCTCTGGAGTTGGAATCACACCAGCATCGGCAGCAATATGATCCCCGATAGCCCTGGTAATAGCTAGACCAGGTACCCACGTATCTTTTCTGAATACTCTTAGGGGACCAATTGGGAAGCCTTTGGCATCAGTGGCTGCTCGGCCCACTCGGCCTCCCGCACTCAGGATTCTTTCTCTCTCGCTTTTTCTCTCTGGTCGGTGGTCTTCTGTCAGAGGAATAGCTACTATGCTGCCTGCTATCTGCTTACTGCTACTACAAGTACTACTTTGAATAGGTCGAGAATAGTCTGGTATCAAGCCTCCTGCCTCTTCTAATGATGGTACATGACTGCTATCATCATTATTAGTAGATGCCGTATAAACGCCAAGAACAGCTCTTGAGTCACCAGCCCAAGCCACAGTCAAGCCCCTTTCATCAATCAGCGATACGACAGCCGTCGTTCCACTCTTTGAAAAGTCAAATGAACTTCTCAACAGTGTAGCTGCTGCTGTTTGGAACGCATTTTCCATCCATCTTTCATATTCCCTCTTGTCTGGTAGATTTATTTTGGACAATGATGATGCATTAGATGTTTGGATTGCTGATAGCAGGGCATCTTTTGCTTGTAATGCTGCTGCCTTTCCCACTCTTCCGTGTCCATCTAAAACACCAACCAAATATGCTGATCTTGCTGAATTCTTCTTCTTCTTCCTTATTTTATTCCATCCCCAACCTACACCCTTTTCCTCCTCCTCCTTCTCTGCTTTGATGCCAAAATCTAACCGAGATACTATAAAGGCATCTTGATTGTCAATCTTCCAAGCGCCACTGGTAACCCCACCAGTTGAAGAAGCCCCAAATTCCATCCCTCCAGCCAATTTGAGATAATATGCTGTATCAAAACTAGGTGGTTTGAGATGCTCCTGTTGGGTCCATCTAGAGAGGTGGATGGCTACTTCACATTCTCGAGCAGAGACAAGGACTCGTTCGCAGGGGAATTGGCAGATGGCGCAATTGTCACTCTTGTTGACGGCATTGTCATTGTGAAGGATGGGTCGGAATAGGTCTTCTTCTATATTGACACTGGATAGTGATAAGGAGCTGAATGAGGATGGTGTTATGCTAGATGGATTTGTTTTGTTGTTGGTTGGTTGAGGGCCTCTTCCGTTGGGGAGGGAGCGAGCAGCGAGATTTCGAGATGGTGGATGGACTTGGCAGTCGTGAGTAAGCCATGATTTGTCGCTTAGACGAGTCTTATGTTGGATATATTGTTGGGATGAGATCATTTTGTATGCGTTGTGGGCTACTAATTGACTCGAGCAAACCGATGCCCTTGGAAAATCTCAGAACCCAACACTCAACCGCTATCTCAACCAATGAATACTGTTCAACAACGATTAGTTATAGATTTTGCTGAATTTTTCTACTCCAGAACTCACAATTTCCTAACTTATCCTGTGGTGTGCCGGCAGAACGAGGGTTTCCCAGTTGCCGACCACCAGCTGGCATCATCGCACACCATCTCCCCATCTCCACTTGCCTCCATTTCTATTCATCTTTACATCAACTAAACATACATACCATATTATAAAACCGCTGAATCAATGTTTCTTCACCCTTGTAAACACTGTTGTATACTGTGTTTCTCTACCGTCTTCAGACATCTTCATCTTGCTTACCTGAGTCAGTGTGTCCCCATCCTCTGATAATATAAATTCATCAGTACCAGTACCTCCATGTGGCTCCCCCCATTCTACATGTATACAAGGATTACTAGTATCAGTGTGATTAGCATCCCTATTCTTGGTTATCCAACCAATGTGTTGACCTTTTCTTTTATCTCTTCTAGCATGCTCTACTTTCACACCGGTCCAAGGATACCGTTCCTTGACATCCATAATGCCTCCTGCTACTAGATTGGTCTCAAAGAATTCATCCTTCTTGTCTAGTATTTCCAAGGTGTTGAGGACCCTGACGGCTTGCTGCAGGAGCCATGGTAGCTGAACTAGGTGGAAGGCTTCCTCCATGTCGGTGCAGCGTTCCTTGTCCTTGTGCCAACGACCGGTGAAAGATGGACGGTTTATCTCTTCAATTTCCTGTTGGAGGGATTTGGCTGTGACTAGGTTGGTTTTGGACTTAGCATTCAATGGGTTGAGATGAAGGTTTAGGGATTTGGCAGGGCTGCTGTTTCTCTGCCAGAAGAATTTGTTTTTGAAATAATCTTGCATCTGTGGCGAAAATCTAAAATTACAATTCATGTGAGTACATTTAACGACTTTTTAATGATAATTGAAGTTGAAGAATATAAATTGTGGTTGCGAGAGCAAGGTTTTCAGCTGTTTTGTGCCTTCCTGGAAAATTTCTCCTCCTATTTGACTGCAAAGTTTGGGTCTTTCAACAAGCAATCTTCCTTTTTATGAAACACACACACACAGAAATGACATTATTGCACAAGTTGAATTCGATTCAATACGAGTTTTTTAACACCTTGGTCACACGTCTGCAATTGAACTCATGATCGCTAGTTAACATCTCAAAATGGCCAGCTTTTGGGGAAAGCTACGCACACCACGCAGCTCTACAAAGCATCCAGATGATACGACGCATATAAAAGTGCATCTATCCACCATAGAACCATCCCCCGATGAACTCCTTGACCGTCTGCCTCCTGTCTATTTTGACCTCGACACCACTGTGGACAAACACAAACAACACCCATCCATAGACGACCCCTTGGGTGCTGAACTCAAGTTGCTCAAACTCGACTTTACAGCTGAAGACCTGGATGCATTGGCTGAAGAAAGAGCCATGGCATTTGAGGCAGTTTCAGAACGTCTCACACAGCACATCTCTGCTCGCTCTTCCCAGCTTCAACAGGGCTCAGTTGGCGTTGCTAACATCCAAGAAGACTTGACGTCAACATGTCTTAAGATTAAACAAACAAGGTCTATACTAGCACTAACATCTGCCTCTGTTGGCAAGGCACTAAAAATTACAGACCAGAATAAGAAGAAGGATGAATTGGGAGCTCTGCTGTCAAGTCTGCAGTCAATACGAGAGGTGGTGGGTCTGCAGTCAGCTGCGAAATCTGCACTGGAAGAAGGGCAATATTCAGATGCACTATGGCTTTCAATGAAAAGCATTTACATATTAGAAGAAGATGACGCAATTAAAGAGATGAATATAGCAATAAAGCTCCTCGAAAGAGCTGAGGAGCTGTATGAAGTCGTTGTTGGTAGTTTGCACAGCGCATTGAGCACCCTTTGCTCTAACGTTGATCGCGATATTTGCCTCAGAGTAGTACAAGGCTACGCCTTTCTAAACGATCAAGAACTCTTGAGGACAGTCGTCAAAGATGTGTTCTCACAAGTGGCAGAGATTATGCCCATCAGCATTGTCAGGGGAAACATCTCCAGTTACTGCGATGGGGGTAGTGATGAAGCGAGCAAGGCTTTGACACTGAAGGAACTCGCAAATATGCTCCATGCAGATCAATTCTTACAAGCTTATTCTCAAGTATTATTAGTTTTCTGGAATACATTTGCTTGTTATAGGAAACTCTACAGGCAATTGAAGCAATGGCATACAGCAGCAGTAGAAAGTAGTAATACTGACGATGGTACTGAACCTAGCAAAGAACAGGTAGAAAACGATAATACTAATACTAATGATGAAGAAGACATAAGAGGAGGTATCCAGCCGCATATATGGCAAGAAGCACTTGAACTTCTCCTTGAATCCATGGACTATTTTTGCAAGTCTCTATGGACGAGTGAAATGACACAAACAATAGTAACACTCCTCAGTGCACCAGCTGCAACAGAGAAACACCACTTCCTGACAGTGTTGCTATGGACAAATCAAATGATCGCTGCAGGAGAAGCATTCAGCAACTCCCAGAGCAGTCATGTATTGGATATTATAATGCATAGGCAAGTTATAAGATACCTGCTGAATGTTCAGTCTGGGAATATAGAGGCGATGATCCTACTCTTGGAAAGAGAAACATGGGATGCGCTGCCAGTTGGGTTGCCGAGTTGTTCAGTAGGGGTAAAGAAGAAGAATGGTAGCAGTGGTCTTGGTGGTGGGGATGGAAATGGAAATGGAACGAGCAATATATCGTCATCAACATCAACAAAAACAAGGCAACAGTCGTTTGATGAGATGATGAAACTGGGAAATCCTTGGGAACATGTATCCTCATCCTCGTCATCTGAAGAGAAGATAGCACCAACATCAGTCCCATCATCGCCACCAACATCATCATCATCATCATTATTGGTCACAACTACTACTTCCTTGAAAATGATGCAGTGGATAACAGACTACCTGAGATCCCTCCCTTCTATGCCACCATCAGCTCTACCTACCCTTAGAAACAACATCAGTGAGCTCATAGAACTATTCATGGTATTCGTCTACATCCAGTTTGGTGGGCAACCGTTAGAAGAAGCCTTGAAGAACGATGATACTAGAGGAGGAGGAGGAGTACACACAACAACAAACAAGTTGCCAAGGTGCTTGTATGCAGTCTTGAAGGAAGCAGCAGAGCAATCACTTGTCAAATATGCTGGATTGCTGTGTAATGGAGAGGCTGGCAAGGGTGTGTTGGGAAGTGCATTGTTGAAATATAAGAAGACAATGACAATGACATCATCATCACCGACAGCGTCATTGCGATTGTCGGCAAGTATTGGAAATAGAGGTATGCTTGTTGGTGGTAATAATAATAATAATAATAATAATAGTAGTAGTAGTAGTAGTAGTAGTAGTAATGGCAGCAGTGTGCTTCATAGTAGGGCATCTCTAAGTGGCACCACTGGTGGTAGTAGTAGAGTTTCTATTAAGAACATCAACTCAGCTTCAGCACTAAGCAACCAAGGTAATTTATTTGGTCTACAAGCTAGATGTGTAGCTACCAGTTCTCTTCTACATGTGATGCTTGTTTTGAATGAAAATCATAACTGGCTGTTTACTCCATCGGCTGACAGTAATCAGGAGGATCAAGAAGAAAATAACGATGGTACAGATAATTTTTTTAAAACATTGGATTTAATTTCTGAAGCAGCAGAGGAATTACAACATCATGTATTGACAGAAGCAATATACCTCCTTCTCCCATTAGGATGGCTCGCAGATAGTATTGCAACCACCAACTACAACATAGAAGAGGTTCCTGTTGAGCCAGATCCCTCTTGGTTGCCCAAACTTGAATCGGAAATGCAGCTGTTTATTGATAGGCTGCAAGCAATAGCCCCTCTACTTGGAGATAATAATATGAACAATAACAATAGCAGCAGCAGCAGCAGCAGTTGTTCATGTATACATATGATCAAGTGTCTGACGGTAAGGTATGTAGGAAGGCTAATTCTCAATGGATTAGCTAGAGTATCGGTGTGCACATTAGAAGGGAGGAATAGCATGATGCTGATGCTTCAAAGTGTTACCAAAACACTAGGCTTCATACTAGCATCATCTTCTTCACATACTACTGATGCTAATAATGCCAGCAGCTCAACAGCTTATCCGCCTAAGAAAACAACGTTTTCAAAAGAAATAGTGAATATTCAGTTGAGTTTTGTGGATGGATATATCAAAGGATTTTTCTTACCAGTATCTGAAATACCAGAATGGGCTAGACAGCATCGTGATGAATATACTCTAGAACAAGTAGTGGCACTGACATCGTGTATGGCGGGCAGTAGAGGGCTTGGAACTAAAGATAAACAAGCTCTGCTTGCACAAATAGAGGGAAGCTTGAGAGCTCTCTATATATCATCATAATTGATGGCAGATTTTCTGTAAGATTAACGATAACAAGGCAGTTGTTTACATTTGTACTCTCAACAAATTAATAGTCAAAGCTTGCAGCTCATGGCAATCTCGCTATTACTACTAAAAAAAATATCGACCATAATGTGTTCACCAACACCACTTTTTGTCCTAATAACCTCCATCATCATCATCATCATCATCTCCACCAGCAGGCCTAGTAGTACCTCCAGTTCCAGCTGTACCGACAATCACAGGAAGCAACTGTCCTTGGGGACAATGTCCATCAACTGGGCAGGCAAGGTAGTATTCCCCTGAATCAGTGGGTCTGAAAGTGAAGGAAGAGCTCTCCTCAGGTTCTACCAGTATCTCGCTTTCATTCGAGTTGCCAAGAAGGGCACAGTTTGCCTCGTTGAGACGGACAACACCATGAAAACCAGTCCAAACAAGGGTGACACAACCACCTTCAGGAATGGTGACTGGAGGAAATTGCTGTCCATCTGAAGGCACAAGCCATTGGACAGTGGTGCATTGGTTGTCGTCGTCATCATCATTATCATCCTGTGTTGGAAGGGGAATATAGAATGGTTCTTATTCGTACATAGTCCAATTATAGAGGCTTCCAAGAGCTATTATACTGCTCCAAAGCATGTTTTCCTTACATCATTCTGGCTCAGAGTACGAGCGCAAGTTGAAGTAGCAAGCAACAAGGCCAGCAACAGGACAATTAGAGTTAGGCGTGACATGATGCTTAGTGTTGCAGTTGTAGTAAACAGACTTTACAGCAAAAATGTTGGCTTAATGAGTAGCCGGGAATCAGCAGCCTATATACAGGCTTCCAAAGCAGAAGAAAAGGAAGTAAGACGCTCGCAGCTTCTCCTTAGCTGCGCAGCTAATGTTATTGTGGAAGAAAAAATACTCACTTAATCCAAACATATATTAAATTCATTCAACATTAACTTGAATCAACTGACCACCCAAGCAGTGACTACCTACACTGCAAGCAAAGTAATAACTACTACCAGATTCAGCATCAGATGGTACAAACCATGCATAGGTTTCACCTGGACTTGGAGCAGCAAGTTCTGTGCCGGTTGCAATAGACCCCCATGATGCTTCTGATATTTGAATGAGATCATGGAAACCAGACCATGTGAAGTCGATACATCCTCCTTTAGGTATAGTTAATGGATCGTATGCTCTGACTGTCCAGTCAATGGGTAGACACTGTGTGGTGATGGAGGTGGAGCAAGAGACAAGGGGAGGGTTGGTGAGAGAGGTGAGGGCTTTGGCCGGAAGAAAGTGCTGCAAGCACTGATCGGGTTGTTGGAAGCGTATAAGCTAGCATAATTAACTTCAGGTATATTGTTTAGCTTGCAGGAAAGTTAATGTATCTTACCTCAGGCATTTCCTGGGTTAAAACTCTGGAATTTGTCTGAGCCACAAATATGCTGCACAGTAAGAAAAGAGCATACATAGGTCCAAGACGAGGCATTTCAACAAAATATTGATGGATTATAGTGCAATAGCGAATTTAAACACTTTAGATAAAACTAATTAGCAGAGAGCTCATATTTATATTCTCCCAAACAATAATTGCAGTCCTGGATGGAAATTGGACAGTTCTAGGAATGTTCATGAAGATGCTGATCAACAGCACAGCCCTCTTCTCACAAAGCCCTTACAATTGCTGCAACAAATCAAACAAGTACCCCTCATACTCATCATCTCCTCCATTATCACCATCACCATCACCATCTTCCACCTCAATCCCAGCATCCTTCCATGCAGTCAACAATGCCACCTCAGCATCAGGAAACCCAGCCTCCCTCAGCACACCACACGCTGCCCCCATCGCCCCCGCTCCCACCAACACCCCAGCTGCAGTCCAAGGCCTCCCCCTGAATTCAGCCCCCACCCACTTCTCAATAGCTACCACTTTTTCTGTCCTATCATGCAATGCACCAGCAATCATACTGGCAGCGCATCCATACAATTTGGGATGTATTTTTGCATTCAAAAGTAAATTGACAGCCTCACTCGTGTGACCTATGGCTGATAGTAGAGGAACGCCCAGTAGAGAGTCGAATGCACTGGTGACGGAGATGATCTTTGCTGCTTGAGAGAATAAACTACCATCTTCACTACCAAAACTATCACTCTTACTACTACTATAATCGGTGCTGTTAATTTGACTAGATTGGCCTACCGCGTACGCCAAGCCCAAAGCGCATAAAGCATCTCTATAATATCTAGCAGTATTGTTTGGAGGAGATGACAGCAACAATCCTACCGCTCCTTGGTAGTCTCCCAATGATATGAGTTCCAACATTCTACGTTCCTGTAATTCTTGACTGGATTCATATTCTCTTCGGTTGATATGGTCGTGCCACCTGGATCTCTCTTTAGCTTCTGCTATTATCGACTCTGCAGACCACAATACAGCAGCAGCTGGTGGTGGTGGTGAGGGTGATGGTGATGATTCTGCTGTTGGTGCTGCTGTTTCCAATGTTCTAGCAGAGTTTCTATTAGCATTGTTATTTTTATCCAACCGTAACGCTTGTAAAGTAGCAGGCAGACGTCTCCAGAAGTGAGCCTCTTCCCTCCTTCCAGCCAACTCAGCACCAAGTGCCATTCTATAAGCAATCCCCTGATGACCGGGATCAATATAATACTCCAACTCTTCTGGACTTAGCACTTTACCATGTCCTCTCAGTTTACTACACGCTTGGAGTACCCCTACCAGGGAATCTTTTTGGAGGAGTTTGGAGAGAGTTACTTGGAGAGGAAGATCAGGGGCATCCCACATCGATACTGATCCACCTCCTGCAATGAAACCATCACTGGCATTGTTGCTACATGTGGTACCTGTAACAGTACCAGATTGATGCTGGCCCCCTCCTCGTCCTCCACTACCGTAACTAGTAGTTCTACTGTTGTAGTGAGAGTGGACTGCTACTGTACTGCTCAGTGTCTTCTTCCCTGCTAATGCCACTTCTTTGGCCATTCCTTTGAAGGCATCGCCCAATTCTTTGATGCTTTCTTTGACTTCATTGCGCATTCTATTTTGTTGTAGTAGTTGGGGGTTGGAGCGGTAGCCAAGGACTTCTGCAGCTGCTGCTGTATTTGTTGCTGTACCCGATGATGATGAAGAAGATGATGGTCTTTGTTGTTTTGTGGGAGAGTAAGAATCAGCAGTGTAGAGTGATGTTTCTTTCAACAATTGCTCTAATGTTGGGTTTTCAATTTGTAGACTAGATCTATCTGTATCTCCTGACACACGTCCACCAATACCAGTAACACCATCCCCAGTATTTTTACTAGTAGTACCACCAGTACCACCTTGATTATGTTGGGAAGAAAGAGCAGCAGCAGACTCAGCCAACTGTCTCCATGCATGTTTGCATTTTGGAGGCATCAATGCCCACAGCTCTGCTTCCAATTGTAGCTCCAACATCTGCACATCTTCCTCCTCCTCATCAGTCTTCCTCTTCTTTTTCATCATCACCGTTGTCTTCTCTAGCTTCTCCAGTAAGTGCAATGGAACTCCTTGTTGCAGCAATATCCTGAGCAGCAACATCCATGATCGAGGCAGCAATCCAGCGCACTCTGCCGCCACAGCCTCCATCAAACCAACCTCACTATTATTATTATTACCACCACTACCACTCAGTAAAGTGTGCCACTTTAATAATCGCTGTTTCTTAGACACTCTCCCCATATCAGATCCCTGTGCAGTATCCACCAACACCATACTACCATCTACCAGAGATGCAGCCACAACACATCCTCCTCCCAACCCCGGTATGGGCACCCACCCTACTTCAGTCACCCTGCCCACCCTGCCTGCAGTGGAAACTGAATCAACATGAGAGGTCACTAGCCCTCCTCCAACACTGAACTCCCAAACTGCAAATGATGACAATCCATGTGCCTGATTATGATGATGGCTATAACTATGTCCTCCTCCTCCTCCTCCTCCTCCATATAATACTGCCAGCCTGGCAAAGATGGTATTGGCGGCACCATGAAGAACAGGAGATGGCGGCGGTGCCGTTTGTATCTTTAATATCCTCCCCCCTCCCGTATCTACTGCTACAGTATGGCCTGTAGCAGTGTCCCAGGCTACAAGCAAACCATCTGCATCACCAAGGAAAATATATTGTGCCCATGCTGCTACTGCGGTCGCTCTAAACTCCCCCGTGGCCAGAGGGAGCCAGGAAGGGCGGTGTGGTTTGGTGTCTACAATGCGGCGTCCTTTGACCGAGAGTACTCCTACTCTGCCGTCAACTAGGGCAAATGCTAGTCTTCTTTCTACCATATCATCGAATATAGCTCCTCCTCCTCTTGGTGATGATACCCCGTCAATACTGGCACTGGCACTGGTGGTAGTGGCAGGATTACTTGATTTTATACCACTCCTACTACTCCTACATCCATCTATCTCTCTTCCCCAAGATACAACACGACAGCTGCTGCTGCTACTGCTGCTAGATGGATGTGTGTTGTTGTTATTTCTATAATCACCACCAATCCAGTCTACAGCAGTGAAAGGCAAATCAATCAATCTAATACGTGTAGGTGATCTGCCTCCTGATATTGTTGATGATGTTGAATAAGATACACCACCATCATCTCCCTCTTCCTCTCCTTTTCCTCCTGGTGGTGGTGGTGGTGGTGGTGGTGGTGCAGCAGCAATGTCTCTGGTATCCCAAATCTCACTGGGAGCCTTCCTCAGTACCACCAATGCATACGATCCACAAGGTGGTGTTCTTACTGCAGCTATAGGTCCTGCATCATTGGTACTATGTCTTAATGGAATACTGGTTCTAATATTGAGATCAGTGATGATTACTCTATTAATATACCCATCACTGCTAGTATTACCACTACCCCCTCCTCCTCCTCCACCCCCACCCCCACCACTAGCACTAGCACCTGCAGCTCCAGTAGATGAAGTACCTACCATTTCAGAACTATATGAAATGACCCTGGGTCCCTGACCCAGCCAACGAATACCCCTCACTGGGGTATTGCCGTGTACCGCCAATATAACTGATATTTCAGCAGAGAGAGGGGTAAGTGTGCCCCTTCTGAATGTGGCAAGAGCAATGGCACCCGCGGATGTACCTACTGCTGCTACTGGAGTTCCTACTTTATTATTTGTATTGCTATCATCATCAGCATCATCGAGAGCAATGAGACAAGTCGCTACAGCAAAGGCGGTGATGTGTCCAGGTAGAGTGGAGGCAATACCTAGCAAGGCCAACTCTTCATTATTATTATTATTATTATTATTATTATTATTATTATTATTATTATTATTATTATTATCGTCAGCAGCAGCAGCAGTAATAGAGGTCTTCATAGTAGCAGCACTAGTTCTATTAGTATTATTGGCAGTTCCTTGCAAGAGAGGCACCTGCCATTGCCATATCCTACCATCAGAAGCAGCTCCCATAACTAGTACGCTCCTCCTCCTTTTATTATTATTATTATTATTATTATTATTATTATTGTTGTCATTGGAAAGTCCCTTCCACAGTCCAGCAGTGAGAGTAACAAGCTGCGGAGGAGCCGAATGGGAGGCGAGAAACTTTGGTGGAGGAGGCATCAAACTTGTCATTTTCACAAGGGTATAACTCAAGCTGCCATCTTTCCTCTGCCACACACTGATACTGTTATCTACATGAGAACATATCAGTACATCAATACCACCAATAGTATCGCTATTACTACTACTACTACCATCTCTGGGAGTATTATCATTATCCTTATTATTATCATTACTATTACTGTTATTATTATTATGGACAAGTGCAGCGGAGTGTCCACAGGAGAGCAGTATATTCGTAAACGGTGATCTGGACGCAGCTAGAGCAGTAGAGGCAATGGGTCTGCCAAACTCTAGATCAAAAGCCATTATTTCTCTATCGAGGAGCAAAAGCATTATATCTCTCACACCTGAGAAACAACATGTTAATCCACCTCCAGCTACTAAATCAGCTTGGTACCTACGTTGGAAGACCTTGCTGGTATCATTTGATGTAATATTACCATCACTACCACTACCACCACCACCACCACCACTGCTACTGCTATTATTATTGCCAGTTAAAAGACTTTCCTGCAGAGCCAGGCCAGCAAAGGTCCCTTTACTTCCAGCCAGGCATATATTGCTTCTATCAGAAGGATCCACACCCAATGTGTTGAATATCTCATCACGTGGACTAGCTGCTGTCATATCATTCTTCCAAAGTATAGCTCCCACTCTACAGTCCCATATCAACAAGAAACCAGGGGAGAGGAGGACAGCAAGGACACTGGGGTAATCTGTAACCCATGCAAGTCCATTCACACTCGGCCTTGAGTTGGTACTGCTATTGCTGGTATTGGAGAATGCAGATGTACCGCTGCTGTCAAGCCTCTTTTTGCTATGTTTACCATCTCTGTCTTTGGAAGAGGTTGCAGCCGCTAGAGGATCTTCTAGGGCTGCGATGGTGGAGACTTCTCCCACGTTCCAGACTACGACTCGGCCTCTGTCATCGCCAGAAGCGAGACGGAGAGATGCGGATGCTTGGGGGTCTCTGGAGCTGTTGTTTGGGTGCCAAGCGACGGCTGTGACGTTGGAACCGCGATGGTTGCCTGTTAGGGATGCGACGTGTGTAAGGCGCTTGACCTGTGAGGTGGTATTGGTGTTGGGGTCATGGTAAGTTGGGAAGGAGGGTGTGTGCGTGTGTGTG
>Ga0114919_10002433_pt1 | contig 15093 bp, 11 predicted proteins | sample BlataG_FD_88682 | JGI IMG/M metagenome (GOLD analysis project Ga0114919, IMG submission 88682) | Deep subsurface microbial communities from Black Sea to uncover new lineages of life (NeLLi) - Black_00105 metaG | ecosystem: Environmental > Aquatic > Marine > Oceanic > Sediment | place: Atlantic... | reverse complement strand
TCTCCTTCCCATATGCTTATAATCCTTAATCACTTCGAATCCAGGAGTATCAGTCTCAAAAATAAATGCCGTCATCCCTTTGTGCTGTTTCACTTGATCGTTAGTGATAGAATATAGACATAAGTAATCTGCAACGCTTCCATTCGTGATAAAGGATTTTTCACCGTTTAAGATATAATGGTCCCCCTCTCGAACCGCTCTTAATCTCATCCCACCAATGGAATCGGAGCCCCCAGTTGGTTCGGTAATAGCAATCGCGCCAATTTTTGAACCATCACCTATCCCTGACAAAAATTTTTTTTCTGTTCAGGTGTTCCAAATTCTATTACTGGTCCTGCAAACAAGCATGAAGAACCTCCAAAAATTCCCGCTAATGCATAGCTGAATGCCGTTAATTCTTCCCCTAATATAGTGCGATATACGATTCCTTTGCCCTGTCCTCCTGCTTCTTTTGGTATGACTATATCTAAATAAGGCATTTCTTTTAGAATTTTTACTGCTAGCTTCTTATCTCTGTCTCGATCTATCTTTTCTGCATAAGGAGCGATATTTTCTTCGCACCATTTACGAACTTCCATTCTAAATTCGTTTTCTTCTTTCGAATAATAATGTAACCTATCTGGCATACAAGAATATCCGAACTTTAAATCCAAATCTTCAAAATTTATATGTCCCGACATGATTCAATATTACCAATTTTTTTTAACTTTTTAATTTCTGTTTCTCTCTTTTTAAAATTACTTTAGTAAAATTGTTAATCATATTAAAATCGCATCTTTACACAATCACAATAATTTCAATTTTTATTCTCATACTATATTTAATGCATCGAACTCGGTATTTGTTTAGCTATGAAAATGTCAAACGAGATTGAAAAATTACTTACGTAGAATCTGCTACTATCAAAGGATTAATTAAAATAACTATGATTCTAGATTTCAATTAATCAAAATATACAAAAAAAAGTATTAAATAATGCCTATTACAGATATATCAAAAATTTCTCGATCTGAAATTCTTGAATTTTATGAAATCCGTCAAAATTTCCAGGCTCAAGTCAATAAAGCCTTTTTTAATAGCGTAGTTTATACAGAAGAGGATTACAATTCGATTTGGGAAAAATTAGACACATTGAATAGTCGTTGGCTTAATGGAGAAGAGGTGAAAAATATGCTAACTATGAAGGAAAAATTACTTTTAGCAGAACATCTTAGATTTTATATGGAATATAACGCAGACTACATGGAACAGTTATTTCCATTTACAGATGATATAATAAGAAAGCCCGTTAATGCCAAAAATGTGCCTTGCGAATGGTTTTCCTATCGTGGAGCAAGAAAAGATCGCGTTATTTTATACTTTCATGGAGGAGGCCATATTATGGGGTCTTCAAACAGTCACAAATTCCTTACGTTGAAGCTAGCAAAAATTACCAATATGAAAGTTTTAGGTGTAAATTATCGTCTTGCTCCAGAGGAACCTCATCCCGCAGCTTTAGAAGATTGCGTTTCAGTTTATGAATGGCTTCTGTTTTCGGGACTAAAACCAAAAAATATTATCATTATTGGTTCTTCAGCAGGAGGTTATTATACATTGATGACTTTACTTAAATTAAGGGATAATGGAAAACCATTACCCGCAGGGGCAATATGTCTTTCACCCTCAACAGATATGACGATAACGGGTGATTCAATATATAAGAATTGCTCTATCGATATAATATTAGGGGATTTGGGTTATGTATGGTGGGTTGAATCTCATTTAGCAGGCAAAAATCCTTCGGATCCCTCAGTTTCTCCGCTTCATGCCAATTTAAAAAACCTCCCTCCTATTTTGTTACAAGTTAGTACAAGTGAAATGTTATTTGATGATTCCAAAAGATTTTATGAACGGGCAAAAAATGCAGGGGTTGATATTTCAATGCAAACATGGGATGACACCTTACATGTATTTCATAATTTCTTACCTGATTCAGTAGAAACAATTGAAGCGATGGAGAAAATTAAAAAATTCACAGAAAATTTACTATGAAAAAAATTTATTTTTCCAGATATTTTGTCCATTCTGGTTTTAATATATAGTATTGATCAATTGCATCTTTCATTGTTTTCCTGCAAGCTTCGATTTCCTTGATTGTTGGGGGTTCAATTTGCTTTACTTCGTCTGCTACCTTTAAATCCCACCCAGTATTATCTTTCACTTGCTCTATCGTTACATTAGGGTGTAGCGCATCCAAATACGCTTCTTTAGTTTCGGGATCAAATCTCATTATGCCAAGCGGAGATATAATAGCTTCGGGGCCCGTATCTGGGGGATATCCCGCTTTTACTCTACTATCATACCCATCTAAGTATCCCGGATCAGTTATATAGGTCATAGTATCTCTGAATCTTCGTTTGGTATGCTCGTCTAAAAGCCAAATTAATCGCTTTGATAATCCTGCAATTTCCGTAGCACCTCCGCCCCCGGGTAATCGATAAATTGGTTTTTCGTAAGGGCCAATCACGGTTGTATTACAGTTTCCGTATTTATCGATCATAGAAGTACTGAGAAACGCCAATGTTATTTCTCCTCGTTGTAATACAGCTAACATATCGATAGAATCGCCTATAAATAATGAGTTCGGAACTAAAATTGGATCGCTTATAGAATAGGGCATTTTCGTGGGTTTAATAAGCTTATCTTTAATTATCCCAATTTCTATTACATTGTATAGATCAGGAAAACGTACTAACCTAGCGATATGAACCGCAAGAAATGGCCAATGAAAGGCGTTAAATATAATATCATCTTCTTTAATTTCCCTACTGGCTGATATTAACATCATTTCGTAACCTGAAAATTCGCTACAAATTTGTTCCTTGCCATTAGTATCCATAATCAACAGCTCCTTGAATTATGCTTTTCGCTTTTAAATTATTTATTTTTTTTTCACCAAGAACTTTTAAATACTCTTTTCTATCACTTACACCCGTTACCCATTTTTCCAACCATATTTCCCAGTCTTCAATAGTCTCTGTCTCTTTCGCGTAATTGAAATTATATTCTAAATCTGTGTAATAAAACCCCTGCATTGAACCAGGATGTCCTCCCCATGGTTCGTGCACAACGGCATCGACTTTATGAGAAGTTATTATTGTTCTTTCAGGTGATTCCATGATGACATCTTTCTCTACTATCTCCTCTGCGATAACGATAACTTTTTTGCACGAATTAATTCCATATTTTGTATCTCCAATATAACCCCACATTTGAGCATTTCCTTCTTTGTCTGATCTTTGGACCTGAACTACACCAACATCGGGGTTTATAGCAGGGATAACCGTAATTTCTTGACCCGTAAAAGGACACTCAACTTTGGCGGCTTTTAATCCCACTTCTTTGGGGTGTTCTATAATACTCGTCCCTCCAAGTGATCTAATAGGGACGAATGGGATTCCCATGTACCCTGCAAAAAAAGACATGTTGATCATGAATAAAGATTGCTCGTTATAAATGACTTTTTCTGGAATTCCTTGTTCCATTGCCCGTTTATAATTCCAAGCAGGTTGTGGCCCCAATCCATTCCAACAATGAGATGTAATTATTTGACTTGTAACTCTTGCGCCTATTAATTGATCAAACAAAATACCGCCGCTGCATTTACAAATCTTCAGTTTCCTCTTCTTCTGCCTAATGATCTCATGAGCAGCAGAATATGTAATTCCATTACCAAAACCACCCAAAAAAACCATATCTCCATCGTTTACAAACTTTCCTATGGCTTCCTTTGTTGACATTAATTTATCCGTTATTTATATCACCTTAAATTTCCTGTATTGTAGCTTAACGTTGATTGAATATTTAATTCTTCAAGTTTAAGAATGAAAATTTTGATTTATAATTTTTTTTTTCCCCTAAAAAATAACTAACTTAAGAGAAGATTAATTTTTTAGTTTAAGATTATTTGATTATATATTAATTTCAGAAAGAAACGAAAGGATATTTATGATGAGAAAAGCTATAGTTGAAGAAATAGGAAAAGTTAGTATAAAAGAAGTGCCAAAACCTACTCCAGGACACGAAGAGGTTTTGGTAAAAATTTCTACCGTGGGTGTTTGTCATTCCGATTTACATGTGGTGAAAGAAGATTGGGTAAAAGTTCCACCACCTATTCCATTGGGACATGAAGCTATAGGGATAGTAGAAGAATTAGGCCCTGGATCTGAGGAATTTGTGAAGATTGGAGACAGAGTTATACTAGGTTTAGGAGGATGGGGAAAATATTGGTGTGGTGCATGTGAACATTGTCTTGCGGGTAACCCTATGTTATGTACATACCGGAAGAACCTACAAGGAGTATTTGGTGAATATTATGTTGGATGGGCAAAGGGTCTTGTAAAACTACCAGATGAAATTGGAAATAATGATGTACCATTAGCTTGTGCTGGTTTAACAGCATATAGCGCTATTAAAAAACTTTCGAACTTCGGGATTTATGCAGGGAAAACTATAGCCATTGTTGGAGCAGCAGGGGGTCTTGGTCACTATGGAATTCAAATAGCAAAAGCTCTTGGATATAAAGTCATTGGAGTTGATGTCGGTCCTGAAAAACTAGAATTCATAAAAAAAATGGGAGCAGATATTGCTTTGGATGCAAAAGAAGCCACAAAAACAGTGAGGAAACTATTCAAATCTGGAGAAATTCAGGGAGTAAGTGCAAGTATAGTGTTTGCATCAAATATAGCTGCGTTTGAACTCGGTTTACAATTGCTTGGGCGTGGGGGTGTACTAGTTGTTGTAGGATTACCAGCTTTCAGTGAAGGTTCATTTTCAGTAAATCCATTTAGTCTTATATTAAAGGGGCTTCAGATCACTTCAGTTCTAGTAGGCAATATTGAAGAAATGAGAGAATTAGTTCAGTTGGCTGCTGAAGGTAAAGTAAAAACCCATGTAGGAAGAATTGCAAAATTCTCTGAGATAAATGAAGTCCTTGAGGAACTTGAACAGGGAAAAATAGTTGGAAGAGCTATTCTCGAGATACAATGAGATAAGTTCATAGTTTTTTTTACTTTTATATAATTTTTTCCATCGCTAACCTTTCAGTCCGTAATGGATCATTCTCGATTTTAATTTCTTTTCCAAAAAGGATCGTTTTTCTATTATCGCGGTCATAAGTAGGCCAAGAAGGGATTCCATCGTGATTCGGATTACCTGATCTTGCAAACGAAATCCAAGAATCCATCATTAACTCTGAGATCCTAGAATTTATATCGTCCCTTTGGGGGTATACTCCAAATTCTGTATCATCTAAAGTACCGAAAACGAAGGGGATTTCGAGTGCGTGGGTAGCTCCATAAACTCCTCCTGAAACTGGAGTTCTATAACTAAACAAATACATATATATATTAGCATTTTGCATTGATTGAGCTTCTGCTAGCAGTATAGAGGGATATCGAAAAGTGAAATCCGTGGATATCGCGTTCAATACATCAAAAGGGTTGTTTCTTGAACTCTTAAAAGTGCTAATCAGTTTTTCAATTTGGGTTTTATCTATATTTAATTTTTTTAAGCTAATTTTTATATATTCAAATACGCTACCCCAATCAACATATTGAAGTGAAGGATTTAGCATCGAGAAAAATGTCCACTCATTAAGATTGGTACCGATTAATAAATCTATATTTTTTGAGGATCCTTTTTTAATTGCTATTAGAGGATGCTCTGGAACCTTACTTCCATCTATAATAGGAGGATAACCTGTCCAAGCTCTCTTTTCCCAATCTTCCAATCTTATTTCTGCTTCTTTGGCTATAATTTTTTGAATTGGAATATTTCGTAGAGCATTAATATCACCCGGTTTTATTCCTAGTCTTGAAAACAAAGTTTTAGACGCTAGTATTCCACCTTCTTGGTGGTGACCTTGAGGATCCACTGCTCCACTTTGACATATTGCTCTACGAATGAACGGTTTGGCAGCTGGCATTGAAAGTAATGTGCAAACAGAGGTACTTCCCGCGGATTCACCAAAAACCGTAATATTATTCGGATCTCCGCCAAAATTTGATATGTTATCATAAATCCATTTTAAAGCGGCGACTTGGTCCATAAATCCAACATTTGATACTTCATCAGGAACATACAGGTTCCCTAACGCACCTAAACGGTAGTTTATTGTAACTACACAGATATCCCCTCTACGACTCAGAAATTCACCATTATACCGCGGTGACGGACCTCCTCCGTAATGAAATCCCCCTCCATGAATCCAGAACATAACAGGCCGCTTTTTATTGTCGCATTCAGGAGTCCAAATATTTAATGTCAAACAATCCTCGTTCTGAGGATGATATCTGATAGAAGAACCAACTATATCAGGTTGAGGGGCGATATAACCAAATTTTACAGCTTCAAGAATACCCTGCCATGGTTCCTTTTCGACAGGATCTCTGAAACGTAAATCATCTATTGGTGGTTGAGCATAGGGAATCCCCTTAAAAATACACAAACCATTTTCTAGATACCCCTTTAATTTACCTGTTGAAGATTTAATAATTGCAGTATTTTTCATAAGCATAATCCTTCGTACTTATATTACTTAAAACTTTCAATCAAAATTTAATTTATAGATGTCAATCTGCATTTTTACTTATGTAATTCAATTCAATTTATCAATTAAAATTAATTGCTTCCAAATATCAAATTAAATATTAACTAAAAAACGGACTTTCTTCAAAATTTAGATGAGTGAATCCTATGAAGGTAAACCGAACTCAATTCAAAAAAAGCAAAAATTACTTACCATCAAGATGGGATTATGTTAAAGCTTGGTTTTTTTCCCGTCACGTTATTAAGCGAATGGAAAGGGTGGTTGATGAAGCCCTAACTATAACTCCCGAATCTTATAACAACGTTGCTTTGTTAATTGAAAAAAATGCTCTAAAGTATCCAAATGATCCCGCAATTCTTTTTGAAGATAATGTGTACACACATAAAGAATATAATGAATGGTGCAATCGTTATGCTAACTACTTTCGCGAAAAAGTAGGATTAAAGAAGGGAGATGTTGCTGTAGTTTTCATAACGAATAGACCTGAAATAATGTTTGTAATCTATGGATTGGCTAAAATTGGCGTTATATCTTCTCTTATTAATACTAAACAAAGACAAAAACCTCTAATCCACGGCATTAATATCGATCCTGGAAAGGTTTTTATAATTGGGGAAGAATTGATAGAACCTTTCGAAGACGTTAGACAGGATCTCAATTTATCTGACGAACAATCTAAACACCTGTATTTTGTTCAAGATATCGGTAAATTTGGGAAACCTGATGACTTTCATAATTTATTTGATCTTGTAAAAAATGAAAATTCTTCCAATCCTCCAACCTCAAAAGCGATTCAAGCTAAAGATCCTTATGCGTATATTTTCACCAGTGGAACGACGGGCTTACCAAAAGCAGCAATTATTACCCATGGACATACTTATGAATGTAGCATTTATTTTGCTGACACTGTAGTTGGATTTGATCATAACGATGTAATCTATGTTACGACACCTATTTTCCATTCTCATGCAATACAAGTAGCCTACGCTTCAGCATTGAGACATGGCTCGACCATTGCGATTCGACGTAAATTTTCTGCTAGTAAATTCTGGGATGATGCGATTAAATTTAAGGCTACAAGTTTTAATTATATCGGAGAAATATGTCGATATCTTTATAATCAGCCCGAAAAACCAACTGATAGAAAACATTTTATCAAAAAAATTGTTGGTAACGGTCTTAGGAATGAGATGTGGAGAGATTTCAAAAAAAGATTTGGAATCAAGGAAATTTATGAATTCTATGGTGCCACTGAAAAAAATTGTCCAAATTTGGCCAATAGATTTAATTTAAATTGCACCGTTGGCTTTACCCTTAAACCGCATGCAATAGTGAAATACAATTTAGATACTATTGAACCTATTAGAGATAAAAATGGTATGATGATAGAAGTAGGGGAAGGAGAAGCAGGACTTCTTATTGCTCAAATTCTTACAGATGATTTCTATATTTATACTAACGAAAAAGAAAATGACAAAAAAATTTTTAGAAATGTGTTTGAAAATGGAGACATCTACTATAATACAGGAGACCTTCTCAAATTTGTTAAGCAATTTAAAAAACTATATAACCATGCTCAATTTGTTGATAGAATAGGAGACACATTTAGATGGAAAGGAGAAAATGTTTCTACTGAGGAAATTGAAGCTGTAATTAATGATTTTGACCAAGTTGAAATGTGTTGCGTCTATGGTGTATTAATCCCTAACACCGAAGGGAGAGCAGGAATGGTGACCCTGATTGCAAATTCACATTCCATCCATAATTTCGATTTCCCAAAATTTTACTCTATGCTACAAAAATCTTTACCAGAATACGCAATACCAAAATTTATTAGATTTACTTCAAAATTGAATACAACCGCCACTCTCAAAATACAAAAAGGAACTTTAAAAAAAGAGGCTTTCAACCTCGAGATGATAAAAGATTCTATTTATATTCTATTACCTAACTCAACTGGATATGAATCCATGACGAAAGTAATATACGACGGGATTTTAGGCTCTAAATATAATTTTTAAGAGGAAAAAAGATGAATAATCTCAAGGATTTAACAAGAAGTTGGAAAAAAAACCCAAACAAGTCAATTTGCGTAATTGCATTTGGATCAAGTAATACTGAGCTTCACTGGCACTCTTTAGGCTATTTTAATTGGTTTTCTTGGTTAACTTCTTCCTTCCGAGAATGGATTGGAAGACACATAACTACAATTAATCAAGGAGTTAATGGAGAAACAGTCAAGGACCTTTTAAAAAGGGTGGATCGCGATGTTATTAATTTCAGACCTACAGTTACTTTTATAACTATAGGTGGAAATGATGCTAATTCAGGAATGCCACTGAACGAATATAGAGCCGGTTTAGAAGAGATTATTGATAAATTAGTAGAAATCGAGTGTTTACCTATTCTTCAAACCTATTATTGCCCGATTTACGAGGAAATGTCAGAAACATTTCAGAAGTTTCCAGAATATATGGAAATCAAGCGAACGCTCAGCACCGAAAGACAAATACCACTTATTGATCAGTACAAATTTTTCTCAGCTTTATACCAGAATGAAAAAAATACCTATTCTGAATTAATGCTCGATGGTTTGCATGTTAATCAGATAGGAAATGCAATAATGGGCTTGATTGCTTGTAGATCGTTTTCTCTCCCAGATCCCGTTATTTTAGAAAAAGAATTCGAAAGCAAAGTTCAATTTTATTTAGACAAAATGAATCTTTATGTCGAGGTACCCCAAACTGTGAAGGTTAGCCTACATAATATAGTTAAGAAGGGCTACAGAGAACACTTTAAAAAATTGAAATAGTCAAAAGATAAAATGTCTTATTCTCTCGGAAATAGATTCAAAATAAAAAAAAGTTATAGTTTAATTATTTAGAGTTCTTTTAGTAGGTTTCTTCGCTTTTTAACAAATAATATACTTACTGCAGTAAAAGCACTAAAACCTAACAAGGTAAGTAGATCATAACCGGGAATTTCGGGAGGCGGCGTTGTGGGAGGCTCATCAGCCTTTAACTCTAATCTATGGGCAACTACTCCGCCATAGCTTACAGATGAATAGTTCAAAACACCATTGTTATCATAATGAAATGTAATTTCTAGTGTCTCCGTTTGGTCATAATCTCCCCAAATAGGAACAAGAAATGGATTTGTGGCACCCACATTATACCATACATACCATCCATTTCCTTTTTTCTCAAGTGTATAGTCTGAACCATAAGTGAGTGAGCCTTGAAGAGTTGCGTTCCAATCTGCGAGTACGTAATCCCAATCAGTATTAGTTGCAGTAAAGAGTAGATATAGGTTATAACCGGAAACCGTCCAACCATAACCAGAGGGGATCATGTAATCTAATGGAAAAGTGTAAAATATGCTTGAATATTTGTAAAACATAGTTAAGTGAATGTCTAAATTATCTGTCTTAGATTCATTCGCTATTAAGCATGTCTCCCCACTAGATGTGAGACCGTGGATGTCCGGTACTCCCCCGATTTCTGTAGTTACATCTCCACTTAATATTGATACATTTCCTTGATATGACGCAGAAATTTGGTCGTAAGCGATATTCGTTATAGATGCCTCTATTTTCATCCCAGATCCCGCTAAACCAGCAGCAGTACCCGGGCTAAAAGAATACTGTCGAGCACTCGCTCCCAACGAAAGCTTTAAATCGCTATACATCTGTAGTAGGACACTTTCGGTGGCTTCAGTTGTTTCCCAAGTATATTTTTTTACTTCTGCTCCTGTCCAATCTCTGGTTGGCTCTGATTTAGGAGCAGTAGCCGCAGAATATAGAATATAATCATATATAAAACTTTTATAGACCGAGTCATCCATATTCGAACCTGTAAAAGCCACAGTAGTATTGAAGTCCGGGATTATATAGATATTTTGTCCACCCGCACCAGCCGTATGGTATCCATTATTTGTATCGTTAGTGTAGAATAAATATCCGTAATTAAAGATATCAGTTGGAGGTGCATAAGTCCATCTTCCATGAGATGTCTTGAATGATGTGGCCTTAATTATATATTCTGAAGGTATTAATTGGGTTCCATTCCAATTACCATTGTTCAAACATAACATTCCTAATTTAGCTTGCACTTTAGGTGAACAAGAAAATCCATATCCGCCAAAATCAACACCAGCACTATCACCCCACCAATCCCATTCTTCATCAGTTATTCCCATTGGCTCAAACAAGTATTGTCTAGCAAAAGTAGATGAATTCATCCCAGTTGCATTACTTATTATCCCCGATAAAAGATTAGGTCCGTCATTACTATAAGCAAAACCTGAAGGTTCTCCAGGAGTAAACTGTAAAAATACATCATCGAGTGTCCATTCTACGCAATCTGTGAAAACCGTAGAACCTCCTGGGTAAGCAGAATCATATGATCCTACAAATCCAGCATTCATAGTTAAAATTTGTTCTATAGTTATGTTTTTTTTTAGCGTACTATTAGTAAAACCAGAGCTCCAAATATTTGAAAAGAATTCATAGAGTGTTTGGCTTACGTTGTCTAAGTAGCCTTGTCCAATAGCTGCTCCAATTAAAAGTGCCATTAAACTTTTAGTTGTGGAAGCTTGATGATGAAATTTTGAACCGTCTGCGTAGGTTTTCTGTGGAAGAATCTGAGAATTGTTAAGAAACTCTTCCCTTATTAGATACCCATTTTTTACAATGATAACGCTGTGAACATCATACGAAGAAGATTCAATTAAATCGAACATCTGCGAAATTTTAGTAGCATCTAATCCTTGGTCTGCCGGATCTATTTCTGTCCATTCACTTGAATTTCCTGGCCAATGGATATATCCTTGAGCAGTTTTAGGCGAGATTCTAGAAAAATCATCTTTAGTGGTAATATTTGAACTTTGAAATGAATATAATACTAAAGAACTAATTAGGATTAGTAATGTCGCACAAAAGATTTTTGAATTTTTCTTTTTCATTTAATCACTTTTTAGAAAATTGAATTAATGATGATAAATTTTTTCATCTTATTTAATCTAATGACTATTGACTTCGATGTTTACTTATGTAATTCATTAAGTTATATACTAATGAATAAAAATGTTTAAAAGATGAAATCATGAGTATCTCTAAGTACTTCCTCATTCACACACCAGATATAATGTCCCTCTTCAACTTCTATCTTGTGAGGTGCATCTCGCGTACATAACTCATTATACGACTCAGTATAGCACCTCGGATGAAAACTGCAGCCTGTTGGGGGGTTAATAGGGCTAGGGACCTCACCTGAAAGAACAAAAGTTATTTCTCGATCCTCTTCGCTAATTTCCGAACGAGATGCGAGAAGAGCTTTTGTGTAAGGGTGAGTGGGATTTGAGAAAATTTGTTTTTTACTACCCATTTCAACTATTTTACCAAGATACATTACCGCAATCCGATCAGCGATATGATGGACTACAGATAAATCGTGTGTTATAAAGAGAAACCCATAATTATATGTTCTTTGCAAATCTCTAAGTAAATTAAGGATTTGAGCTTGAACAGAAACGTCCAGGGCTGAAGTAGGCTCATCCAGAATTATCAATTCAGGATTGCAAGCTAGTGCTCTAGCAATGATTAATCTTTGTTTTTGTCCCCCTGAGAATTCGTGAGGATATCTATCCAAGTGTTCCTTCTTTAGCGAAACTTCATCCAAAAGCTTCAATACATGCTTTCTAAGTTCAATCCTATTAGTTATCCCTAGTATATTTTTGAGGGGCTCTGCAATGATATCTACAACTTTCAATTGAGGGTTTAACGAAGCGTCCGGATCTTGGAAGACAATTTGAATATTTTTCCTGATTAAACGCGAATAATCTTTTGGAAGTGGTTCTCCTTTTAGTAATAATTCCCCCGATTTTATTTTTACTAATCCTAAAATTGCTGAAGCTACTGTTGTTTTTCCACACCCGCTTTCTCCTACTAATCCAACAGTCTCACCCGCTTTAATGCTAATGGAAACACCATCTACTGCTTTGACAACACCAATTTGTTTTCTTAAGACTCCTTTAAGAAGAGGATAATGAACTTTTAAATCTTTAATGTCTAATAATGCCTGACCTTTTTCAAGAGCTTTCATTGCTTCAATATCATGTCGAGGGATTGTTCTATATGATAATTTTTTTAGAATTACCACCACAACAATGGAAATAATTACAGCATACAGCAGATGAATGGAATAATAGTAAAAAATATCAACGGGTTCTAGAATAAAATTTATTGCAATGTAAATCAACCCCGGAAAAATAGCGATTATACCAATGAAGTTAGTCAATTCATATATCAATTGGATTTTGCTTCCATATTTTGAAACGAATATAGTGATTCCTGTAGTTATTAGGATACCCAAAATGTATTGTGTAAAATATATCCCTGCGATATCAGATAAAGCAGGAGTAGTTATAAATTGAAACTCGATTCCTAAGACATTTAGACTAAGAACGAAAAAAATTACCAACTCAATTAAAAATACAATTTCGAAGGCTATTTTAATCCAAGGTTTAATTTTGATGTTTTTAAAGACCATATTTCATCATTTCTTTATTTTAATTTTTTTTAAATTCTGGATCATAGAGATGACAAGCCACAAAATAATCTGGGCTAACTTCAATACTTTTTGGTACTAATGAGTCACACACTTCAAATCTACGAGGACACCTGGGATGAAAACGACAACCCGAAGGGGGATATATTAAATTAGGAACCGATCCTTCTATGACTTCTAATTTTTCTTTCTCTTCTCTGACTTTTGGAATAGATTTCAAAAGAGCTCTTGTATATGGATGATAAGGCGAACTGAATATTGCTTTTCTTATTCCATATTCCACAATATAACCACTATACATCACCGCAACTTTATCGCTAACTTTTGAGATAATTCCTAAATCATGTGTAATATATAAGATAGATGTTTCATATTTCCTTAATAAATCCTTCATAAGCTTAAGTATTTGATTTTGAATAGTTACATCCAAAGCAGTTGTAGGTTCGTCTGCTATCAATAAACTCGGATTACAAGCAAGACCCATAGCAATCTGGACTCTTTGTCTCATACCCCCACTTAATTCGTGAGGATAGTGATCGTAAATGCTTTCAGCATTGGGTATATTTAAATCCTTCAACATGTTTATTGACCATTCACGAGCAATTCCAAATATGCTTTTATCAGGGTCTTTCATAGCTTCTAATGTCAATTCTTTCTCCATATTTAGAAGATAAACTTCATCTATCTGTTTTCCGATTTTAAAAACGGGATTTAAGGAGAGTAATGGATCTTGAAAGATCATTGTAATCTCTTTTCCACGAAATTTTAACATTTCTTCTTCATTTTTCTGAAGTAAATCATCTCCCTTGTAGAAAATCTGCCCCGCTTCAATCACGCCAGGATCTCTGATAATTTGAAGAATCGATAATGCTGTAACCGTTTTTCCACAACCTGTTTCCCCTACTAAACCAAGCACTTCACCTTTTTTTATCTCTAAAGATACATTTTCTAAAGCCCTTACGACTCCTTCTTCCGTGTAGAAATAAGTTTTCAGATCTTTAACTTCTAAAACGATATCTTTTAATTTTTCTATGCGTTCTTCTTCCTTTTTCTTGATAGCTTCTTCCAGGCTTTGTTTGCTTATTTCTCCGCTTTCGGGTAAATATTTATATTTCAAGAAATAAAAGAATGAAACAAAATAAATTCCTAAACTGGTAATTATTTGAAATCGAATATCTAAAAATGCATCCCCAAAATCAATAATATCACCCAAATACGCAGTAATAAGAAAGATAAGAAAAGACCATGAAAAATAAGTAATTAATCCACTAATTGTAAAAACTTTTTTTAAAACAGATCTAACTATACGCACTTCTTTATTTCTTAATCTATTCATAATATAGGCTAAAATCATGCAGACGGATATGATTAGAAATTGATTCATAAAACTAAGATAAAAAGTATCCATAAAATTTGCTGGTGAAAGGAGTACCGAAATAAAGGACCTATCAAGAGGTTCAATGAATAAAGAGACATCAAAGATATATAATAGATCAATCGAGAAAAACATAAAGGATAGTATTAAACATAAAATTACATATATATTAGTCCATTTCTTAAACAATTTGCTAATTTTCTGTTTACTTCTTGAAGAAAACAGCAGTAAAAATCGAGAAAATATTAGAACTAGTAAACCGAAAAGGAATGGCTCTCTATACAATGCAGTAAAAATGCTATGAAACGATTCAAATATTTGAAACAGAATCTTAATCCCCATTATTATACTAAAACAAATCAAAGAACTTACCCCTACGCTTTTGCTATAAATTTTTACATCAACTCTAAACTCTCTTGGAGTAAGTCTATAAATTAGATAAAAACTTACAACTAATACTACTACAAGAAATATTGTTTCCAAAAAAGGCATTACTGGATTAATATGAGCTATTATCTGTAATATCATTTTTTATCATTACCTCATTATATTTTTAATCTAGG
>Ga0114919_10002432_pt1 | contig 15096 bp, 17 predicted proteins | sample BlataG_FD_88682 | JGI IMG/M metagenome (GOLD analysis project Ga0114919, IMG submission 88682) | Deep subsurface microbial communities from Black Sea to uncover new lineages of life (NeLLi) - Black_00105 metaG | ecosystem: Environmental > Aquatic > Marine > Oceanic > Sediment | place: Atlantic... | reverse complement strand
TGAAAGCGAGATCCTGGCCTTGGGTTCTATAAGAGGATTGGGTTTAGTAGTAGTTTCGAGAATAGTTTAATGCAGTTGTGATATATAACAATTCGACCCAAATTAAAGCTCTTGTAAAGCTCTATAATCTTTTTGCCAGCGAGCATCCTTAAAAATGAATCACGTGTTGGCCAGGGCAGCAATGTCAACTGTATCACTCCCCCTACATCATATAGCATCTAATCCTCGCATCCGACACACTCCAAGAAATCATACCACTCCCCACCCCATCCCCGCTTCAATCCACACGACCACCATAGCCAATGCTCTCCGCCCCGGTGAGACCGAAGAACAGGCCTTGGAACGCCGCATTAGAGAAAGTCAGCAGGTAGAAGACCGTGTCATCTACATATCCACTGAGCATGAATTTAATGAAGAAATGGAAAGGGCGGGTGATCGCCTGGTTGTCCTGGAAGTCCATTCAGATGAAATCTGTCAGACTGGGTTCGACGAGGAGCCTGAACTCCATTGGAAGGGCGACGTCAAGGCTGCACAGGAGCCGTGTGCTCAGCTGAAGCATGTATTCCTACGTACAGCTCGTGAGTGTCCAGATGTAGTTTTCTTAGACCTAGAGGTGGGTGAAGATTCAGGTTCTGCCCTGGCAGATAAACTTGGTGTGGATGTTTTGCCTTCCATTCAATTCTGGAGATCAGGCAAGCTTCTGTGGGAACATAAAGGACATGCTCAACTATCACAAAACATGGGAGAAGGCGTCTTATTCTATGGAGACACAGCAGGGAACAATGTGAAAGCTTCTGATTACGTAAAAGATTTGAAAACCAGGGGTGATTTTGACAACTTCATCGCCAGTCAAAGCAATCAGGTACTCACAGTAGTCAATATTGCCTTTAGCGATGCTTCACCATGCATTCATGTCTTTCCTGCTATACTGGCTCTTGCTAAAAACTTCGTAGGCTATGCAGCATTTGCTAGGGTAATGGCCGATGAAAATCCAGAGTTCCAGCAACTGATGAAGGAGTTGAATATTGTAGAAGTACCGACATTTTTATTCTACAGAAATGGACAGCCCACTGGGAGACATGTGGGTGGGAGTAGAGGTGATTTGATTGGGAAGATATTGCAACAACAATCTGCAGCAGGTATCGCTCCTCCTCCTCCTCCAGAGGGAGCTGGTCAGAGGAAGAGAGGTGGAAGAAGAAAAGCTGCTGCTTGAAACGATGATGATGATGATGATACTCCGTGTTTTCTAATTACTTTTCATACCCCTACTAGTAACAATAACCTTGTAATCAGTAGTAATGAATAGATGACGGTATTTCTATTTCAAAAAATGTTGATATATCTATCTTACACAATCGGCATTCTAATAACAAGACAACAATTTCTATACCCTATACAATCTTGGAGGTTTATTTCTCATATAATACAACTTTGATCTACCAACTTTCTTGGACGACAGCACTTTAATCTCCTCTATATGTGGAGAATACAAAGGAAAAGTCCTCTCTACAGCTCCATAACTACCAATGAAGTTCCTCAACGTAAAAGCAGTCCTCCATCCTCTGTTACTCTTTGCAATCACCATCCCTTTGAATGTTGTGGTTTTACGTTTATTCTCTGGTACCACCAATTTGAGCTCTAATCTATCCCCTGGTTTAAATGGGGGGTGGTTTGTTTTAGCGGCATGCTGTTCTTCCATTTCCTGTTCTAAAACTTGCATTAGGTAACCCATTCTTTTGGTAAGGACTTTACGTTTTACGAGTTGACTGGTGGGAGTCCAGGGAGCAGCTGGGATGGAAGTCTTTCTTTGAATTGCAGCTATGTTAGTAGAAGGAGGAGGATGGGAAGTGGCGGTAGATGTGGTAGCTTCAACTGAGAATGTGCGAAGGGAGAAGAGTTGGGAGATGGCTGAGAGGAGAGGCGGTGTTCCTGGAGCTGAGGGTGGATGTCTCCTTGATGCTAATGCTGGGATTCCGAAATTGCCGGCACTCATACCGACTTTTCCCAATTGAGTGCCACATACTAGCGATTTGTATAACATGTGCGCTATCATGGTTTCTAGGGGGCGAGGATACTGTGGTTTTGTCCACTTGAGGCTAAGATGGAATTGAATAAATCGAAGTGTGTGCAATTATTGAGCGTCTTACTATTCAAACATATGCACATACATGGAATACATCTATTAAACACAAATCAATGCTTGACCTGGCGCATGCATGACGTTTTAAGGTCATCAGTCAATTTGCTCACTGTCGAAATGAAATAAGGGCTGGCATGGGTCCCTGTTGATCATTCAGAATACGATCTTAATATTGCAAACCATAATCATCACAAGTTCAAAGTGCACTCTGACTCATTCAGAGGACACTTGACTGGACCATAGATCACCATCACTGATTATGCTTTGCTTGCTCACTCTTAGCAGCAAACAAGCTCTTTCTTCCCGTTTTAGCTTGCGTCTACTTTCAGGTTAGTTCAGCGATCCGGTCATTCACGAATCAGATCACATCGCCTCCATTAAGATGGGGTTTACTTGCACCTTTCCATCCCCGTTGTTTTCGACCGACTCTCACCACTCTCCCTCCAACCACACTAAAAGAAACCACAAGAAGAACCATGGCAACTCGTACCGAGCGAGACACTTTTGGACCTCTAGAAGTCCTAGCTGACCGCTACTGGGGAGCACAGACCCAACGCTCCATCATGAATTTCAAAATCGGAGGCCCCACCGAGCGCATGCCAGAACCCGTTGTCCAAGCTTTTGGCATCCTCAAAGGCGCCGCTGCCAAGGTCAACATGGACCTCGGTGTCCTGGACATCAAGGTAGGCGAAGCTGTTCAGCAAGCTGCCTCTGAAGTTGCAGCAGGCAAGCTGTCTGACCACTTTCCTTTGGTCGTTTGGCAGACAGGAAGCGGCACCCAGAGCAACATGAATGCCAATGAAGTCATTGCCAATCGCGCAATTGATATCTTAGGTGGCACCCTCGGTGATAAGTCTGTAGTGCACCCCAATGACCATGTTAACAAGGGCCAATCTTCTAATGACACCTTTCCAACTGTGATGCACATTGCTGCTGCATTAGAGGTCACCAGGCGGCTGATTCCTGGCCTGGAGAAGCTTCACGCTGCCTTGGATACCAAGGCAAAGGAATTCAACCATATTATTAAAATTGGAAGAACTCATACTCAAGACGCTACTCCTTTAACCCTGGGTCAAGAGTTTTCTGGATATGCCACTCAGGTGGAATATGGAATTGATAGAGTGAAGGGAACATTCCCCAGACTGATGCAACTAGCTCAAGGAGGGACAGCGGTGGGTACGGGGCTGAATGCCAAGGTCGGCTTTGCTGAGAAAGTTGCAGCTGCAGTGGCTGAAGATACTGGACTTCCATTTGTCACAGCTCCTAATAAGTTTGAAGCGCTTGCTGCACATGATGCAATGGTAGAGGTGAGTGGGGCATTGAATACGGTTGCTGTTTCCCTTATGAAGATTGGTAATGATATTAGGTTTCTTGGATCTGGTCCTCGTTGTGGGTTGGGGGAACTTTCCCTCCCTGAGAATGAACCCGGTAGTAGCATCATGCCTGGCAAAGTCAACCCTACCCAATGTGAAGCCTTGACCATGGTATGTGCTCAAGTAATGGGGAACAATGTAGCAGTCACAATCGGGGGGTCAAACGGTCACTTTGAGCTCAATGTTTTCAAGCCCATGCTCATCAGAAATGTCCTCCATTCCACTGCTATTCTCGGAGACGCTGCAGTGTCATTCACTGAGCATTGTGTGTCGGGTATTGTCGCTAATGAGAAGAGAATCAGCCAGTTACTTCATGAAAGTCTGATGTTGGTGACTGCGTTGAATAACCATATTGGGTATGATAAGGCAGCTGCTATTGCAAAGAAGGCTCATAAAGATGGTAGTACATTGAAGCAGGCTGCTTTAGAGTTGGGACATTGTACCGAGGCTGAGTTTGATCAGTGGGTGCGACCTGAGGATATGTTGGTTCCCAAGTAAATAAATAAGGGTGGTGAAGGGCCCTTCCTTCTGCTGCTTGATGATGATAGTGCTCGGTGAATATGTAAGCTTATATATTACAATAAGGTGTTGGGGTTTTCCTACTAACTAATTACATACTAGGCAGTGTAACTCGTTCTGAAGAGATCATTGTGTTCACTCTGTGATGCCAATCTCTCATTAAAAGCCTTGACCTTCTCCTTGTGACTCAAAGATGCTGCTTTCCTCAACCTCTCCTCTTCTAGCTTCTTCTGACGTTCTTCAAACCTCTTCTCTGCATCTGTGCGGGTATCTCTAGTTAATGATGATGGTTTCTCAGAGTCATTTCTATTATTATTATTATCAATATTATTGTCAACTGCATCCTCATTTATTGTTGGGAGTCTGTGGTCGTCATCTTGTTTGGCATTCTTCTCCTTCCTTTTCCTCTTCCTCTTATCCTTCTTTACTGCCCCTACACCACCCTTGAGTTTGAGTTTTCCACCTACAAATGATGACATTATCTAATTTTATATTGTTCCACTAGCTGGTTCTCAACGGCTCTTCTGCTGCTGCTGTGAGGAGGCGGTCTGGTAAAAGTAGGAGAAGATCAGGAGGACAACGACCAAGCCGAGAAAGTTCTGCAAAAGTGAGCGTTGGGTGTGAGCACTAGGTATAAATTTGAAAGTGAAGGTGTATGGTTAAACCCAACTTACCGCATATTGGCCCAATTCAACGTCATTAATCATTTTCAAAGCTTCCCTATATTTAATTATTTGAGAGCGCCAGTATTAGTTCTGCGTAATCTAAAAGTTATAGAATACTATGCCTTCCCTGCACTTGAAAAACGTTGGTTTAAGAGGGGAGAGAGGAGTGGGGAAATGGAAAATTGAGAGAGGCGGACTTCTTTCTTTCCGCCGGCCCACACTGTAGAAAACTGAGCGATTCCACTTATTCAGCCCCTTTGAATCAAAATAATCAGGCAAGGTAAGGCTTCTGTGGCACAATTTGAGTTCTTCTTTGCGCAAGAAGCGTTGTTTGCAGTGTTGATTGAAATACCATCATCACCATTTAATTGAAATTGAGTCTTAGCTGGCAAATACCTCTCATTTCGTTGGAACTAATATTGCTATTTCACCCTACAGGTTTCTTATACGCGTTTTAGAGGAAACTAGCCACCATGGGGCGCATGCACAGTAAAGGCAAGGGAAAGAGCGGCTCAGCTCTTCCTTACAAACGCTCATCTCCATCTTGGCTTAAAATTACCGCAGCAGAGGTACGTTCATGAATTTCAATTGGACTGTGGATCAAGTAGATGCACAGATGGACAGCACGGCATCACCATCATATGGACATCCCCGCCTCCCTCTCCTCTCCTACTAACACACTCCTGCTTCTTCTTCTTTATCACACAGGTCAATGACCAAATCTTCAAAATGGCAAAGAAGGGTATGACTCCATCTCAAATCGGTGTCATCCTCCGTGACAGCCATGGCATTGCCCAGGTCAAGTCTGTCACAGGTAGCAAGATTCTCCGCATCTTGAAGGGCAACGGGCTCGGACCAGAGCTCCCAGAGGACATCTACTTCCTCATTAAGAAGGCTGTCGCCATGAGAAAGCATTTGGATGCTAACCGTGCTGACAGGGATGGCAAGTTCCATCTTATTTTGGTTGAGAGCCGTATTCACAGATTGGGTAGATATTACAAGAAGACCAAGAAATTGCCTCCAAACTGGAAGTACGAGTCTGCTACCGCTTCTACCATGGTACAGGGTTGAAACATTGATAGGCAACATTTTCTAGATATATTACAAACTAACAACCATGTAACCGATCTTTAAATAAACACTTTGTATATATATTACCGTCTATGTGAATGAGACAGTTGGTTTTCCCTCTCCAACTAATCTCAGGTATGCATGCCTTTCACCAAACATCCTACGCAACTGTTAAACTATGAGCAAATATATCAAGGATATAATGCGTACATATACAGGTAATTAACACGCCTAGACAATCCATAAGCACCTGTATACTAGTTCCAGCATTGGCTGGATCCACTCCACATCTTGCCAGACCAAATGGCAAGGCAGTGCCCACCAGCACTGACGTTGCTACAATGACAAACAGTGATGTAGCTATGGCAGTGCTATCCAGTATGTTTCTATTAGTAAGGTAAACTCTTATAAATCCACCTGCTGAGAGCACAGAGCCAAGAATGAGTCCTACGGATAGCTGTTGCTTCAGAACAGTGAGGATGGTTGAGGTTTTTGTGTTGAGTTGGCCAGTGGCAAGTCCTCTGATGATGCGGATTGCAGATTGGTTGCCAGCGTTGCCACCAGCTCCTACTAGCATGGTGAGGAAGAGGGTGACTACTAAGTGTTGTTTGAGTAGATCTTGGTATGAGTCTAGGATGAAGGAGGAAGTTGACTGGAAAATGAGGAGAGAAAGGAGCCATTTTAGGCGGTTGGAAGACTCTTCAAAGATAGATGGTGCAGCAGCAGCAGAGTCCGATGATGATAATGATGATGTTGTGGGCTCCTTGTCTAGTTCTTGGAGCTCTGGTATTTCACAAAGGTCAATGTTGGGGCTTCCCGAGTCACATAGGGATTTGAGAGCTTCTAATTCCTGGTTATTGTCTCCCTGGTTGTCAGATTTAGTAGAGAAGCGACGTCGGAATTGTGATCTCTGAGATATCGAGTTGTGAGGATGAAGTTTAACAAAGACCGAGCCTTTTGCGTAGCAATGGTATTGCATTGCTACGATCCCATTAAAATTAAGATTTGTGAAGTTGAACGATACCAAGAGATTGAAAGAGCTGATTTACCTCTAATTTTTCGCAGCGTGGTGCCTTTCTGTAAAAGAAAGTGTGATTCATAGTTCATCTATGAACAGATGGGACAGGGATATGTTGGAGGAACAGTTGAAAAAAGGAAGGATTATTGAAAAGTGTGGTAGGGTGGGAATCAAGTCTTGAAACAGGATAGCTAGCAATTTATGCACTTGCAAGTTGTAACATCTTTATTTAATACAGGAGCATTGAGACTGGCAAGAGCAGCCATTAGGGGAATGCATAATGCCATATTGTACAGTGCTCAGCATGCAGCTCATGGCCCTTTGGACTGGACGATGGCAGAAGAGATGGCGAAAGTAACAGATGCGATAAAGAAACTGGCAGGGTTGTGGATGGTGGAAGATGGGAGTGGTGTCCTGAGGGGGAGGTGTCTAGACCTGAGCCAGGTAAAGGGGAGATGGATTGACCTGCACCTTGAAAAGAAAGAGGTAGAGAGAAGGGGAGGTGGGGCGTCAGCTAGCGCTCCATTACCGGCGCTCTCATAACCCTTTAGCATGAGCCTCTAAAATTTAAGTTTGCACGGGTTTCCCTCCATCGATAACAATATTTCAATAGCTTAAAATGTGTCCTCTCTTTTTGTGTATCAGAGTCGCCAAGAAGGCCACCAAGTCCAAAGACGGTGACGAGGAAGTAAAAGGTAAGATCTTTAAGCTCAATTTATAAAAACGCGTATCGTTCCTTGGGTTTTTCGCGTGTTTCTGCACCTAACAGGTACAAAAATTCACAAAAGACTCACATATGCACCCTTTAAAACTTTGTTTTGCAGTTTCCTCATCGTCTGGCAACATAAAGCCAAGTGGCTCAGCCTGAGGAAAGTCAGGTTTGACGACCTGCTAGAGGATGGTGGTTTGAGCAGCCGTGTACAGGCCAGGTGACAGCTAGGAATGTAGGAAAGTATATCGAGTATCTGAGCTTGCGGGGGATAGAGAAAAATTCTGGCCTGCACCTTAGGTTCGGGATGAGAGAGTGAGCTCAGAGAGTTTGGAAACGAGCGTCGTTCCCTTCTGCTACTTCATTCAAGCCTTTATATCCCTTAAACTCAAAGTTTGGTGTAATAAAAATGTATCTTAGTTACCGTTGAAGGATTGCATTCACAACTAATCCAGTGTATCGTGTTATTGAGAAAGCAAAATAAACTCATGCATCTCAAATAAATCCTCCTTTTGATTGATTAACACAACCCTAATACACCGGTTTGAGCATACTATTCCAACTCCGAGAACCTTTATAACATTGAAACTATCCTTAATATGGATACACACGACAAACCTTCCGCCAAGCGCCATCGCCCGTCATCTTCCGACGGCAAGTCGTCGGCCAACCTCTCCAAGTTTTCTCGAGGCACTCCCATCGCCACCAAACAAATCACCGACAAGAAACTAAAAGGTAAACTCAGGCACACTGAACGCCTCGCCAAATCAGCCCAGCTCGCTGCTGCAAAGATAGACCAATGGCTGTTACCAGAAGAAGCAGGAGCACTGGAGGCCGAGGGATTGGAGCGCACCTGGCAATTTCAACAACAAGACATTGTCCGCCACCTAGAGGAAGGAGCTGCAAAGAAAGTCATAGATTTATCACTCACTGATCTAGGTCCCTACAAGCTAGATTACACTAGAAGTGGGAGATTCATGTTGTTGGGAGGTAGGAGAGGGCATCTAGCATTGATGGATTGGCAACGACTACGACTGACGGCCGAAGTTCAAGTGCAAGAAACAGTCAGAGATGTCTCCTTCCTCCACAATGAGACCTTTTTCGCTGCAGCACAACGAAAATACGTGTACATATACGATAAAAGAGGCATAGAAATCCATTGCCTAAAAGAACACACTGAAGTAAATTGTCTTGATTTTCTCCCCCACCACTTCCTCCTCGCCTCAGTCGGCAGCAGCGGCGTCTTGAGGTACCAAGACACTTCCACTGGAGCTCTTGTAGCTCAACATAGAACTAGACTAGGCCCATGCAGTGTAATGACTCACAACCCATGGAATGCAGTCATGTGTCTGGGTCACGCTAATGGTACGGTCACCATGTGGACACCCAACATCACGACCCCTGCGGTACGCATGCTATGCCACAGAGGACCTGTGACCTCAGTATCAGTGGACCCTCAGGGCAGACATATGGTAACTACTGGTAGAGATGGTGAAATCAAGGTTTGGGATATCAGAACGTACAGAGCCATGCACTCTTATTACTCCCCAGCTCCATGCGAGTGGTCTGACATTAGTCAACGGGGATTATTAGCAGTAGGGTATGGAAGACGAGTGCAAATATGGAGTAAAGACGCACTTGAAACTAAAGTACAAGCTCCCTATATGAACCATACTGTGCAAAATGGTGTTTTGTGTGACTTGAAGTTTTGTCCATTTGAAGATGTGCTGGGCATTGGACACAGCGGGGGGATGTCGACAATTGTTGTACCTGGAGCTGGGGAACCAAACTTTGATTCATACGTAGCTGATCCATTCCAGACCAAGAGTGCACGTAAAGAGCATGAAGTACACTCTCTGATGGATAAATTGCAGCCGGAGATGATTGTACTGGATCCCAGTACTATCGGTCAGGTGGCCAGGGAGCCTACCGAGGTGCAGAGGGAGAGGAAGATGGAGGAGGCGGCTGCTAATGCCGTTAGGAAGAAGGCTGAGCTGGCAAAATCTGATGAAAAGACAAAGATGAAGGGAAGGAATAAGCCAACTAGGAGGAGGAAGAAGAAGGAGATGAATATAATAGAGGAGAAGAAGCCAGCTATGAAGGAGAGGATGAGAAAGGAGGTGGAGGAGAAGAAGGAGAGAGCGGCCAAAAGTAAGGAAATTGATGGAGTTCCAAGAGCTTTGCATGCATTCTATCGGAAATAAATAACGCTGTGATTGTAATTGTGCTTAGATCACAGTGAATCAACTGCCCATTACTCAAGTTATCCCTTTTTTATATAAATTCAGAGTCTCACATGCATCTCATCACTGCCCCACCGCTGATTGCATCATCAAACTGCAATTCAATGATATTAAAACGGTGCAAGACTTATAGTTATAGAACCCTAGCGACCCATTGTCAAAGAATACCGACTTTGCCGGCAACAACTTCTGGCACTGACAGTGATGCTAATCCACCGCTGCCGCCGCCATCCTTTGTTCCTACCAGCCTCTCACAAGAACAACTAGAACGCAACTCCCAACTGCTAGACTCCATCAAAGGCAAACTCATATTAGCCCCCTTGACCCGAGGAGGCAACCTCCCCTTTCGCAGACTCTGCATCGAACTAGGAGGCGGGGACGTCCCAACATTTTCTGAAATGGCCTTTGCTCGTCAGCTGCTCAAAGGAGACCCAAAAGAAAAGGCTATGCTGAGAAAAGCTCCCAACGAACAAATATTTGGCTTCCAAATAGCTACAAAACAAATAGACGAGGGTGTTGCAGCAGCCAAGATGGCAGCTGAGGCTGGTGCTACGTTTATCGATCTCAATTGTGGATGTCCAATATACGAAGCAACACGCCGTGGGCTAGGCAGCTCGTTATTAAAAAAACCCAAAAAACTAGCGAGATTAGTCAATGGTATAGCTACAAAGTCTCCAATACCTGTAACAGTCAAGGTAAGAGTAGGAATCAACTCTTCTTCAATAAACATAGAGGAGGTGACAGAGCTGCTGCGACAAGCTGGTGCAGCAGCGGTGTCTATACACGGACGAACAGCAGAAGCAAGGTACAAAAAACCAGCATCATGGGAACTAATTCAAAAAGTAGCTGAATCCAAAGTAAAAGCAGAGGTAGTAGTAGTAGGAGGTGGTGGAGGTGGTGGTGGATATCATCATCAGCAGCAGGTGCCAATTATAGGCAATGGAGATGTGTTGACACATTATGAGGCTACCAGGAGACTGGGAGACCACGGTTGTCACGCAGTCATGGTTGGTCGTGGAGCACTGACAAAACCATGGATATTTGGTGAAGTTAGAGATGGCAAGGAATACGATTTGACTTCACAAGAAAGAATAGGAATATACAGGCAACTTACCACATATATGAAGGAGCATTTTGGAGATGATGACAAGGGGAAGAGAAAAGCATTCTACTTCTTACCTTGGCATTTTGACTTCCTCACACGATGGCGGCCATTGCCAGAAGGTGTGTATGGAGAGCTGAGTAAGCAGCAGCCTCTTATATCAACACGATGGGACAGTATTGCTTGTACTGCAATGGGACAGAGGGTGGAAGATATGACATTGTTGGACAGATTGTTGAGTTGTGATAATAGGGAAGGGGCACATCCAGCAATGGCTGATGCCCTTTGGGAGGCAGGGAGTGATCAAGATGCTGTGGTGAAGTTTAAAAAGTTGGCAGAGGAGCATTTGGTTAAGTGGGAGGAGCAGTCTGGTAGTGGTGGTGATGATGGAAGGGACGGCAGGGATAGGGGAGACATGGAAGCTCAGGGTTAAAGACGGTATTAAGTGTATTGATATTGTGTAGATTTTTATATGTCTGTTGTATTTCTTTTTTTTTTACAATGTAACATGTTGTGGAATGCTATTCGTATCATGGATTCGTTACTGTGTGGGAGCATGTGTTCAAGGAATTAAAAAGCAAACCTTTGCTCACCCAAAGGAGCCCCACGCGCAGGAGGCTGGGATTGCCGTGTGTACTCCTCCTTCCAACCATGTGACATGTTGTAGTAATTAATTACATTTCAGCTGAGAAGCCACCGCCACCAAGGAAGTCTCTGGAAGCCCCCATTTTTGCCCTTGTTTCCGCCTTCAACTTTGGACAATCCGACACTCTATGACCCAAACCACCACAATGAACACAACCCCGCTGCCCGCTGGCCTCTGCTGCAGCTTGAGCTGCCTCTGCCTCTTCAAATGGATCATCCAGGGCTGCCAACATGGGAGGTATCCTCTGTTTAGCCTCCTTCAACACCCCTTTGAGATCCAGCAATGTGATTTCTGGTGTGTTTTTATTGATAAATGTGGTAGCAACACCAGTTTTACCCCTTCTTCCAGTACGTCCTATTCTATGAATGTAATTTTCAATCTCACCTGGCATATCATAGTTAATAACATGCTGAATCCCCGGGAAATCCAGACCTTTACTGGCAACATCCGTGGCTATTAAGACGTCCTTTCTTCCTGCTTTGAACTCAGCAACAGCCCAATCACGTTCCTCTTGATCTTTAGAACCATGCACTGCCACTGCCTCTACACTTTTAACGAGTAAAAATTCATGAATGGCATCAACATCTCTCTTGTTCTCTGCAAAAATAAGCACCGGTGGAGCTGTCTTTTGTAATACATCCAATAAATGCACCAATTTATCCTCTTCTTTAACATAATCAATCTCCTGAATAATATCCAAGTTGGAAGCACCAGCTCTGGATACATTCACCTCTACAGGATCATTCAGTGCACTCTCTGCAAATGTCCTGATCTGCGAGGGCATTGTTGCGCTGAACATCACCATCTGTCTTTGCCCTTTTAAATAACTCATAATCTCTCGGATTTCTTCTTCAAAGCCTTGATGAGATGCAATCATCCTATCTGCTTCATCAAGACAAAAGTAGCGACAGATATCTAGCGTCATTCTACGACGGTGTAATAAGTCTTTTAGTCTACCGGGTGTGGCTACTACCAGATGAACGCCACTATTTCTCACCAGATCACCCTGCTCTCTAGAATCCATGCCTCCGATACACAACATAGATCTCAGCTCTGGAGCACCATCATCTTTTAATATTTTTATAAACCCCTGTAACACTTCATGTGTCTGTTTAGCCAGCTCTCTGGAAGGACACACCACCAGCCCAAGTGGCCCCTCCGCCCTCTGCAGCGGCATCCTCACCTCTTCCTGTAATGCTACCAGTATCATTGGCAGTGTGAACACCATTGTTTTCCCACTACCAGTGAAGGCGATCCCTATCATATCCCGGCCAGAAAATATTGCAGGTAGTCCTTGCATTTGTATCGGTGTTGGTTTTAGAATTCCTTGGGATTCTAAATGTTTCAACAAAGCTGGTCGGTGACGACAACCTGACAAGATGTCGGCGTAACTGGTCATTGCTGGGGGGATGTTGTTGCCCAGTGTTTTAATGAAAAAAGCCTCTCTAGTCTTATTGTGGTCCTCTTCTGTCATCAACAGCCTATATTTAAGAGGAGGTTTCCATCCAGTGTTTATTGCTTTTCTATGGTCAACACCCTTGGCCAGTTCATGGTACGTCTTGAGAGCCTTGGTTTGTTGTATATTGCGCATGATGTCTTGCTCTTCACGTTTCTTGCGTTCTTCTTCTGTTTCTACATGGCCTTCTTGGATGGCTTTGGCTTTCATGACTAGTAGGGATTGCTTGTCGGCCGGGTGCTGTTGTTGTTGATGGTCAGAAGAGGGTTGGTGGTCTCCTGCGGCTGATGTTGGACCGCCACTTGTGTCACCATTATCTACAACGATAGTAGCTGGTGCTCGTCCTAATCTCTCCAACCTCTTTTGTTCCTCCATTTGTCGTCTCTTCTTTACGGGGATGTATTCTTCAAACTGCTCTTCTTCATTGTCCTGGTCATCGCCGAGTGGGAGGGCAACATTTTCGTCGTCGTCTGGATCATCCCTGCGGTAACGTTTTGGAGGTCCAACTGCGTCTTCCATAATTGATTCTGAGTATCTATGCATTGTTTTCGTGCTGATGAATGTAGTGAGATGTCAATATGGATGCGGGATACAAATACTTGCGATTTTCAAATCTAATCTATTTAGAACTCCTTTGGGGATAATAAACGCAGGGTGATTATAATTTTCGCTGCAAAACCAGTGAACAAACTGTAACTTCCATTGAACTCAAACAATGGTAACCAGAATGTCCGTGAATGTCTCATTTTATTCCCCCGACGCAATTGCTGACGACAGCGCCATTTTGGGGGCAGGTCACCATGTGTGAACAACTTGGACTGGCCAGATATTTTGCTGTCCCCTTGCCAGCCCAACTGGTGCATTTAACTGATACTGCGAGGAATACAAATGTTAAGGTACAGTTTGCAGCCCTTGTATGTGCCCCTTTCCCCTCAGTAGTTCTTCTCTCTGACTTTTGAATGTGCTGAGGATGAGCGGATGCATTCCCCTCTCATGCTACTAAACCATGCTGCCGAGATTAGCAACTGTTGTGCAATGCTTCTTATGATGCATGCAATGGCCATACTAGTCATATAGTTCGAAATTGAAATAACTAGCTGGCTTTGAAAGTGAGTCATCTTTCGATCACTGTTGCCCAAACAACACCTTACTTATTGGCAATTTCATCGACACCTCTGCTGTGAAGCCATGGATAGAAAGGCACCCGACTATAGAGATCAACTAGACGCCCGAGCCGATTTCAAAGACTTGGCAGATGCCGTTGCCACGCTAACAGTGGACGGCACTCCTCAGCAATTTCCCCTCCACAGCCAGTTTCTTGCCAAGCTTTCCAACCATGTCTCCAGCTATATTTCTACAAAGAAGGCAGAAAATATTTCATCGCAACTAGATCTGACAGAATTGCTCAAATATGAAGATGTCAACAGTGTTCTGTGGTTTTTCTATCTGGCCTACAACCAGGATAATTTCCAATCTTCTATAAATGATGCAGTCAGGGATGCTTTGCAATGCCTTGGTACGGATGGCACTAAATTTGTGGTAGCATTCAAGCATCTGCAACCTAATTTGCTAAAAATAAACGAAAATGCTATCAGGGACCCATTCAACGCACTAGTCGCATTCCTTCAATTTTGCGACAAATTTGAGGCGCCACTTGGGCTGTGGCAGTACGTCGAGGCTGCAGTTGCTCAAAATATCTCAAAACTCGCTGGAATAAGTGAGGTTAGCTATCTCTGTGCAACAGAACCAAGAAAAGTTTATAATGGTGAATTTATTTTATTGTCGCCTACGATGGTCATAGAATGGACTGTGCTTGCAAGACGGATGGAACATAGAATGCCTGGCCTGATGGATCACATCCACGGCAACTCATTGTTTTTCAAGCCCAGAGATGGAAAGATGGGTGTACATCTCAAGGATCCAATTAATAGCATCAATGATGGCGATCCTTTATGGCAGCAAGCAGCTGAAGATTGGGAGGAGGAATTTAACCAATATGGTGAAGAAAATTGAGTTTGCGCATTGTTGAGTTGATTTCTAGTCTATTATTTGTTACTTGATTGGAAGGAGGACTACCCACGCCCTCTCTCTCTCTCTCTCTCTCTCTCTCTCTCTCTCTCTCTCTCTCTCTCTCTCTCTCTCTCTCTCTCTCTC